>Ga0210398_10005397_pt1 | contig 11881 bp, 11 predicted proteins | sample IncBWC4OmetaG_FD_161047 | JGI IMG/M metagenome (GOLD analysis project Ga0210398, IMG submission 161047) | Forest soil microbial communities from Barre Woods Harvard Forest LTER site, Petersham, Massachusetts, United States - Inc-BW-C-4-O | ecosystem: Environmental > Terrestrial > Soil >... | reverse complement strand
CCCCGGCTTCGTGTTCTTCGTTCCCAGTAAAACAACGTTCCCCGTACGCACCAACTGTCCCGTCGTCACCTCAAACGTCACATCGATTAGGTGCTGGTTTTCACTGGAAGGCGTGGCGGTCGCATTCATGGTCACGTCCGGATAACCGCGGTTTAGGTATGACGCCAAGATCTGACTCCGATCGTCATTCAAGTAGTACGGCGAATACGGCTTTCCCGGTGCCAACGCCAGCTTCTTCCTCCCCATCTGCACCTTGACCGCGTTTCCCTCTTCATCCAACACCTCGAACCCGTGCACTTTGTTCTGTTCACCTTCCTGAATCACAAATTCCACGTCGATCGTCGGATCATCATCCGTAACATTCGTCGCAATCTTCACGTCTGCAAATCCTTCTCGCCGGTATAACGCCGCAAGCGAGTCAACACTCTTGCGCAGCAGCTGCTCGCTGTATTTCCCTCGATAAAACGGAAACCTTTCCTTTTCAATTGCTATCCGCCCCTGAAGCTCACGATCGTCGAAATACCGGTTGTTTGTAAAAAGAACGTGGGCGACCTTGTGTTTCGTTCCACGCTCCAGGTGATAGGTAATCGTCATGTGGTCCGCGTCCGATTCCGTGCTCACCGCCACAGAAGCATTGAAGTAACTCTTCGACTGAAAGTAGGAAAGCAAGTTTCGCCGGCCTTCATCGATCAGATCTTGATCCACAGTCCCTTCCTGAAAGATCGGAATCAATTTGCGCATCGTTCGTTTCCATATCCGCGCGCCTTCAACTCGAATCGTCACGAGGGGTCCAGGCGTAACCGCCAATGCAAGATTCACCCGATTCGTAGCCTCGTCGTACGTCGCCTCCGGCCGCACATTAGGTGACAGCCTTCCTGTTCTTGTCAGGTGTGCGCGAACATGATCCAGCGCCTTATCGACCTTGCTCTTGGAATAAGACTGCCCAGGTTTCAGCGAAGTCGAACTCAGTTTTGCCCAAAACGAATTCAACGCCTGCTTGATGTCCTCGGATTCCTCCGTAGACACGCCGGTCACGCGGATGTCACCAACTTTTGCCCGCTTCCCCAGCGTGCATTCGAAACTGACGTTCATCAATTGGTGCGTTACATCCGGGTTCGTTTTTGTTTGCACAGTCGCAACAAAATAGCCTTCCTGCGTCAGAAATTTCTTCAACGCTTCTTCTTTTTCCGCAATGTCATCCGCAACAAAAGGTCCGTCCAATGTAAAGTTTGCCGCTTGCAGAAGCCGCGAATAAGAAATCTTCTCGGCGGCTCCTGGGAACGAAATTAGCCCCACTCGGTAAACAGGCTGGATCAAAAACACCACGCGCAGGCCGTCCGCATCCGGCTCGATGCTGACCTGTACCTGGCGAAACTCGGGATGTTGCTGGAGTGTGGCCACGCTTTTCTGAATCGCTTCGCGAGAAAGCGGCTGACCTGCTTTTTGTGCAATCAAGCTTCTGGCAAGCTCAACATTTTCCCCCGGCGCAATCGCGATCGCAATCTTAGAGACATGGCGTCCCTCAAACCCTTCAAGCGATGCCGCCCGTGATTCCTGATCTTGCCCTTCCTGCTGCGCAGCAGCGGGCCGCGCACTCACAATTGCTAACATGCCAATCGCGAACACGATCCGCAGGGTCCGCATTCGCACGCCTAAACCCCGGCGCCGTAGGTCTCAAGTTCAGTTACAACCGTGTCCGTTTCTGCTCCAACCAGCAGACTAAGATTGGCAATGTAGATCCACAGCATCAGCACCACGAAACCCGTAAGCGTTCCATAGATGCGTGAAATCCTGGATGAATGATTCAAGAACAAATTCAGCACCGTGCTCGTGGCAAAAAGGGTCAGCACCGAAAACATCGAGCCCGGAGTAATCCAACGCCACCGGTTGTGCCGCTCCGGCAAAAAATGATTAATCATTTCCACGCCTAGCCAGAGCATTGCCAGCGTCGCTATCCCTCGCGCAATCGACCACTGATGCTGAAGCAGCGTCGCATTGCCAAAATCGCTGGCCAACATCCCCGCGAGCGTGTGACCTATACTCCAGATGCCAAAACACAGAATGAGGAAGCCGGCGGAGAGAATTGTCGCGCACATCGCAACGAACCGCCGCTTCACATAACTTCTCTCCTCGCGCATACCATAAGCGCGCGTTAACGCATCCATCAAGCTCAGAAATCCGGTGGACGCGCTCCACAATGTAAGCAAAAGACCAGCTGACAAAAACTTCCCATAGCTCCTTGTCAGTTCCAGCATGAAGGCCAGCATTACATGCTGGGTGCGCGTCGGCATATACGCCGTCAACCACTCCGCAAAAATCTCCCATCGCGCAGTCGTTATGGTCCAGCCGACCAGCGCCGCCAATACCAGCAGAAACGGAAATACGGAAAGCGCAAAATAAAAAGACACTTGGGCCGCTGCATCTAACGAATTGTCGCGATAACACCGCTCTACAATCGACCGGATCGCCCAGGCTACCTGTGTTTTTATTGTCTTCAGAAGCGAACTAGGGTCCCTATTCATGGCAGCTGCCGCGCTTCCCGAATCCAGGCAGACACGATACCCACTACACCAACTAAATTCGATGGAAGATTCTCTGTACCTGGCCAGGAGAAACCATGTAGGCCATTATTAGATCTTCGCTGTTTCTTCGCTCGCCAATGCGCGGCGATCTGTTTGTCAACGCAGACCAAATTGTGGCTGTTGGCTCTGGCCAGCACGGAAGTTAAGCAGCGCAATGACATAATCCTTCCGGCGGGAGATACCTATTCAATCCCCGGCAAGGTTATCTACAGCTTTGAGGTCTTCGAGCCGGGTGAGCTCGGTGATTTCTTTACGCCGCTACGAGCCGACCGTTTGAGGTGAGCATCATTTCGAGCTTGAAACTTGCGGGCTTCGCTCTGATCTTGTTCGTGATAGTTTAGCTCGAAAGATGCCGCCGAGAAAATCGGCGCGCTCTGAGGGCGTTCTATGAATCGAGCCATCGGCGTTTCTGACAAGGAAGCGGGTCTCCGCACGCGTATCATCTACTGGCTTGTGAAGCGACGACGTGGCCGGGTTCATCTTGGGATCAGGCTTCGCGCCCACGATCCCAAGCTGCTTGAATTGGCTTGTCGCATGGATGTCTACTCAGCCCTCGCTGGGACGGTGCCGCTCGTACTGAAGGAGTTGGCGCAAATCAAGGTGGCCATGCTGGTGGGCTGTCCACTTTGAATTGACATCCATTCTGCCGTTGGCAGAAAAGCGGGCATCACCGAAGAGCAACTGCGTGATCTGGCGCAGTTTGAATCCAGCGCGCATTTCAACAACCGGGAGAAACTGGTGCTGCGCCTCGTCGCCAGCTTGACCCGCACTCCTGCGGACGTGCCGGACGCGCTGTTTGCGGCACTGCGGGCCGTATTCTCGGAACGCGAACTGGTGGAACTGAGTTCCGCTATTGCATGGGAGAACTACAGAGCGCGTTTCAATCGCACATTTGCCATCGAATCCGAGGGATTCTCAAAGGGACAATTTTGTCCGCTGGGGGAACGATGAGATCGGGGACCGTGGCCCGCCCGCGCTAACAGAGGCCGCGCAAAGTTCTTGTTTTCCGTGGACATTCTGGAACAGTTCGCGCAGCTTCACCTGCAATGGCCGCGGGATGCGAGGCCGGGTTGAGGGGTGACTCCTTCCCGGCCCCAGCCATCCTCCCACCCGTCTCGCCCTGTGGGTATGGCTGATGGAAAAGGAGAAACGACCATCGGGTTGATATACCACCCGGCGAATTTTCATCTTTGCTGGTACACGCTCCGCTGGAACTAACCTCTGCCACTTTTGGATTTTGCCCCACGCAGCGAAATGCCCCGGAGGAGTTCGGAAACACCGATAAAACTACTGCTATTTAGTTTGACAACAACAGTGCCCAGTGATAGCGTCCTCGGTCAAATAGTCTCCGGAGTTGGCGATGCGCCGCCCACTCATCCTTGTTGTCGTGGTGCTTCTGGGTGTTCTTGCCTATAGCGGTTACCGCTATGCCCGCCGAAATGCCGTCGTCGCCCGAGGACCTCTTCCCGTTCCATCAAATGAGCTGAAGTTTGCTGGCAAACTTCCCGAACATCCGTTCCAGTTGCAGGACGGAAATGTGTTGTCGCGGGTGGACTTCGAGACTCCGGCGCCAGCCAACTCGAAGATCGAGATTCGTGACTTTATTCTGCCACCGCATGTCGAAAGCAGAATCGCGGCTCTACCCGGCCCAGCCATCGTCGAGGTATCCGGCGGCCAGGGCAGTCTCGCAGTTGGCGAGAAAGAAGAAAAGGAACGACTGGCACCCGGTGACGTAAAACTGGTTCCTGCCGCCCAGGTGCTCAAGTTCGGGAACGACGCGGCTTATCCCCTGGCAGTGCGAATCTACCTGTTCGAGGCCAAATAACGTGCGACGCGAGCCTCAGCTGTGTGCGCTTCTTCTGATTGCCGGTGCGACCGTCTCCGGCTGTCAGGCGACGTGGCCGAACTACCGTGCCGAGACCGGACGAATGGGCCAGCAAATCCTTGCTTCAAAGCTGTCCGATCCCGACGCCGTACCTCATCTGAAGGTCGGCTGGACGTTCACGCCTCCGGATCCAGGGTCAAAGTTTCAGGGCTCACCTGTCGTCTTCGACCACACCGTCTTTGTCGGGAGCCTGCAGGGCGTTTTCTACGCCATCGACGAAAAGACGGGGACACTCCGCTGGAGATACCCCTCGACCGGCTCCTTGCTTCTAACCAGCCCATGCCCAACAGCATTTGGCAACTACGGAATCAAATCCAGCGCAACGTTTGCCGAGATTGGCGGGCAGGACGCGGTAATTTTTGGAGCGCCGGATCCGGCAGCTTCGCCGGCGCTCGGCAGTGCCGTGCTGTACGCCGTGAACGCAGCTTCGGGAGCGCTCATCTGGAAGAGCGACGTGGTCGCGACGGTGAACGGCTGTACGACGGCTTACTCGACGATTCTCTCCTCTCCTTACTACACCGAACTCCACGAGCGAATCGCCTATTCCTCGCCGCTCGCCTCTGGAGGCAAGGTGTACGTGGGAATCTCGGACAGCGGAGATGATCCCATTCAGAACGGCAGGGTCGCCGCGGTTGACGAGGCTACCGGAAAGCTCGTTCCGGGGTTTTCCTACTTCTCCGTTACGGCCGGCAACCGCGGAGGGGGCGTCTGGAACGGTCCGGCAACCGATGGCCAGGGCCTGTACTTCACCACCGGCAACACGCGATTTCCGCCTGAGCTCGAGCCGGCCGTTAATCGCGGGCTGAGCATGATGCGAGTGGATCCGAATACCGGCTCCGCAGCCTGGCAGTTTCAACCCGTGCCGTATGCGCAGGACGACGATCCGGACTGGTCTGCCGGAGCGGCCGTGATGTATTCGAGCAGCGGAGAGCAGATTCTCTCCGTGCAGAAAGACGGTTGGGCCTACGGCGTCGAGGCTTCGACCGGGAAGTGCCTGTGGCAATATCCGCCCACGAACGAGCCGAGCTGTGCCTTTGCGCCTTCACCCCCCAATACCCTGCATAACGACTATCACTACAAGGTGCCGGGAGCTGTATGGGGCGATACCTTCATTACCATGGCAGGCGGATGGGACCTCGTGATGGGTCCTTCCCAGGGACCGACGGCGGGGTATACGAAGCTCTACGCTTTTAACGCCACCGCTCCAGACGCCTTTCGGGTCAGGTGGGTCGTGGACGTTCCGGACACCGCTCCCGGCCATGGATACAATATCGGCGCGCCTTCTGTCACTGGTGGCATCGTCTACGTGACGACGAGTCAGGGACACCTTGTGGCTTTTGCCGATCCCTTGGTTGCGATACCCCAGGGGATTGTGTGCACCTACGATTGGATCAACCCTGCGAGCGTAGGCCCGACGTGGCCGGTCTTTTGCGTTGCCGGAGGTGCTCAAATCGCTTTCGTGCCGGCCCAGTTGGTTGATTTGGCCTTGCCGGACGGCACGAGCGGTGGAGGTCCGGTCGGGCTGCGCATGGAGCCGGCCATCGCCTACGACAAGTTGTTCGTGAGCACACAAGGTGGCCACGTCTACGCGTTGTGGCCGCAATAGGAGGTCTTGCGAATGTTGCGGAGAAAACATCGGCCGCTCACACTGGCGATCGCTTCGAGCTCGCTGCTGCTCCTAGGCGCGGGTCTCTACGTAGCTGCGGCGCAAGGCCAGAAGAAGGCAGCCAAGGAAGAGCCGGCCGGCGGTCTCGAGGTCACGACAAAGCTCTCCAACACAGTTTCGCTCAGTAGTCCGAAAGGCGGCAAGATCTCACTGCACGTCGAGTTGAAGCAGTGGTACCTCACAAACGTCAGGGAGAGTGCGACCATTCCCGTCGAGGCCTTCACCATTTTTCACGTTGTCGCTGGTGACGTTGTGGTGCGCATCGGCGATAAGGCCGCGGAGCTTCGTCATACCGGCGATTACTGGACCGCCGAAAAGGGATCCCGAGCCGTCGTTTCTCTGAGTCCGCCTCAAGAGTCCGCCACGCTAGAAACGCTCGCGGCGAACTCCGGCCACTGAGTCTCACTCATCCGCTCTCCTCTGCACGCATTGGGGTTTGCCGACCATCCCATCAGCCATCCCTTCGGGAAACGGCCGAAAGCTTGGTCCAAACGCGGGAGAGTCCATCCAATCGCTGATTCAGAATCCGTCTCCTAGGGTACCCGTTCCTGCGATCCTCCCGCCGCAAGACGGCTTTCTCCTGCTCGACCGGTCGGAGTCGGTGGCTTCCTTCGCGTCGGACGTTGAATCCTCACCTGTCTGCGTTCATGGCCGATTCCCAGATGCCTTGGCGCCAGCAGGCATTCGCAATAGCCGTTAGCCAACCGGCGTGGAAGGAGCCGACATTCGCCCGGAACTATGTCGTCTTCCGGGGCCATGGAACCTGCTGCATGGCGAGAAGCTCGATTCGTTGCGCCTTTTGGCGTGGGGGTCAGCGAAAGAGGACTGTATGAATCTGCGCCCAGGTGGCGAAAGCCTGCCAGGCTGCCGTGTGGCTGAGGGGATGTCTTAGCTGCTGCACCGCAACCAGAAAGCCGCTGGCCCACAGCGTGACGCGTTGCAGCTTACCTGTTGACCACCGGTCGTAAGCCAGCAGAACAGCAAGGAGGGGAAAGAAGCAAACAGCATTTACGACTGACAGTGGGTAGGGGTCGAAGAAGGACCAGCGGTCGAACGCAGCATCCAGAAGCGCGAGAGTTGCGAACAGCATCAGGCGCTTGTGCACGGCGGGATGGGTCCGGTTGCGAAAACCGAGATAGACGAAGGTGGAGAACATCACCATATCGGCGAGAGGGATCGCGTAAAACGCTCGCACGTCTTCAACCGTTTCCGCGCCGGGATTTGCGGCGCGCCGGGCGAGCCGGTCGGTGGCCACCAGTACGCCCAATATCACCATGAGACATGCCAAGGCAAAGCAAAATATGCCTAGCCGCCGATGTAAGTCGACGCGCTGAACTGTAATGAGCGAAATTTGCGTGATGAACAGAAGAATCCATAGCGAGAAGACTGCGCCATGGATATGCACCAGCAGGTTGGGAAGAGGAGCGTTGAATACTCCCGCGAGATAGTAAGTCCGCGCAAAGCCTGTAAATATTACGACGAGAAAGACGGCCGCCATGGCACCGAAGAATCGATTTTCGTGGCGGAGATTGCACCCCCGCCCCGAAGGACGCTGTCCAGTGTGCGAGCTAGCCATTCATTGTCACCGCAGGGTTGGACTAATGCCGCCGAGACCTAATACGCTCAGCGGCATTCTCCGAAGTCGTTTTCACGGGGGTTCTTCCCGATAGCTGAAACATCGACTATTTCCGAGTGTTGGCGCGCGGGTTGCCATGAAACAAGGGGGCGGCGCGGGGAATGAGCGACGGATCGCTGCTGCCACAATCATTGCGTAACTCGTTGGGGGCGCCAGCGGGCGGCGGGGCGAAGTTATTGTCGATGCAGGGGATTACGCTCAGATACTCGTAGATAGCTTCGATCTGATGGTCGGTCATGTTGTGAAACAGCGCCCAGGGCATGACTTGCAGTTTGCTGCCGTCCACAGGAGGCGGAACGCATATGCCCAGCGCGATATTGGGGTCCGTGTCCGATAGACAGGTTGGATGGATGTTATCAAAATCGGTGCCATTCCTCAGAATCTGCTTAAATTGTTCCAGCGTGCGTCCTCCCTCCGGACGCCCATTTTTATCCGGCGTCAGGTTGCGGGAGATGATGACCGGACCGGCATAGGGAAATCCGGTGGTGGGATCAATAGGATATCCGGCTGGCGGATAAGAGGATGGTACCGAACCAGGCGGGAACCCACCGACAGAGGCGCTGGAAGGCACAGCCTGACCGAAAGGGCTGCCTCCGGCGAGGTAAGTGGTGGGGTCTGTTTTTGTTCCTAGTGGCTGGTTCAAAAAGTAGGGGTTCCCGTTGTTTGCGTAATTGAAGTTTGGAGGCGCGCCACCGGTGTGGCAGCCGTTACAGTCAGCCTGAGCGTTGACTATGTAGCTACCAAGTCCCACCAAGCGGCGTTGTTCGGGGTTTTTCCCTTCAAGCTTTAGTGGAACGGGAGCTATCGCGTAACCGATGTGGATGAGCTGATCCTCGCCACTGTTTCCTTCATCTTGGGCCTGCACGTGACGAGGGGTGTTCATCATTCCCGCGAAAACAATGGCGGCTAGCGCGACAACAGTTCCGGCCAGCCATTTAATAACGAAACGTGTCTTCATGGTGGTTCTCCTGTTGGATCTGAAAGACGCTGCGGGTGAAAAGTAGGGGTTTGCCGGCGGGGCCACAATGCACAGGGAGTCAATTCGAAGTCAATTTCGAGGTCAACGGCTAAACCGCTGGGGTGACAGAACTTACGTGGAGCAGCAAACAGATAACGCAATTTGGCGCGGGGACCAACGATGGTAAACTTCGACCTCCCCCCAGGGTTTTCATGGCCGTCAGCGCCCAGCGCCGCGTGTTCCGCTTCGCAGACTTCACCCTTGATCTGCGAGCAAGAGAACTCTGCCGTAACGGAATCCGCTTGAAACTGCCGGGCCAGCCATTCGCCGTACTGGCGATGCTGCTGGCACATCCGGGCGAAGTGGTCACGCGGGAGGAGCTTCGCGCACATCTATGGCAAAAGGAAACGTTCGTCGACTTCGACCATAGTCTCAACGTAGCCATCAACAAGCTACGCGAAACTCTGTGCGATTCGGCCGAGCAACCGCGCTTCATCGAAACGATTCCACGAACAGGGTACAGATTCATCGGACCAGTTACCGAACCCGCCGCTGAGGAGAAGGGCAAAGAACGGGAAGAAGATTCAACAGGCGCCGCAAAGACAGAAGAGACCGGAACCGTCCTTCGAAAGCGCTGGAAGGTGGTTGTTGCTGCTGCCGTGATTGCGCTGGCGCTCATACTGGCTGGTTACCTCCATTTTCGTCGCGCGCCAAAACTCACTGACAAAGACACTATCGTCCTCGCGGACTTCGCGAACACCACGGGCGACCCTGTCTTCGACGACACCTTGCGGCAAGGTTTGGTGGTGCAACTTGAGCAGTCGCCTTTCCTCAACCTCATCTCAGACGAGCGCATCCAGCAGGTGCTGAAGCTGATGGCCAAACATGCCGACGCACGACTTACCCCGGACGTCTCACGAGAAATCTGCGAAAGAACCGCTAGCGCCGCCGTTCTCGACGGCTCGATTGCAAACCTAGGGAGCCAATATGTGTTGATGCTACGGGCAAAGGACTGCCGCACTGGCGATATTCTGGACGAGGAACAGGCGCAAGCCGCAAGAAAAGAGGACGTTTTGAATGCGCTTAGTCAAATCGCAAGTAGATTCAGAACGCGAGTTGGTGAGTCGCTGGCAACAATTATGAGCCATGACAAACCGCTTGCCGAGGCTACGACGCCGTCGCTGGAAGCGTTGAAAGCCTACAGCGAGGGCTGGCAGGTCACCTTTTCATCCGGTTCGGCGGCCTCCGTGCCCTTTTTCAAGCGCGCCATCGAGATTGATCCTAACTTCGCCAGTGCCTATGCGTCACTCGGCCGCATGTATGGCGACATTGGAGAAACTGCCCAATCTGCGGAGAGTACCAGCAAAGCCTATCAACTGCGGAACAGCGCTGGCGATCAGGAGAGCTTCTTTATCTCCCTCAACTACGATTTGCAGGTTACGGAAAACCTGGAGAAGGCGCAGCAGACCTGCGACTTGTGGATGCGAGCTTATCCGCGTGCGATGTTCCCTCACGCCCTGTTGTCAGGAGGGATTTACTACGCGCTGGGGAAATATGAAAAGTCCATGGAGGAAGCGAAGATCGCTCTAGGGACGGACCCGGACTTTTCCATAGGATATAGCCTTCTTGCCGGCAGCTACATGGCTCTGGAGCGTACCGGTGAAGCAGAGAAGACCCTCCAACGAGCGGCCGAGGGCAAACTGGATATCCCTGATTTCCAAGTCCAGCGATACGTCATTGCCTTCTTGAAAGACGACAAGGCGGGAATGGAGCGGGAGGCTGCTCAGTCTCGCGGAAAGCCCGGCGTCAATCATTGGATGTACAACGCCGAAGGGTTCGTGTCGGCATATTCCGGTCACTTGGAAGAGGCTAGGAAGATGTCGCGGCTGGCAACGAATTTAGCCCGGAACGAGGGGCGGCAGGATACGCAGGCGCTTTACGAAACGGACGCGGCGGTACGGGAGGCCCTGTTCGGAAATGTGTCCATGGCAAGGCGGAGAGCTGCGGAGGCGCTGGAGCTCTCCAAGAGCAGGGATGTGGAATATGGGGCTGCCTTTGCGCTTGCTCTCTCCGGAGATCCTTCTCGTTCTCAAATGCTGATTGATGATCTCTCGAAGCGCTTCCCGGAGGGTACGGTAATGCAATTCACATATTTACCGGCGCTGCGCGCACTTCTGGCCTTGCACCGCGGCCAACCGGCAAACGCTGTCGAAATCCTTCAAACCGCAATTCCTTACGAGGGCGGGACTCCGAGTGAAGGCGGTTCTGAATTCCTGTTGGGCGCGGGCAACCTCTATCCCGCCTATGTCCGCGGTCTAGCCTATCTAGCGGCACATCAAGGCGCCAAAGCCGGAGCGGAATTCGAGAAGATTGTCGACCACCGCGGCATCGTGGCGTGTGATCCGATAGGCGCGCTGGGACGCTTACAACTGGGAAGAGCCTCCGCGATGTCCAGAGAGCGGAGCAAGGCAACATCCGCCTATGAAGATTTCCTTGCTCTCTGGAAATACGCCGATCCCGATATTCCCATCCTGAAGCAAGCTCAGGCGGAGTACGCCAAGCTGCAATAGCTGTTGATGGTAGGGCGGTTGCAGCTTACGACCATACTGATAAGGCCAGTCATTCGTTACCCCCTCTTGGAGCCACTGACGAATCGTGTAGAAAAGGTCGTAAGCGCTATTCTGCGAGAAAGGAACGGCACGAGATCGATCGCGTCGCCGCCGTAGTCAAAGCGACTCACTCTGACTTCCGAACTTTCGATATCAGTCCACTACTGGCTTTGAAAAGCGGAAGGACCGAGGTTTTTCATTTTCGTGGCGTCCCGTACTGGGGAAAGTCCGAACATGCGAGAATACTCTCGGCTGAATTGGGACGAACTCTTGTAGCCTACCTTGAAGGCGGAACCTTCAGCCGTTTCATCCGTCTCAATCAGGAGACGCCTTGCGTCCAGCAGGCGAAGTCGCTTCTGGTACTGGATCGGGCTCATAGAAGTCACGTCCTTGAAGTGTTGGAAAAACGCCGATCGGCTCATCCCTGCGGCCTTTGCCAAGGCCGCCACATTCACGTCATTACCTAGATCCGACCTGATCTTGAAAATGGCTTGGGACATCCTGTGCATTTTCGACCCAGAGCGCGCGAATTGCCGGATCGCGAC
>Ga0210398_10005395_pt1 | contig 11885 bp, 10 predicted proteins | sample IncBWC4OmetaG_FD_161047 | JGI IMG/M metagenome (GOLD analysis project Ga0210398, IMG submission 161047) | Forest soil microbial communities from Barre Woods Harvard Forest LTER site, Petersham, Massachusetts, United States - Inc-BW-C-4-O | ecosystem: Environmental > Terrestrial > Soil >... | reverse complement strand
CCGGGCGTGACACTTAAGCTCACTTCCACACGACCGCTATCACTCAGAGCTCCATACTTGGAGGAATTGGTCACCAGTTCATGTACGATCAGCGCGACCGTTGAATACGCCTGGGGCGCGAGCAAAATACGCGGACCATTGATGGCGAAGCGGTTGCGCTGCGTCGGCACATAGGCCGCTATTTCATCGTCGAAAATTGCATTGAGGGGTCCGGGGCCCCAGTGTTGACGCGTCACTCGATCATGAGCGCGGGCAAGTGCCTGCACGCGCCCATTTAATGATTCTACATACTTCGCAGAATCGCCTCCCTCGCCATGCGTTTGGCTGATGAGGCCACGTATGAGCGCCAGCACGTTTCGCACGCGATGATTCAGCTCCGCAATCAAAATCTCCTGGCGCCCTCCGGCGAGACTTTGCTCGACGGCATTCTCATGCGAGCCGCGAGCAATGATCTCCATGAATCCGGCGCGAATCTCGCCCGCGACCTGCTGCTCGGATTCAGTGAAGGCACGAGAGTGGCCGCGAACCGACTCGCAGAATGCCGCAAAGCTTTTGCGGGGAGATAGGCGTTGATCATCACCGATCGTCATGGCTTTGCCAGGCGCACCGGCCCATCTAAGCTCCTGCAACAGCTCGCGTCGAAACAGCATGATGTAGTCACCAGCGGCCAGTGAGATCGGGATGCAAAGTACACCAGCAGCAATTGCCGACACGGCGGGAAACTGCGGTCGCAGCGAACTTAAATTGTCGCTCGCGAAAACCTCACCAGGCGCCAGCGCGCTGAGAAACGTCGCGATGGATTGAATTTCAATGACCGTGGGAGTGGCGCCGCAGGCGGAAACGGCGCCATTGACCGTAATGGCGACACCGTCGCACGGAATCATCTTTCCCAGAGCGTCCCTTTGCCAGCCGATGTCCGTGAGCAGAGACCGGTTCGCGGTAATCAATTTCATCATTCTCGCGACCGCTTCGCGCCCGCGCCGGTTCTCTTGGTCCGCGAGGAGCCTCAATCGGCTTTCCAAGGTCATTGAATACATTTGACCAAAGAGTTCGGCCGCAGTTCTCGTAACGAAGCTGGGCAATTTGGCCGTCTCGTGGTGACACGCAACGAGACCCCAGAGTTTCCCTTCAACGATGATCGAGATCGATAGCGACGCGGCCACGCCCATGTTGCGTAGATATTCAATATGGACTGTGGAGACGGCGCGCGTAATGGCGAGGGACAGATCGAGCGGTTCTACGGATGCGTCGCCGCCCGCCTGCAGCGGTATGGTGGTTGAACACACGTCAGCAATAATGCGAAACGAATTGCGCAGATATAGAGATCGGGCCTGCACAGGAATATCTGATGCGGGGTAATGTAACCCTAGGAAGCTTTCCATTCCCGGCCTCAGCACCTCCGCAATCACTTCTCCGGCGCCATCCGGCAGAAATCTATAGATCAGAATCCGGCTAAAGCCGGTGAGCGAGTGCACCTGTCGCGCCGCGTCGCGATGGAGGGCATCGAGGGAGGTTTGTGTATTGAGCCGAGCGACCATTTTTCGCACGAGAGAGGCTGCATCGGTGCGGCTCTCCAAGCCGGCAGGCTCTCCCTCGAGCACGCACAGCTCCCCAGCGTAGTGGATGGCGATATCGAACTGCGGCCGACCGTTGATTAGCGAAACGCCGTATAGCCGTTCGACGCCCCCAGCGGTCGACAAGCCCGTCATGCGATTACGAATTTCGTGCAATGATTCTGGATCGACGAGGGAATCCAGGGTCGCTCCCAGCGCGGCCGCGGGCTTGATTCCCAGCATCCCTTCTAAATTCGCCGATACTCGAACAACGACCCAGCTCCGCGACATGGCGAGCAGAAATCCAAATGACTGAATGCGTTCGAGCCGGGTAATTGGCTCGACGTCACACGCGGTCAAATTGGGCAATTCATTTTCCTGATCGCCCGCCGATGCAAGCACGTGCCCCGGAACCTGCTCGCTGGGATCTGTAGCTGAATTCGACGCAGTCTGGGTCATGAGTCTCTCCATGAGCTGAAAGTCGTGCCATTCCCTGGCAAAGAACTATTGAATTTTAGCGGCGAGTCCGGTGGAAGCCGGGGCGTGGATCCATTGCGCTTAATTGCACTGTGCCAGGGAAGCGAGTAGCCCGGCCGGTTAGTATGGCCCTATTCGCAAGAATGGATAGGTTTTATCCCAATCGGGTCTAAAAATCGCAGACTACCTTGTTACTAACATAGATCAGCCCGTTTCTTGGCCTCGTTCGTAGAAAAACGACGCCTGTGGGCATTTGTAGCGTATACCGGCAAGTCCATGGCTCACCTCGTAACGATTTCGCGAGATTCGCTTGGCGCACTGCACCGATCGCTGCGGGCCGCCACGCGTGACGATCACATCGAGGTGGATCGACTGACTGGGCAGCTCGATCTGACTCGACGCGAAGAGTATGGGCGTTTCCTATCCATCCACCACGTCGTGCTTCAAGAGCTAAGATCTGAATGGCGGCCGGAGGATCGAGAGGATTTCCGCGCGATGAGCCGACGGCTACAAAATGATTTGCGGGTGCTGGGCTTTCCCACCGCCAGCCCACCGTCAACGTCGCAGATTGCGTTGGCCAAGGGTAATCAATTAGGCATCGCTTACGTCATCCGGGGCTCGCGCCTCGGCGCACGCGTGCTCCGTCCGCGCATACCTTCGCACTTCTCCGCGTCCTATTTCGATTTTGTACCGGCACTTTCCTGGGCTCAATTTCTCGCACAGCTGCAAAGCGTCTCAAACTCAGCGGACGCCCAGGTCAGCGATGCGGCGATTCAAGGAGCGAAAGAGACCTTCGGGCTGTTTGCGCGGCTGCTGAGCAAGCCCCGGGATAGTGCGCCGGTCTGACCCGGACCGGGCGGTCCTTCGAGGCGGGGAGCGGCGCAAATGTCCGGCCCATCGCGGGCCGGACATTGCTCTTCTTTAAGTTTTTGCGGTGCCCGTCGATTTGGCGGCTTTTGCGTCGTCTCTCGCATTTTCCTCGTCGTTCATCCCCATCTTCTTCATCAACGTGATTTTGCGTTTGAGCATCGTCGCCCCGAGAGCCTCGGTATCGACCTTCGCCTTCTTGGCTTTGGGAAACATGTCTCCCTCTTCTTCCTTGACGTGATGGTCAATCTGCTCGCCCAGCACCGTCACCTTGGCGTCATACAGGTCATCTTCAGGACTTGCGTCTTCCAGCTGAGCAATCAGGTCCTTCGCGCCCGCGTGTTCCACCAGTGCCTCGTCCATCAAATCTCCGTCATCGATCGCTTTGCGCACAGCTGGATAGAAAATCTCCTCCTCCAATTCCGTGTGAATCTTAAGTTCATTGCAAATTTGATCGACGATGGAGGCCTTATCCTCGTCGCTGCCCGCATCCTTGAGCTTGTCAAAATCTGCAAATAGTTTCTTCACCTTCTTGTGATCCGCCGTCAGCATGGCGATCGCGTCCTGAGCCTGGATGCGATCGGTGCTTTGTTTCGTCTCGGTATGCATAGAGAATCCTCTTCGTTTTGAATGGGTACGTACAATGGCTCACTTACAGATTTGAGCGTGCGCTAAGGCTAACGACGACAGCGCACGAATGCTGTCGCCGGATTCGCGTATTTCTGTAGGAATTTAGGCGCATCCCTGCGCCTTAACTTGGGTTAACTTGCCTACGGCAAGTGTTCGCAACTACTTGTTGCTCGGCGCTACCTTCAAATCGCTCGTGAGTTTATTTTCACCGGCGATATTGGCCGCTTTCATCTCGACGATACCTTTCTCATCCAGCGAGCGCACGACGCCGTTTAGCGTTACACGGCCATTGGCCGTTACGATTTTGATGTTATGCGCGTAAGTTGAGAGGGATTTGTCCGCCATGAGGCTTTGACGTATGCGCTTGGTCAAATCAAGATCCGCCGCACTATTGGATTGCGCATCGGCGGTGGCCGCCGCATTTGATCCATCGGCTTTGTTGCTCTTCGCATTGTCCGGCGCCACGGTCGAGGCGGTCTGCGCGAAGCTGTGCGGCGCTGCGACTACGCTCGACAAGAGCAATGCGGCAATGATTGGCTTATTCATAGTTTCCTCAAAAAGGTGGTTGCCACAAGAAGGCCCGCTGGCGGCCTCCCGTGACAAGAGATATCTGGAACTAAGCGACGCGCGTGCTCGAGCTGCCCGCTTCCCCTGTGGACGCGATGTCCGTTGCGCCCGTCCCTCTCAGTAGATCCTTGGCGCGAGAAATTTGCTCAGCCGTATCGCAATGTACCGAAAGCAGGGTCCCGCCACCCTTCACTTGGCCTTCATAGCGTTTGGCTTCGTATTCAGGGATGCCCATTCCAACCAGCGCGCCGACCAAGCCGCCGACTGCGCCGCCCACACCGAGACCCGCTAAGCCCGCCATGATGGGGCCGGCGGCGATCAAGGGTCCGACGCCCGGTATCGCCAGGGCGCCGATTCCCGCAAGCACTCCGAGACTACCGCCGATGACGCCGCCGGCGGTGACCCCCGCGGTCGTTCCCTCCGGCGCTTTGGTATCCTTTTGATGTGCAAATTCTTTTGTGCTGCGGCTGTCCGGCAACAGAACAGAAATGGCTGCGCTGTCGTAGCCGGCTGCAATTAGACTATCGACCGCTCGTTCAGCGAGTTCGGCCGAACCATAAAGGCCAAATACGGCGGTGTTTTTGCTGCTCATGTAATGACTCCAGGAAGTGATAGACGTGACGGGTCGCCCGCCGGTGTGCGCGCAAGAGTACGCGCGCCCCAAAAGCACTGGAGTAGGACAACCGCTATGAATTCGAGAGATTTAAGCGCGCAGCGATGTCGGCGGTAACTAAGTCAAGCGCCGGACCGAAAGCTTTTATTTGAGCCCCGCAACGCTTGCGCAGCCCAAACCTCGGCTGCGGGAGTTTCCGCGTTCAAGCGCGCCGCAATATTCGCAGAAGCATTGGCCATGGCGTCCAGACCGTTGCCGCTAACCGCGTCACTGGCACTCTTCATGATTCGCCAATCCAATGGCGAAATTCCTTTCGTGACCTCTTTCTGAAATTGTCGCGCGGCGGATGCCGAAGCCATGGCGGCAGTATTGAGGCCGATCCAAGGACTCAACAATCGCGCGGTGCTGACGAGCGCAACGATCCGCCAAGCATCGGCCTGCGAGATCTGCTCCGCTAGCGCACGGCTGACCAGGCAAGCCACATGCCCCACGACCGCGCGCTGCCCAAAAGCAAGCCCCTCTTTACGATCAACAAAATAAAGCGCGAGGCCCGCCTCGACGATCAACACCGTGGCACGCACCAAATCGTCGCTGTCTTGTGAGATGCCCCGGGGCGCAGGAACTATCCCTCGCCCGCTTAAGAACCTCTCCAACGGCGCGCGCCGCAGTCTGGCCTGCAGCGCCCCATCCCAGCGGCGGGCCACCGCCTCACTTGGATACACGATTCCCATAAATGAATCCCGCGTGCCATGCACGCTAACGAGGAACACTTCGCCACCATCATGACGGCGCCAGAGTTCATAACTTAATGCGGGAAGGTGTCGAAGAATGCGACGCGTGTCTTAAAAACTGGACCTGACTCGCGAGACCGCTATCAGGCGGGCGCGAGGACAGATATCCGCTCGTGCCAGTAGACAGGGCTGACAGGCGCTTCCAGATTCTGCAACGCTCTTTACACTCGAGGGGGATGACCATGGAAAGCACCGTAGCAGGAAACATCGCGAGAACCACCCAGGGTACGCAAAGCCAGCGGCCGCGCACAGTCAAGGGTACAGCAAGGTCTAGGCGCGATTAACGACATTGCGGGTCAAGCGCGCGAGGCTGCCGTCAACGCCGCGGATTCGATCGTGAGTTATACAAAGAAAAATCCGGCGACTGCATTGGCGATCGCGGCCGCCTCAGGTGTCGTGCTGTACGCCGCGCTTCGATCCTCACGCGACTGATTTTCAAGATGCGGTGGTCCGAAAACCACCGCCTGTTTCTCAGCCCCTGATCCGTGGAAGTCGGAAGATGCCTACACTCGGACAGGGGATGGGCACGCTCGCGGCATGCTACGTTATATGAGATGGCAGGCAAAAATGGCGGCGAAGGAAAAGAAAACCTAAGGCAAAGCGAGGAGCGATTTAAGCTCCTCGTCGAGAGCGTCCGGGACTATGCGATTTTCATGCTGGATCCTCAGGGTCACGTTCTCACGTGGAACGCCGGCGCCACGCGCTTCAAGGGATATCGCGCCGAGGAAATCATCGGGCAACACTTTTCGCGGTTCTACCCCCCTGAGGAGGTCGCGCGCGGGCTGCCTGAGCACGAACTCCAGGTGGCGGCGAAGGAAGGGGCATTCGAAGACGAGGGTTGGCGCGTCAAGAAGGACGGGTCGCTGTTTTGGGCGAACGTGGTCATCACGGCCATGCGAGATCCCGATGGTGAGCTGGTAGGATTCGCCAAGGTCACGCGCGACCTGACGCAACGACGCGCCCACGAAGAGGACTTGCGTCGAAGCGAAGAGCGTTTTCGCCTCCTCATCGAAGGCGTCGCCGATTACGCAATCTTTATGCTCGATCCCAATGGCCGGGTGTCCACTTGGAACATGGGGGCCGAACGGATCAAGGGTTACACCGCGGATGAGATTATCGGGCAGCACTTTTCCATATTTTATCCGCAGGAGGCGAAAGACAGCGGTTGGCCCGATCACGAGCTACGGGTGGCTGCGGAAAAGGGGAAATTTGTCGATACCGGCTGGCGTCTGCGCAAAGACGGCACAACTTTTTGGGCCAATGTCACGATCACTGCGCTTCGCGACGATGCCGGTCAGCTCCTCGGATTTGCCAAGCTCACCCGCGATCTGACCCAGGCCAAGCGGGCAGAGGCGATGGAGACTGCTAATCAGCAGCGCGAGGAGATGCTGGACGCCGAGCGAAATGCGCGTATGGCCGCTCAACGCGCAACTCGGCTCAAGGACGAATTCTTAGCAACGCTATCTCACGAACTGCGCACGCCGTTGAGTGCAATTTTAGGATGGACGCAGCTGTTGCTAAGACCTGATGCATCCAAGGGACCGGAGCAGCAGAAGCGAGCGATCGAGGTCATCGACCGCAACGCCCGCGCGCAAGTCAAACTCATCGACGATCTTCTGGACTTGAGCCGAGTCATGACGGGAAAGCTCCGGCTGGACCTGCATCAGGTCTCCCTTGGCAGCATCGTAGAGGCAGCTGTCGACTCTGCGCGGCCATCGGCAGACGTCAAAGGCATCCGCCTAAAAGCAATCTTGAGCTCGAACTCCGACATCGTCAGCGCAGACAGTGCCCGCCTGCAACAAGTCGTATGGAACCTACTGACCAACGCGATCAAGTTCACGCCGAAGGGAGGGCAAGTACAGGTACTGCTCCAACGGGTGAATTCACACCTCGAGCTGAGCGTCAGCGACACCGGCGTCGGCATTCCAGCGAATTATCTTCCGCACGTCTTCGACCGATTCTCGCAAAAAGACAGCTCTACAACGAGGGCCTTCGGTGGCCTGGGGTTGGGGTTGGCGATCTGCAAGCAGCTCGTGGAACTGCATGGCGGTTCGATCAGGGCCGCAAGTCTGGGCGAAGGCAGGGGCGCCACGTTTTCCGTCCAACTGCCCCTGTCGATTGCTCAGCTCAACGATCAGAGCGGGCCGCGCATTCATCCGACCGCGGAGACTCAATCGGGAGAAGTGATGTCGCTTCCGAGGCTCGAAGGCGTGCATGTGTTCGTGGTCGACGACGAACCCGACGCGCGCGAGTTGCTGCGAGCGGTGCTGGAAGATCAAGGGGGCAAGGTGACGAGTTTCACGTCGGCGGAGGACGCCCTTGCCGCGTTAAAGACCACGAAGCCCACGGTCCTCGTCTGCGATATTGGCATGCCAAAGATGGACGGCTATCAGCTCATCCGGGCATTGCGCGCCGAGGAGTCTCGGCGCGAGCGGATTCCCGCCTTGGCTCTTACCGCGTTTGCGCGCGCAGAAGATAGAAAACGCTCCCTTGTTGCCGGTTATCAAGCTCACCTAGCGAAGCCATTCGATGTGGGAGAACTCATTCTCGTCGTTGCGGACTTAGTGGGAAGGTAAGTCCGTTCTCTGATTACCCCCCCCCCGATCAAACCCCCTTCTGATTAGTTCCGCGAGAGTATCGGCTGCCGCGGCATCTCCTGCCCAAGAACGCGCTTCAGAGCCATTGACGGAGTCGGCGCCGCTACATCTGGAAGGTGCAGAGCCCTTCGGCAAAGGTAGCTGAGGCGGACAAATTTCGCCGTTCTGGCGTCCCGTTCCGGCAAGGAGTGCCGCTGGGCCTTGAGCCAAAATTTAAATTCATCATTGGCGCAGAGGATAGCGAGGATCTCAGGCTGCGATTGGGACTTTGGGTCGGTAATCGCCGGGGCAGTATTCATATCCTGCGATGACTCGTTTAGCCACGAGGGTGCCGCTGGATCGATATATTGCGTCGTCGTATCTGCAGGACAGGGTGTGTCGGTGTAAGTGATGCTGCCATCCTGGGCAGTGCATTTATAAATGGCCGCCGAACTTAGCGATGGGATTAAGATAAGACCTAGAAGGGCGATTGCACGAAACTTTGGTTTGCGCAGCTGATCGTCGATATGCATACATGCATCCGTATTTGCTAAAACTGCACGTCGGCCTCATCGAAGGATAATCTTCGAGTGCGCGCTTGAACAGCCTTTGGTTTCGCCAATCACTATAGGAAACGTCCTATGCAGCGGCGCTGACTGAGGCTCAATGAGTGCCCGTTCACGATCACTGAAATAAGCTCGACCCAGCGGCGGTCTCATGTGTCGTAGGCCCAACGAGGAAGACCCTTGCACCTTCTCAAAGATCGAACTGCTTCGCTCAACCGGGATTCCCATGACATTTGATCGGCGTGCATTCATTGCCGGCTCCGTGGGGGCCGTCTTAGCCGGGACCGGCGTGACCACAACGGCCACTGGTGCACAGGCGCGCCGGTCGATCAAAGCAGTTTTATTCGACGCATTTCCGCTGTTTGATTCGCGTCCTGTGCTCGCAGCCGCAGAGCGGGTCTACCCCGAGAAGGGCGCGATCCTTACACAGGCTTGGCGAACTCGGCAATTCGAATACCAGTGGCTGCGCGCGCTTGCCGATCGCTACGTCGATTTCTGGCAGGCCACAGAGGATAGCCTGGCCTTCGCGGCACGGGAGGTGGGACTTACGCTCACAACCGAGAAGCAAAATCAGCTGATGGCCCCGTATGCTGACCTCGCTGTGTGGCCCGACGTACTCGATGTGCTACCGAAGATTGAGCGTCTCGGTGTGACGCTGGGAATTCTCTCGAACATGACCGGGTCCATGCTGGAGTCCGGCCTGGCCAAGGCCAAGCTGCGCGGATTGTTCTCCCATGTCCTGAGCACGGATAGGGTTCGCTCCTATAAGCCCGCTCGGACTGCGTATCAGTTGGGTGTGGACAGCTTGGGATTCAAACGAGGTGAAATCCTCTTTGTTGCATTTGCTGGGTGGGATGTGGCGGGCGCGGTTTGGTATGGATATCCAACGTACTGGCTGAATCGGATCGGGAGTGTAGGCGAGGTACTAGGTGCAGCGCCGCTCGGAACAGGCACCGACCTGCAATCGCTGTTCGACTTCCTGGCTACCCTGGATGCATGAAAACTGATCCCGGACGAGCAATTCGTATGCTCCCGCCGCTCGATCCCGGGTGAGGCGCTTCTGCTAAGCCGCCTGATGAGTCTTCAGCCGAGACTTGGGAATTTGAACCAACAATTGAAAGCGACGGTAATGCGCTCGCCCTCGCCCTCAAAGGGCTTGACGTCGTGCAACACAAAGGACGGAAACAGGATCAGCGCCCCGGGCGCCAGGCTGAAGGTGGTGATGTGGTTGCGGAACGGTGGCTGAATTTTGGCATTCCCCGCATCGACGTGCATGAAGTTCATGAGCATCGGATTGACAAAGCTCAAGGCCCCGCTGCTGCTATTGTCCGGATCATTCCGTCCCGGATCGACGCAATACACCCCGCTCCAAGAAGCGTTCGGGTGATTGTGCAGCCCGAAAAATCCGCCGCGCCGGGTGATATGGAACCAGCAGTCGTTATAGATCTCGAGACGCCCGAGGGTTGGGGCGTCGTAGCCGTTCAGCTGGCCAACAAGAGTGAGTAGTTGGTCCCAGCAGAACGCCTTCAATTCCTGAATGGCCGGGTCGCTCTCGCGAAACAGATTGAAGTGGCTTTCAAATACCGGTTTGTTGCGCTCGGTAAGAGGCCCCGGGTTGGCCGCAGAGCCGCTTCTCTCCATCGCGAACAGCACGCGCTTCAGCGCCTCATTGAGCGCCACGTGCCCAGGGTACGCGCCGAAGGCGAACGGCACGGAGAACATATGGACGAGTTTGGGTGCGGGCATGCGGTAATTGTAGCGCAATATTTTCTCCACGACGCCAACAGAAGCAGCGTGCGAGGCGCGCTATTGGCGCGGGCCAAATCTCTCTCCGCCGAATATGCGAGGGCTGCGATCAAGTCGGCTCGCGGCCGCACATTCGTCAGCGCGCCGTCATACCACCATCGACAGCGTAATTCGCGCCGGTCAGGAACTTCCCGCGATCCGACACGAGCAGCGCGACGATCTCAGCGATGTCCTCGGTGGCGCCGACGCGACCCAGCGGAATATTCCGGAGCCAATCAGCAGGGGAAAATTCGGGATTCGCCTTGCTAAATTCCGCGGATCCCGGCGTCGAGATGACGCCGGGCGACACGACGTTCACACGGATGCCGCTCGGCGCGAGTTCCACCGCGAGGGTGCGCGAGTAGTAGTTGAGCGCCGCCTTTGCGGCACCATAGTGCGCAAAGGCGCCAAACGGCATCGTTGCCGCCGCCGAAGAGATGTTCACGACGGCTGCGGCCTTCGACGCTCGGAGCGCCGGGAGGACCGCGTTCGTGAGGTGGATCGCGGCGAGGAGGTTGAGGGCGAAGGCGTCATGCCACTCCTTGTCGGGGATTGTCCATGACCCTGCCAGAAACGCGCGCGCACCGCCCGCGTTGTTCACGAGAATGTCGAGGCCGCCGAGCGCCGCGAGCGCCTTCGTCGCGATTCCCTCCACGCCTCTGCTCGTCGTGACGTCGCCGGAGACGAACGTCGCCGCCGCGGGGGTGTCATCGCTGCGCGTACGCGCAGCGACCACGACCTTAGCCCCGGCATCGAGAAAGCGCTGCGCGATGGCTGCGCCGATGCCGCGCGACCCTCCGGTGATGAGGGCACGGCGGCCGATGAGTTCTTTCGAGAGATCGAGATTGTTGGACATGAAATGTTCCTTTGCAGTTGAGTTAATATTTCTGCAGCATGGATGCGGGCAGCTGGGTGATCGCAATTTTGCCGTGAGGGTCGTACATCGCTCACGGCTCCTTCTTGAACAGGTCCTGGAAGATCAGAGGCCCCCAGTGCTTGTCGCGCGCGTGCACAAGCGCGCCACCCTCTTCGAGCTTCCCGAGATTGACGGGTGCGAAACCGAGTTGTTCGGCGAGGGCTGCTACCAGCGCCGCGGCACCTTCGTCGTCGCTCGAGAGGAACACGACCCGCCGGCCGCCCCTGACGTTTGGATCGGCGGCCAAGGTTCCCGCGGCGAGGTGATTGAAGCCCTTCACGAGCCGGGCACCAGTGAAGGCCTGCGCGACGACCTTGGAAGAAAGCTGACCGCCCAGTTCCTCACGGGACACGCCGTAGGCATTGGTCACATCGATGATGGTCTTGTCCTTCCAAGTGGGCAGGGCCTTCGCGACATCCCGGTGCGACTCGTAACGGACAGCCAAAAAGACGATGTCCGCCTTGACGGCCTCCGCCAGTCTTTTGGGAATGACCTCGGGTCCGATCGCGGCCGCAGCGGATGCAAAGCTTTCCGGGTCGCGAGC
>Ga0210398_10005394_pt1 | contig 11886 bp, 15 predicted proteins | sample IncBWC4OmetaG_FD_161047 | JGI IMG/M metagenome (GOLD analysis project Ga0210398, IMG submission 161047) | Forest soil microbial communities from Barre Woods Harvard Forest LTER site, Petersham, Massachusetts, United States - Inc-BW-C-4-O | ecosystem: Environmental > Terrestrial > Soil >... | reverse complement strand
CCCTCGCTTGAATCGGCTTTGACGTTACTTTTCGTGATGGCGCCATCCCATACCTAAAAGATGTCAACACAGCTTTCGGCAAGATGGGCTTGGCGGAATTCGTCGGTAAGGACGTGGGAACAACAACCGCGGCCAACAACCCAGAGGTCAACGACACCGGCATTACCGTAGAAGCCACCACTGGTACGCTCTCCCTAAACGCCACCAATTCCGGAGCCCGCGCCAATGCCACAACAAAGATCCCCGACGCAACCGTCACCAGCCCCAGCGCCGGCTTCCAAGCCCGCGTCGCATTAGAACTGCTGCCATCCAGTATCTGCGCCACTCGCAGTGTCGTCTGCCGCATCTTGCTCACCGCCGCCTGCGCCAACGCCAAACCACGGCGCATCAAGCTGCGTTCAGCCACCGTCACCAAACACTCGGCATACGCCCGCGGATTCTCCGTTCGCGCCAGCACTACGTCATCGCAGGCCATCTCCCGCTCCAGCGAAAGTTGCCGCTCCACCCACCACACCGCCGGATGAAAAAACAGCACCGCCCGCAACACTTTCTGTGCCAGGTTTGTCCAATCGTCACGCCGTTGCAGATGCGCCAGTTCGTGAATCAAAATCGAATTGAGCTCCGCCGTCGACAGTTCTCGCAACGCCCACGAAGGCAAAACGATCATCGGACAAAAGAATCCAATCGCAGCCGGCACCATCACCTTCTCTGAAATCGCAATCGTCACCTGGCGTCTTGAGTGAAATTCCCCCAGAGTCTTTTGCAAAACAACGTCAAGCATGGCCAGATCGACGACTTCACTTCCCGCCCGAACCCCTCGTAATTGCCAAAGCCCCAGCCCCACACGCGCGAGTCCGGCCATCGCAATTGCCGCCCACCCGAGAACTAAGTACGTTGCCCACAAACTGGGTACCGTAACCGCCCAAACCGCTCCTTTATTTATGGACGCCCCAACACTCGCTCTCACCACCGCTAACACCGGCAGCCCCGCAATCGAGAACAGCGCCGCCAGCAATACAGCAAATCGCATACCGGAATTTCGCCGGCCCAAATTCTGCCGGCGCATGACCTGCAACAGCACCCCGGCGAACAGCGCGATCACCACACCCTCGGCCACCCCGTTCAGCATTCTCTCAGCGGAAATCCGTGCCAGCTCATGCCAGGCCGTCATCGTGCCTCCCGCGAGTTCTCTGCCAGCAACTTCCGCAAACGCTTCAACTCCGCCGCATCAATGCTCTCATCTTCCAAGATGTTCAACACCAGTTGCTCATGCGAATTCTTGAAGAAGCGATTCACCAGATGGCTGATCTCCGACCGGGTAGCGTCCTCGCGCTCAATCAGCGCCATGTACACATGCGCCCGGCCATCCTTTATATGCTTCAAATACCCTTTGTTTTCCAGCACGCGAATCGTCGTCAGCACGGAGTTGTACGCCAGCGCCGGCCGCTTGGGTAGCGCCTCCAAAACCTGTTGCACGGTCGACTCACCCCTCTGCCAAACCACGTCCATCAGCCGCAGTTCAGCTTCAGTCAGGGTTACGGATTTCCTTGGCGGCAATGCTTCCTCCCTACCTATTGATTAGACGCGGGCCCGCGCCAAACGTCAACTAATAATTTAGTTGCGAGGACAGATGCATTTGGTTGCCTGGTGGATTGGAACCGAATCGCGGGCGGCCTACCTTTGCGTTCTTTGCAAATGTGGGGATAATCGGGTAGTGCCTCAGTTTGAAAATCTGACGGTACGGGATTCGGCGCGGAAAGTGGCAGCGTGGAAAGCCATGAGAACCTTGTAGGGCTTACTGGACGCGTGAGAGCATGGCTGGCATGGATCACGATTCATACTGGTATCGATACCTAATGGCACGCCACCATGTGTCCCTGATTCTTGGAATCGCTTTAATGGTTGTGGCGCTAATCTCCATGCTCACTGGAAGATGCTTTGTGATGTACCGAGGGATAGTTTCCCGCGCCGAGGACCCCAACACGTTTTGGCGGACTATTGCCCTAAATTGCGTACTTAGCCTTTTCTTCCTTGGACTCTATCTGTATACGGTCAACTAAGACCCGGCGAAAACGAGATTTCAAACTGAGGCACTACCCATACTTGGGGACCGTAGGAAATCGAAAACTGCCAGCTAAGTGTCCCTTCGTCCGCATCGGACATGACCTTACGCAGATCCCCGCCGAGCCGAAAGTAACGCCCAGCCAGCGTTAGTACAAACAACTTTCTTGCTACGATGAGGTTCTTTCCTGCAAGGGGGATTTCCATGACCATGCTGAAACCGCTCGGGCTCGCCCTTGTTATGTCGAGTGCACTAATCGGCTGTCCATTACTCGCGCAGACAAGCACCAGTCCTGCGCCACGTGTTCATCGCGCGCGGTATTCCGGCCAGCCCTGCTGGAAGCAAGCTGGGATTTCGCCCTCAGTGGTCCCACAACTCCGGCAGATTAACCAAACCACCCACAGCGAGGTGATGGCAGTGCGTAGCGACAGCTCGCTCACTCCCCAGCAATGGCACCAAAAGACCCGCCAACTGCGCCAGCAGGAATACCAACAGTTGGATGCTCTGGTAGGTTCACAGCAATTCGAAGCATTGCGGAGTTGCCGGGAACAGCGTGCGAGAAGTGGAACCGCCAACACCGGCCAGAACCCTCTGCCGCAGCAACCATAATTTGTAATTGTCGTTGGGATCGCTGCGAGATGGTCACCGCAGTAAACCAGGACAGAGCAGCGGAGTAATTGGGGATTCTGCCATTGTTCTCTTTTCTTACCGGATTTGCCCAGATCACAAACGCACCCCGAACCGGGGAGAAAAAGCTGTACTTGTCACTTTTTACTTTTATGTACTTTCGCTCGAGTACCGGCAGGCGCTTTGCTCTTCAATTTGATCTGGTTGTACTCAATAGCGGCACGGACGAGATTCTTTAGAGCACGCTCGTTAATCTTATCGCCCTCGTACAAATCGATCGCTCGCCACGCGTTCCCTCCGAGGCCCGCGTTGAAGAGCTTGTCAGGATCCGGGAGGTGCGCCCCATGAGAAAAAGTCAGCTTCACCTTATCTTTGTGGGCGTTGCCGACCGCGATCATTCCGTCACGAGACCACACTGGGCTTCCCATCCACTTCCATTCCTCGATGATCTCCGGGTCGGCCTCAAGGATGCTCTTGCGGACGCTGGCGAATGTTTTGCCACGCCAGTCTGTGAGTTTTGCGATCAGCTCGTCGATCAATGCAGAGGCAGATTCCACCGGAACCGGCTTTTTCATGTGCACCTCAAACTCTCGCACCTAATTTATCTGCGCTCAGCGTAACCTGCAACCTCCGCAAGAGAGCGGATGGCCCCGCCCCTTATTCCAAAAGTTTGTTCTTAACCAGGGAGCCCCGTTCCTTGCCGTTCTTTGGCAAGGGGCGGGCGCAGCGACCACGACCTCGGCAACATTCCAGTCCCACGCACCCCATTTCGGAGATAATCCTGAAATAACGGATCTGTCGAACAAGAACCATCGATAAGGCGGGAGGATCACTTGATGGAGAAGCTCGATCAACGCTATGGCAAAATCAACCCCAAGGCACCTGCGGCGCTCTCTCGTTTTGCTTTCCTGATTGGCAAATGGCGGTTCCATGCGAAATTTCACTCGGGCAGTGGCGAATCACAAGAGTTCGAGGGAACTTGGGAGGGCCGCTTCATCCTCGACGGCTATGCCATTGCAGACGAATACCGCATGACGAACTCGTCCGGAGAGCTGCTTGTTCTCGGCACGAACTTCCGTGTCTATGACGCCGCCAAGCAACTCTGGAACATAAAGTGGCTAAATGCTCTAGATGGCACGTGGGTTGATCTTACATCGCCAGAGTTCGGAGGCGCGCACTTCGATGATCACTCCGTCAGCTACATCTTCAAAGATCCAGCGGCAGCTTGGCCATACACCCGCGCGACCTATACAAGCATCTCTCCCGTGAACTTTACATGGCGTGGAGAAAAATCCGACGACAGAAACACGTGGAGTGAGTTCATGCTCATTGACTGCCATAGGACCGCGAGCTAGATCACTACCCCGATCTCTTCCACATAAATCGTCGAACCACATGGCCTTTCCACATCCAAAGCCCCGAAAGGAGCAGTACCGGAAGAAAGCCATACCTGACACTGGTGGCGTAGTTGTGAGTATCCGAAGGCGAATCATAAATGTAACCGAGTATCGGAATGCCACAGACGATGTGAATCCAACGAAAAATAGAACGTTTGGTGGTTTCTTTCATCATTGGTGCGGTCCTCCTCGATTCACGACTCTTTCACCGCCGGCGGCTGCCACTTTGGCGTTTCAACGCCGAATTGCTTTGAATATTCGGCGACCAATCGCTGCCAGCCCGCGAACTTCATCGCATCGACGCCGGCGATGGATCTGATCGGCTGACCCGCGAGCAACCGCTCCAGCACGTCAAAGGAGATGTGCCAGCCCGCCGCGCCCCACGAGATGAACCGGCGGTCGATCTTGTGCCAAAGCGTCAGGCGCGTGCCGCCGCCAGAGGCCTCGAGTTCCCAACGCATATCCCCGTACTCAAGCGCCTTGGGAGCTTCGACTCGCGTAACTTTTGTTTCGATCGGCGTGGGTCTCCCCACCCAGGTAAGCTTCACCGTTCCAACCGCACCCAGGCTTCCATCGGTCACAAAGGGAGCCCACTCCCGCAGCTGCGCCGGGTCGGTTAGCGCCTCCCAGACTTTCTCTGGCGAGTGGCGCAGTTCACGGACGAGAATGAGCGTCCACTTCTCTCCGTCTTTTTGTACCTGCGCTCCGCTGGCCGGACCCGGCGTGTACTGCTCGCAATCGAGCATCTTCTTCTCCTTAGCCCTGCCAGCGTGCCAGCTGCGTGATCTGAATCAGGTTGCCACAGGTGTCCTTCAGCATCGCAATGGTCGAGCCGGTCACGTCCGTAGGCGGCATCGTGAACTCGGCCCCGCGAGCCTTGATCCGCTCGTAGTCGCCCTTGACGTCGTCGGTAAAAAACATGGCCGCGGGCTGGCTCTGTTGAAACATCGCCTGCTGATACGCTTTGGCCGCGGGATTGTTATTCAGCGCCAGTTGCAGCTCCGTGCCGTCCGGCTCCTCGGGCGAGGCCACGGTCAGCCAGCGATATGGGCCCTGACTGAAATCGGTCTTCTCGGCAAAGCCCAGTACCTCCGTATAGAAGCGCAGGGCGGTGTCTTGGTTGTCGACGTATACGCTGGTCACTTTAATTTTCATTTCGTTTCTCCTTAGTCACGTCGCGGTTTGGGCCGCGTCGCCTTCTCCTTAGTCTTCCGTTTCTTTGATGGTTTCTGATCCATGCGATCGCGATTCATCCGATCAAGATGGCGTTCGAGAGCATCCACGTGAGCCGACCAGAACCGGCGGAACTGAGCCAGCCAGGCATCCATCTCTCGCAGTGGTTCTGGTTTCAGCCGGTAGAGACGGCGCTGTGCGTCCACCGTGGATTCCACAAAACCGGCGTCGCGCAGCACGCGCAGGTGCTTTGACACCGCCGGCTGCGACATACCAAGCTGGCGCTCGATCTCTCCCACCGACTGTGGGGACGAAACCAGCAGCCCCAATATCGCCCGCCGGTTCGGCTCCGCAATGATTTCGAAGACAGTTTCCACTCTCTTTATATACTATCTAGGGCATATACGTGTCAAGGTATATACAACAAAAGCGGGTGGCCTCCCCCAGCCAATAGCACAAATGTGGTATAACTGTTATACTTATGCGGTTCCGTTTCGATGAGCGCAAGAGCGGACGCTTAAGAGCTAATCCGAAAAGAGGCATCGGATTCGAGGAAGTACAAGAGGTCTTTTCCCACCCATACTACCTCGACCAGCGCTCGGATTGGCCGGAACAGTATCGCGCCATCGGCTGGGTGAATGAGCACTTGTACACCGTCATCTTTGAGGTCCGGGAGGACGAAGACGGCGAATATTACCACCTCGTCACGCTCTGGAAAGCCACCAGACAGGAGCAGCAACTTTATGAAGAGCACTCGTAAGCTACGAAAGCCGGTACCGGTGGAAGCCATCGCGCGGCTTGCCGACCAGGGAAGAGATGTGTCGCGGTTTTTCACCAATACGGGGCAAATGATGGCACCCATTCAACGCGTGAATGTTGACCTGGCGGCGGGCATGTTGGAAGAACTGGATCGCGCCGCCGAAGAGTTGAACATCAGCCGCCAGGCAGTGATCAAGACTCTCATACGGCAAGCGCTCGATCAGCAATATGCGGCACGAGGGGGCCGACACTCGGTGAAGCGGAGGTAAGGCAAGCAACAGTGCGTTCACTCTATCTGCTGCAAGGCCTGTCGCACACGTTCGGCATCGTCGCCGACAATTTCAAGCCCAGGGCCGCTTCCGTCTGGTCTTGGAAACACAGAGACAGGGAAACCCGGGCAGGCGGGAAGTTCCTCTACCCTTTTTCATTTGCCGGATCCTTCCGGCTCGCCTCATTCGCCCGGAACTTCCACTACCTCCGGCCCGTACCATCGGAGTCATTCTGAATGAGGATGACGGCATGAAGTCCACGTGTGCGGTGAACCTGCACAATGCAGTAACGGTATCGCAACAGCGCCTGGGGAAACGTGTGGCCCAGCTTAGTCCCGCACGAATGAATGAGGTGTGTGCTGCGCTGCGCTTCTCTCTCGGTTGCGATTCAAACTAGTTATTGGGAACGTTTCCGTCTGTCCCCGGATTTCTCCCGCCCGCGGATGCCCTACGGCGTTCCCGTCCCCGCCAACGGCACCAGCTGCGGACTGCCACCACCGTCATCGCTGACGGAAATATCCGCCGTTCGCTTGCCCTGTTGCGAAGGCGTGAAGGTCACTTTAATCCGACAATACGCGCCTGATGCGAGACCACTGCCACAATTGTTCTGTTGAGCAAAGTCTCCAGGGTCCGATCCCGTGAGACTGATGCCGGAACCCGTGAAGTTCAATGGCGTATCGCCCTTGTTCTCCAAAGTGACGTATTTGGGAGGACTGGTAGTGTTCACCGGTTGTGTTCCGAAATTCACGCTGGTCGGCGTCAGTTGCACGAACGTCCCCGTACCTGACAGCGGAACGCTCTGCGGACTATCAGGTGCATTGTCGGTAATGGAGATAGAACCGCTCAGCGGGCCTTTGGTTGTCGGCTTGAATGTGACGTTCGCCGTGCAGCTGGCTCCTGGTCCGAGCATCTCTCCGCAATCGGTCTTGATAGCGAATTGACCGGAAACATTAGCCGACGTGACCTTAAGAATTCCGGCGCCAGTATTTGTGAGGGTAACTTTCTGCGGCGGACTCGTCGTGTAAACCAATTGCGTCGCGAATGTCAGGCTTGTCGGCGAAAACATCACGCCAGGCACAATGCCGACGCCGGTAAGCGAAGCCGACTGTGGGCTTCCCGGCGCGTTATCGGTAACGCTGACGGCGGCGTTGCGCGTACCGGCAGCCTTTGGCGTGAATGTGACGCTAATTTTGCAACTGCTGTTCGGAGGCAGCGATGCCGGACAGTTGTTTTTCTGGGAAAAGTCCTGCTCGTTAGCTCCCGTGATTTGGATCGTCGAAATAGTGAGATTGATGTTCCCAGTGTTCTGGAGCACCTCATTCTGGGGCGCGCTGGGGATGTCGAGACTTTGGTTTCCGAAGTTGAGCCCGCTCGGGGACAGAATCGCAATCGCTCCCTGCACCACTTGGGACAGCGGAGACGATGTGCTGGGCGCGAAGGTCGAGTCTCCGTTGTACGTCGCAGTGATCGTGTGCGTGCCCACGGCCAGAGACGAAGACATCAGAGTCGCGATTCCACTGCTGTTGAGGTTGGAGTTGCCAATGTTCGTGCCGCTGTCAAAGAAACTTACGGTTCCCGTCGGGGTTCCCTGGCCTTGCGGTGTCACCGTGGCGGTAAATGTCACGGTTTGCCCGAGGTTCGATGGATTGGGTAAAGAGGTGAGGGCTGTGGTAGTTGCGACGGCGTTGATGAGCACACCCACCGCGCCCCCTGAGTAACATTCGATCCAGTTGCTGGTCGAACACTCGTTTGCCACCACGAGGTCGGGCTTGCCATCACCATTCACGTCCGCCACAGCGACGAACAGAGCAGCCCAACCACCCGTGCCATAGGTTGCCGCCGTTTGGAAAGTTCCGTCGCCATTGCCCAACAGCACGCCCACACCGCCGGTGGAAGCATTGGCGCACCGGTTGGCAGTACACTCGTTTGTCACCACCAAGTCAGGCTTGCCATCCCCGTCCACATCCGCCACAGAAACGGAAAACGCGACGTAGCCTCCCGAACTGTATGCCGTAGCCGATTGGAAAGTTCCGTCGCCGTTGCCAAGCAGTATGCCCACTGAGCCATCGTTGTCGCTGTTGCAACACGCGTATATGTTCCCGACAATGATGTCAGGCCTGCTGTCCCCGTTCACGTCCGCCACTGCGATAGATTCAGCGTACAACCCACCTGAGCTATACGTCGTCGCCGAACCGAAAGTGCCGTCACCATTGCCTAAGAGCACACTGACCGTCCCGTCAGGTCCCCCACTTTCACAAGTGTCAGCGGTCGAACAATTGTTTGCTACCAGTGCGTCCGGTTTGCCGTCGCCATTTATGTCGGCCACTGTGACGGAAAAAGCGTCGTATGCGCCGGTGTTGTAGGTCGTCGCAGATTGAAAGGTACCGTCGCCGTTGCCCAGCAGCACACCGACGGAACCCGTGTCACAGTTGCTGTCAGCGCACTCGTTTGCTACCAGGACGTCGGGCTTGCCATCCCCGTTCACGTCCGCCACCGCTAGCGACGACTGCCATGGGCCTTGATCGACTTTGCCGCCCGTACCGTACGTCACCGCTGGCTGGAAAGTACCGTCGCCATTACCCAACAGCACGCTTACGCCCCCGTCGCAGTTTTGGTCTATACACCAGTTGTCAACCAGCAAATCGGGTTTGCCATCTCCGTTGACATCGGCGACTGCAACTGCGAAGGTCCAGCTCGGACCCGCGTCGTAGGTCACCGCTTTTTGGAAGGTGCCATCGCCGTTTCCGAGAAGGACGCCTACGGCACCGGGGTCGCCCTGCCCGCAAATGGGTGAACCCTGCGTGACCACTAAGTCGAGTATGCCGTCACCATTCAGATCAGCCGCCGCTAACGAATACGCATAGCACCCGCCCGACAGATAGGTCACAGCGGGATCGAAGCCTAGCCCTGAAGGCAACTTGGAGCGCTCGGGCTCATAAGCATCCGCCAATCCAACCGCAGTTGCCCCTCTCGCGAAAGCCGGCGATTGGGGGACCAGAGAAAAGTCTGGAGGCAGCGGCGGGCGCGTCACCTGAGGTTTTGGCAATCGCTCCGATTGTTTAGCGGATTGGGCCAAAAGTAAGACGCTCGTGAGAGCAAGAAAGAAAGCCGTGAACCGGAGTGATCTCATGCGCCCCTCCCTGGGAAATTGCGCGCCCTTAGAAACGGCCTGTGCTGGAACCGAATGACCGCCCGGGGGAAGCGGCAAATTAAGCGGTCAATTGTCGTCTCGCTAGGTTTAGGTGTCAAGCGGAATAGCGCGGCCACGAGCTGCAATCTCCCGGCAATCTGGGTAAGACGGGACGCTCCCCAGTTTCTGTCGACGGCGTGTCCGTTAGCTCCGATCAGCGCAAATCTGCGCAATCTGCGGCTGGAACTTCCCCGCCTTCCCCGCCGTACCATACTCAGCACCACAACACCGCCGCGCTGTGAACTGATATGATTTCCGGGCTGCGTTTAACTTCTCAGTCTCAAGAACAAGAGGTCGCAAGCATGTCCTTTATCTGCAAACGTTTAGTGTGGTTTTTTGTTTTTTGGGGAGCTCTGCCGGCTCTGGCACAAACTTCTGCCGGGCCCTCCATTCCCACTACAACTTCGGCCATCAACTCTCCCACGCCTATGTCGCAGCGGGTCGTGCATTATGAGATTGACGCCAAGTACAACGCCAAAACCCACACCGTGGACGCCGACGAAACGCTCACTTACCACAACCTCACCGGCCAGCCCCAGGACACGTTTCCCTTCCATCTTTATCTAAACGCTTTCCAGCCCACATCCACCTGGCTGCGCGAAGGCAAGCGCGAGGGCACTCGTAACCAGGATTTTGACAAGTGGGATCCCAAAAGCTACGGCTCCAGTGAAATCAAATCAATCGAAGTGATCGGCCAGGGTGATCTCACTTCCCAGTTGCAATTCATTCAGCCCGACGACAACAACAAAGACGATCACACCGTCGTCCAGGTGCACTTACCCAAACCGATTCCGCCCGATGGCTATGTTCAATTCAAAATCAAATTCCACGATCAGTTTCCCAAGACTCTCGAACGTACCGGCTGGGACCGCGACTCAATCGTCGCCGGCCAGTGGTTCCCCAAAGTCGGAGTCTGGTGGCACGGCGCCTGGAACTGCCATCAATTCCACGCTTACACCGAATTCTTCGCCGACTTCGGTGTCTACGACGTCAAAGTAACCGTCCCCCAAAATGAAGTAGTAGGCGCCAGTGGAATAGAAGTAAGCGACGTAAATAATCCCGACGGCACCAAGACGGTCACTTACCACGGAGACGACATCCACGACTTCGCCTGGACCGCCAGCCCCCACTACAAAATTGTCGAAGACACTTTCAAAGGCAGCATGGGCCCAGTAAAGATCCGCGTAATGTTACAGCCGGGACACATGTTCCTCGCCGACCGCCACACTCGAATCGTCCAAGAAACCATGACCCGCTTCGACCACTGGTACGGCCCCTACCCCTACAAAACCCTAACGGTAGTAGACCCCGAACCAGGCGCCCAAACCTTTGGGATGGAGTACCCCACGTTTATTACTGGGGGGGCGGGGTGGTTTGATCCGGAGGGTTCGGTGTCGGAGCCCGAAGGAGTCGTCGAACATGAATTTGGGCATCAGTATTGGTATGGGATGGTGGCTACCAACGAATTTGAAGATGCGTGGATGGATGAAGGTATTAATCAATATACCGAAGCTAAAGTTATGGATGATATCTACAGCCCGACCACTTCTATCTTCAATCATCTTTGGGGGATGGATGCTGGAGAGCGCGATGGTGATCGCCTCTTTATGTTGCCGGTGGCGGACCTTGATCCTATGACGCGCAAGGGTTGGAAGTTTTTTGATTCGGACTCTTATGGAGGAATCACTTACGGCAAGACTGCTGTCGTTTTGCTCACTCTAGAAGGCGTCATTGGCGCGGACACGATGCAGCGGGCTATGCACACTTATTTCATGCGTTATCGCTTCACCCATCCGCAAGCCGAAGACTTCCTGAAGACCATTGAGGAAGTTTCCGGCAAGGACCTGCGCTGGTATTTCAATCAGGCGGTTTATGGGACCGCGGTTCTCGACTTCCGAGTCCACAAAGTCAGCTCGGTGCCAGTCGATTGGTACAAAGACGATCTCAAAGAGAAGAAGGGTGAAACGGTTTATCTGTCGAATGCCTGGATTCAACGCAAGGGAGACTTCGTCATCCCGGTTGACGTGGAGATCAAATTCGATAATGGCGAGAAGGTCCGTGAACATTGGGAGGCACAGGACCGCTGGGTGCGATATCAGTATCAGAAGAAGGCCAAGATCGAGTCGGTGGAGATCGATCCCGACCACAAGCTGCAATTCGATCGCAACAATTTCGACAATAGTTATCTGGTAAAAGCGAATCCCGCACCAGCGAGTAAGTTGGTGCATTACTGGGAATTCATCAGCCAGTTTATGACCCAGGTCGTGACCTGGTTCCTGGTCTAGGAGAAACGTATTCATGAATGAGAATAAGAGTCTGCTGTCCGCGGGAGCCGGCATTGCCAGGCGCAATCTGCGCTACATCATCTGGTTCTATCTGCTGAGCATTCTGTTTGCGTGGTTTGGTGCG
>Ga0210398_10005392_pt1 | contig 11889 bp, 14 predicted proteins | sample IncBWC4OmetaG_FD_161047 | JGI IMG/M metagenome (GOLD analysis project Ga0210398, IMG submission 161047) | Forest soil microbial communities from Barre Woods Harvard Forest LTER site, Petersham, Massachusetts, United States - Inc-BW-C-4-O | ecosystem: Environmental > Terrestrial > Soil >... | reverse complement strand
GAAGGATTATCTTGTCTGGTTTCTGGAAATTTAAAATGGCCATATTTAAATTTACGATTTAACTTTTTTGAACAATGGCGAACCCGCCTGTCAGGGGCGGGGCGCTATGCTTTTTACTTGGAATACAACTCAACAATCAACTGCTCCTTAATGTTCTCCGGCACACTTTCCCGCTCAGGATAACCGATGAATGTCCCCTTGAACTCAGCCTCCGACCAATCCAGCCAGTTGAATTTGGCATTCTTTCCGCGCATCTGACTGGTCAGGGCGGTATTGCTGCGCGAAGCTTCCTTCAGGCTGATGACATCACCCGGCCGCAGCTGGAAAGAAGGTACATTGACCACTTCCCCATTCACCGTGACATGCTTGTGCGCCACCAGTTGTCGGGCTGCCGGACGCGAAGGCGCAATGCCCAGCCGGTAGACCGTATTGTCCAGGCGGCTTTCCAGCAGCTTGATCAAGGTCTCCCCCGTTACGCCCTTCCGGCGGTTGGCCTCGTCAAACGTCTTGCGGAACTGACGCTCCAACACCCCGTAGGTGTATTTTGCCTTTTGCTTTTCTTTCAGCTGTAACGCATACTCCCCGGGAGCCTTGCGCTTCTTCGTTCCGCCATGCTGACCCGGAGGGTTGCTGGTCTTTGTCAAATACTTGCCATTCCCTAGAATGGGCTCGCCAAAAATGCGGGAAATTCTGGTCTTCGGACCGGTGTAACGTGCCATAACGTATTTCTTAGATTTTTAAGTTCCCGAAATAAGCTTATCTAAAAATCTTAAAATTGAAGCTTATCCGGCTTTTATTTAGTTAATTTCTTCCCTTTACTATACCCTACGCTTCTTCGGCGGCCGACAGCCATTGTGCGGAAGCGGCGTCACGTCCTTGATCATGACCACCTCAATGCCATTGTTGGCCAACGCCCGGATCGCGCTTTCCCGCCCGGAGCCCGGCCCCTTTACATAGACATCCACCTTCTTCAGCCCGGCATCGAGCGCCGCCTTGGCTGCATCCGAAGAGGCCATCTGAGCGGCATAGGGCGTGTTCTTCTTGGAACCCTTAAATCCCATCTTGCCCGCGCTGCTCCAGGAAATGACCTGGCCGTTCTTGTTCGTGAGGCTGATAATGATGTTGTTGAAACTGGCGGTGATATGGGCATCCCCATATGTATCCACCTTGACGATCCTTTTCTTTGCAGCCGTCTTTGCGCTGGTTGCCTGAGCTTTTGCCATACAAGGTAATCTGTTTGTTTATTAAGAACTCCCGTTCACCGGGACCGAGCCAGCTCTCCGCCTGCACCCGGCATCTGACGCTGACCCGTTAAAAGGGTGCATATCAATCACTATTTCTTCGCAATTTTCTTCTTGCCGGCAACCGTCTTCCGCTTGCCTTTCCGCGTACGACTGTTGGTACGCGTCCGCTGCCCACGGACCGGTAAGCCCTTCCGGTGCCGAAGCCCCCGATAACAAGCAATATCCAGCAACCGCTTGATATTCAGCTGAACCTCGGAACGCAACGCGCCTTCCACCTTGAACTCATTGGTAATGACATTCCGGATGGCATTCAGTTCCTCATCATTCCACTGATTCACCTTCTTGTCGAAATCAATGCCAGCAGCAGTGAGAATGTACTGGGCGGAAGAACGACCAATACCAAAGATATAGGTCAGTCCGATCTCTCCTCTTTTATTTTTTGGTAAGTCTACACCGGCAATACGAGCCATATTCTTGTTTTACTTTTTAAAAAACGTTTAACCCTGCCTCTGCTTAAAGCGGGGATTCTTCTTGTTGATGACATACAGCTTGCCCTTCCGCCTCACGATCTTGCAATCGGCACTACGCTTTTTAATGGATGCACGAACTTTCATACTATACTTTTATTTATAACTTTTATTTATACCTGAATATGATCCTTCCCCTTGTCAAATCGTATGGGCTCATTTCCACCCCAACCTTGTCCCCCGGCAATATCCGAATATAATTCATCCTCATTTTTCCCGAGATGGTGGCCAGTATTTCATGACCATTTTCCAACTTCACCTTGAACATCGCATTGGACAAGGCTTCCAGAATAATGCCATCTTGTTTAATGAGTGCTTGTTTCGCCATACAGTTTTTGGGAGCGCAAAGATAGGAATTAATTGAATTACATCAAAAAATAACTCGATTTACTGGCCCCCGGTCAATCTAGTGCGCCGAAACGTCAGAAGGACGGGCCAAATCCACCTTCGTCATCTGATGATAATGATTCTGAAGCTCATGCACAGCCAGTTCCCTGGTAATATGCCGCCGGTCTTCCCGATACCACATCTCGAAATTGGAGAAATTCCCATTTTGGGACAGCAGTATTCGGAACGGCCCCTTCAGGTACTTGACCTTCCCATCCGGCATGTTCTGACGCTCAAAACCGAACTGCAGCAGCTGCCCTTCGTCAACCGCAATACCGTCCAAATCCTTCGGACTATACCAGAAATCCTGGGCGGTAGTTTGTACGTCGACCTGCTTTTCATCCCCATTCAGCCCGATTACCTCCCCCTCCATCCGTTTGCCGTTATACTCTAGCAGCACAAGGTCCCCCATCCTGAGTTCATGAAACTGGATCATATGGAATCGTTTTTGTTTTTGCCAATTTACGGGATTTTCCCCCGAATTCCAATCCCGTTCCGCCAAGGAATGCCGCCTTTCCGAACACCTACCGCCCGTACACCTCTTTTCCTCCCGAATACGTCGCCACCACCTGCGTCTGCAACACCTCCCCAGCGCCCACCTTCATCAGATCCCGATCCAGGATCACGAAATCCGCCCGCTTCCCCGGCTCAAGGCTCCCAATCTCCTTTTCCAGACAATCCGCCTTCGCCGCCCAGATCGTCATCCCCCGGATCGTTTCCTCGCGGGAGAGCCCATTCTCCGGCTGGAATCCCCCCGCGGGATACCCTTTCGCATCCATCCGGAAAACCGCCGCCAGGAACGTCTTGAACGGACTGATATCTTCCACCGGAAAATCCGTCCCCAGCGGTAACCAGCCATTTTCCTCCAAGAGCCGCTTATAGGCGTAAGCCCCTTTCAGCCGGACCGGCCCCAACCTCTCCACCGCCCAATACATATCACTCGTCGCGTGCGTGGGCTGTACCGATGGGATGATCGAGTTCTGCCCGTAAAGATCGAAATCCGCATCATTCACCACCTGCGCATGCTCGACCCGCCACCGCTTGTCGTTCTTGCCACGCAGGTATTTACTGTAGACGGTCAGGATCATCCGGTTCCCCGAATCTCCTATTGCATGCGTACAATACTGCCAGTCCGTCCCGATCAGCCTCGCAGCCAGCGAATCATAATGCGCCGGACTGCTCAACAGGAATCCCCGCCATCCCGGCTGGTCATTATATGGCTCCAGCAAACAGGCCCCGCGGCTCCCCAGAGCCCCATCCGCATAAGCTTTTACTCCCTTCACATACAACAAATCGGTCTTATAAGGTCCCTTCGGCAGATAGTAGTTCAGGTCTTCCTCATTGTCCCGGACCATGACATAGATCCGCATTTTTAATATCCCCGCCTTCTGCAACGAATCGAGCCCTTCGATCGCCCGCCGACCAAGTCCCGGCTCCGTCACCGTCGTCAGCCCCTGTGCAAAGCAATGCCGCTGCGCTGAATCCATCCGCTCCCTGAACTCGCCGGACGTTATGTCGGGGATGGCCCGGTCCATCAGTTGTTCCGCATTATCAATCAGGATACCTGTTAACTTCCCGTTCTTCGTCCCGATCACGCCGCCCTTCAGCTTCTCGCCTGGATGAATACCCGCCAGCTCCAGCGCCTTCGCATTGGCGATCATCGCGTGCCCGTCCACCCGTGTCAACACAACCGGCGTCCCGGGAAATGCCCGATTCAATAAGGTATTGTCCGGAAAGTTCTTGTCCGGGAACTTGTTCTGATCCCATCCGCGGCCCATGATCCAGGGCAGACCCGGATGAGCAGCGGCAAATTGGTTGACCCGCCGCACCACTTCATCGAAGCTGCTGCTTCCATAAAGCGAGGCCGTGAACAACGAGCTGCCATACGACACAAAATGCCCGTGAGCATCGATAAGCCCAGGATAGACCGCTTGCCCTCCCGCGTCCACCGTCTTCGCAGCCGTATACTGCCCCTGAATATCGGCATCCGTACCCACAGCAAGAATCTTTCCATCCTTCACGGCCAACGCCTCCGCCTTGCTAAAAACACTGTCGACGGTATAGATTTTTGCATGATAGACGATAAGGTCTGCGGGTTGTTTGTCCCGGCAGGAATAAAAGAGGACAGCTACCAGGCCAGGAATAATGGAATAATGTTGGAATCTCATCAGCAGCTCATTTTAGATAAAAATACAATAACCCTACTCCGCCCAGCTCATCGTATAACCCGGATTCTCGATCTCCAGCGCTTCCTCCGTCAGCATCAATGGATGGAATGTGTCGACCATTACCGCCAGTTCTTTTGTTTCCTTTGCACCTATGCTCCGCTGAACGGCCCCGGGATGCGGCCCGTGCGGGATCCCCCCCGGATGCAGCGTGATCATCCCCTTTGTCACATTCTTCCTGCTCATGAAATCCCCGTCAACATAATACAGCAATTCATCGCTATCGATATTACTATGATTATAGGGAGCTGGGATCGCAAGAGGATGATAATCGAACAACCGGGGGCAAAATGAACAAACTACAAAGTTACGCCCTTCAAAAGTTAGATGGACCGGCGGCGGCTGATGTACCCGGCCGGTGATCGGCTCGAAATCGTGAATACTGAACGCAAAAGGATAGCAACAACCGTCCCAGCCGACCACGTCAAAAGGATGATGCCCGTAATGAAGTCCATAGATCCTCCCCTTTTTCTTCGTCCGGATCAGGAAGTCCCCCTTCTCATCGTGGGTGGTCAGCATCTGCGGTCCGCGGATGTCCCGTTCACAATACGGCGAATGTTCCAGCAGCTGCCCGTACGGGCTCAGATATTTTTTGGGATACCGGATCGGGCTGAAGGATTCTACGATAAACAAGCGATTATTCCGGTCATCGAACCGTATCCGGTAGATCGTCCCCCTCGGAACGACAAGATAATCCCCATAACCGAACGACAACTCCCCATACATCGTCTCCAGCACCCCGTTGCCGGAATGAATAAAGATCAGTTCATCCGCATCCGCATTTTTGTAAAAGTAATCCTCCATGCTGCGCTCCGGCGCCGCCAGCACAATATGACAGTCGCTGTTGACCAGTACCGGCTTCCGGCTTTTCAGATAATCTTCTGCCGGCGAAATCCGGAACCCCTCCAGACACCGGTGCTTCAGCATCCGCTCCTCCGCCACCCGCGGCTGAACATCATAGGCCTCATCCGTTCCGATGATCTCCGTGGGCGGATGACAATGATACAGCAGCGAATAGTCATTCGAAAAACCTTCTGTCGAGAAAAGTTGTTCTGAATATAACGATCCGTCTTCACGGCGGAATTGAGTGTGACGTTTATGAGGAATCGTCCCCAGCGAATAATAGTGAGGCATAAGCGATGGTTGTCCTAAAATTAATAAATGTTCGGTGTTATGCTTTTATTACCATTACCTTTATAAAAAATATTTTTTCCGGTGCCTACCCGAACTTTTCGATTGTTCTGCCTTTGCTTAATCTTTTGCTTATTTTCCTGCCGGGAGCGAACCAAGACCATGAGCTTCTATTACTGGAATCCCACTTTTACCCTCGACAGCATGGAAGGAAATATCCTTCAGGGCAACGATGTCCATACACTATATATCCGATACTTCGACGTCGACTGGACCCCCGCGGATTCCGCACCCGTGCCGCTGGCCCCCTTCAGCTACGGAACATCCCCTGCCGACTACACGATCATACCCGTCGTAAGCATCCGCAACCGGGTTTTTGAAAAAATGAACCCCGCATCGATTCCCGCCTTCGCCGCCGATATCAACGCCCGCGTCAGGCATATCAACGAGACCCGCCGCCTCCAGAACCGTGAGATCCAGTTCGACTGCGATTGGACCCCCCGGACCCGGGAGAATTATTTTTCCTTTCTGCGCGAGTACCACCGCGAATCTGTTCAATCCATCTCCTCCGCGATCCGGATGGTTCAGCTCAGAGACGCCGAACGTGCCGGCGTCCCACCCGTCGATTACGGCGTCCTGTTCTATTTTGACCTCGAAGAGAACGATACCGGCAATGAACGCTCCATTTATGAAAGGGCTACCGCCCATCATTATACGCCATTTCTTCGGTCATACCCGCTGACCCTGGACGTTGCATTGCCGCTCTTCCCCACCGTCAAGAACGGCCGTGACGGAGAAGACCTCTTCGAGATCATTACCGAAATCAATCGCCATTCCAATCACCATATCCGTAATCTGATCTTTTTTGACCTCAACCGCGATAATCTCACGCGCTACGACCGGAACGTATTCCGGGAGGCGCTCTCCCGCTTCGATTAACGGCTAAATCATTCCTATGCTCCGGATCGGCCTCTTGTCTGATACGCACCATTTCCTGGATGAGGCCGTCTTCCGCCATTTCGAATCCTGTGACGAGATATGGCACGCCGGCGACTTCGGCAGCACTGACCTCGCCAGCCGCCTCGCCGACTTCCGTCCCCTACGTGGTGTTTACGGCAATATCGACGCCCAGGACATCCGGAGCGCCTATCCTGAGAAGCTTCGCTGGCAATCGGAAGGGGTCCGGGTACTGATGACCCATATCGGCGGCTACCCGCCCCGTTACAATCCTGCGGTATTGCAGGAGCTTCGACGGGACCCGCCTCAGCTGTTCATCTGCGGCCACTCCCATATTCTGAAAATCATTTATGACGACAAATTGAAATGCCTTCACATGAACCCGGGAGCAGCAGGGAGACAAGGATGGCACACTGTCCGGACGCTCATCCGATTCACCATCGACGGACCGGATATGAAAGATTGCCAGGTCATCGAATTGGGAAAACGCTAATCGCCGCTGTTCCAATCATATCGCTGCTCCCGCAGCTGCTTGCCAAAAGCCCCCGATTCGATCTGCGCCGCCAGTCGGAAACCATGCCGCACATATAACGAAGCTGCCGCGCCCAGCTCATGCGTCGTCCATAAATAGGAGCTCCGGTAACCTCTGGCAGTCATAAAATCCATATACAGCTCCATCAGCTTTTTGCCCAAACCCAGCCCCCTGTATTCCGGCTCGAGAAAAAAAAACCGTAGCTGCGCTACTCCTTTCTCCCGATGCATCAACAACAGAAAGCCTACTATACGATCTCCTTGCTCGCAGATCCAAGTCCGATCCAATTCCGGGTCATAATTTCGGTAGAACTCTATCATGCCCTCACCTACATAGGCTTCGAATGAAAGCCCATACCCGTATTCCAGGCTATACAGGATACCATGCCGGTATATGACATACCCCAGATCACCAGGGCGCAGCTCCGTCCTGATCCTAATCTCATTTAAATTCATGGCAGTATATTAATTTTTGTGATGATCCGTCTGATCTCGATCATTTTCTCAACCAGCTCCTGGCAATCCCTTTCCGACAAATTCTTAAACGCGGCAGCCACCTGTTCATCGGAAGCCTGGTTGAGCAGGCCGAACTCTTTCTTTCCTTTCAAAGTTAAGGCCAGCGTGACCACCCGCCGGTCTGCCGCAGATACAACCCGGCTAACCAGTTTCTTCTCCCCAAACCGGCGCAGGATACGGCTCAAATACCCCTTGTCAATGCTGAGCATCCCGATCAGGTCCGAAGCCGCCAGACCCGGATGATGATACAGCTCGAACAAAATCCTGGCCTCTGGGAGCGAATAATCGCTATTGAGGATATAATCGCTGACTAACCCGATGATAGGCGTGTAGAAACGGTTGAACGCCCTTATCTCCTTGATGAATTGGGTTCTCATGATCCGAAGATAGAACAACTAGTTGACTTTGTCAACTAAAAATGCCGATATTCCGGATTATCGTAGTTTTAATCAAATCGGAATCCGTTAAATGCTGAATACGTTTTCCTCAGCCAGCTTCCGCTCGCGTTGCGACGAACTGGCCGAATCCGACGCCGATCTGGCGGCGATCATCCTGTCTCATGGTTACCCGCCGATGTGGAACCGGCCCAATACTTTTGAGACCATGGTCCACTTCATCCTGGAACAACAAGTCTCTCTGGCCTCCGCCTTGTCAGCCTTGAATAAGCTGCGGGACAAGATAAAGGAGATCACCCCGCAAAAGGTATTGCGGCTCTCCGACGAAGAACTGAAGGCATGCTATTTTAGCCGCCAGAAGACAGGCTACGTAAGATATCTGGCTGAATCATTAATAAGCGGTCAGATAGACTTGCAATCTTTTCCCAACTTGCCAGACGATGAAGTTCGAACTACCCTCGTGACGCTAAAAGGTATTGGGAATTGGACAGTCGACGTGTACCTCATCTTCGTCCTCCAACGTGCCGACATCTTCCCCCTGGGAGACCTCGCTGCCGTCAATGCCTTGAAGCGGATCAAACACCTTCCCAAGGACACGCACCGCGACTCCCTCCTGCCCGCCATCGATCGATGGAAGCCGCATCGGACTATTGCCACCATGCTGCTATGGCATTATTATTTGTCCTTCCTGATGAAGAAATGATAATTTCGCTACAGGTATTCGAGGATCTTCGCCCGAAGCTCGTTAGGCTTGAATGGCTTGCTCACAAAATCATTCATCCCGCAGGAAATGATCTCGCTGATAATTTCATTCTTTGGCGACGCCGTTACCGCGATGATCGGGATATCTTTAAAGTGTTTGCGGATCTTCCGGGTACAGGCAAATCCATCCAGCACAGGCATCTGGACGTCCATCAGGATCAGGTCGTATTTCTTGCGGGCAACAAACTCCAGCGCCTGCCGGCCATCCACCACCAGGTCGACCTCGCCTCCCCACCCCGTAATAAACCGCCGTGCTATATTGGCATTGAATAAATTGTCTTCTGCTAACAGAATTCGCTTATTCCTGAATTGCTCGTTCGTTTTGGAAACCGCCTTCGGAACCTGCGCCGTTACAACCGTTTCACCGACTTCGCCACGATGCAGCACGACGCCGAAATGAAAGGTCGATCCCTTGCCGGGCGTACTGTCTACGAGGATTGTGCTGCCCATCAGCTCGACCAGCTTTGTTGAAATGGACAACCCCAGGCCGGTGCCGCCATACAACCTGGTCGTATCGCTGTCCGCCTGCGTGAACTGCTCGAAGATCTTCTCCTGTTTGTCCCGGGGGATACCAATGCCGGTATCCATCACCGAGAACCGGGCGGCGAACGACGTGCCATTGTCCTCCGTCATTTCCACCTTCAGCTTGACCGACCCTTCCTGCGTGAACTTGATGGCATTGCTGATCAGGTTGTTCAACACCTGCGATATCCGGAAATTATCCCCCTTCACACAGAAAGGTATTCGCTGATCGAATTCGACATCGAAGACGATCCCCTTTTCTTTGGCTTTATAGCTGAATGACTGATAAAGGCTCTGCGCCAGCTCCCGCAGATTAAAGTCGATGGCCGACAGCTCGATCTTGCCTGAATCAAGCTTCGTAAAATCGAGAATATCGTTGATGATATGCAGAAGACTCTCACCGGAAAATTGCAGAGTCCGCAGATCTTCCTGTTGATCCTCCCGCGGTTGATTCAGCATCAGCAGATGCGTAATCCCGATAACGGCATTCAACGGCGTCCGAAGCTCATGGCTCATCACACTAAGGAACTGTGATTTCGCCTTGGCCGCCTGCTCTGCCTTCTCCTTCATTTGAACAAGCTCCTGCTCCCGCTGCTTGCGACTGGAAATATCGCGGATGAAGCCGTTGTAATAGAATTCCTGCTCATTATGGATGGCCGTGACCGCCAACTCCATCGGGAACTCGATGCCGCTCTTCCGTATCCCCGTCAGCTCAAGCCGCTGATTGAGGATATGAAAGTCATCCGGGTCAAGGAACAGCTCGAATCCAGTCCCATCGGGCCGCCAGGCAGCAGGCGGAATAATCGTCTCCATCAGCGTCCGCCCCTTCACCTCCTCCTCCGTATAGCCGAATATCTCCGTTGCCGCCTTGTTCCAGTGAATAATATGCCCATCCTGGTTGGTAATGACGATTGCATCCAGTGCCGAAGAGATCACGCTGCCCAGCATCAGCTCATTCTTCCGCAGCAATTTTTGCGTAACTTCATTCTCTCTGATTTTCTGATCGAGGGCAATATTCAGCTGCTCGGATTCAGCCAATTTCTCCAGAAAGATCTGCTCGATCTGCGCCTGTGAGAAAATCCCCAAATGCTCACGGTCGACGATTTCCTTAGGGATCAGCGTCAGCATATGCGGAAACATCTCCAATTCTTTATAGCGGGCTGAGAATGTCTCGTAGGTCTTCTCAAAGATCTTCCCCGCCAGCGTGTCCCCGTAATTGCTGCTGACGAATTGGAACGCGTCGAAGCTCAGGAACTGCAGCTTACGGAAGCTCTCCGGATCACTCATCTGGTCTTCCAATACCGCCAGCTCCCGAATTTTTTTCTCAAAATAGCCGTCTCCCGCGCGACCGAACTTTTCCTTGACCGCCTCCAGGAAGACTTGCAGAAATTGGATCGCCAGTGTGTTCTTCTGTTCTGTTTCGCTGACAAATAAGATGTTGAAAATGGACCCTTCATTGAGCAGGGCAGGAAAGCGCTGCCGGATGCCTTGCCGTAACGGTCTTCGCGAAAGTTTCTCCGCCAGCTCGAAGGACGTGAGATATTTTTCGAACAACAAATAGGCATGAAATACTTCCTCCGAGTCTTTCATCGCTGCCTTGTACCCCAGTTGGATCAGCTGTTGCGCATTGGCAGGCGCCGAAATGCAGCTGATCAGAAATTCAAACAGCGATTGATATAACGCGGATTGATCTTCTGTGCGGGGTAGAGCCGAAGGCCTTCCCATTCCTTTTAGGAAGTTCTTGAGCATTGTTTCTGACGGGGCTATGCCCCTTTGCTGGCCTTATAAATGGAGTAAAAACCTAATCCGGACAACCCCCAGGTTACCACGAGTGCAACGAACCACGCGATGGAACCGCTTATTGAACCCAAGAGCGTTTTGAAGATATTGACGCCGTAGTAGTGCTCGATTTGCATATGCAAATGGCCAATCGCCATAACCAGAAAACCCCAGGCCATATAGGTCATACCCTTCCCAAACTTACCTCCCTTCAGGGCGTATGCCGTCAGAAAAGCGAACAGGACCGCAATAAAAAGAAAGGGTAATTCCATCACACCAAACCAATAGCTCATGTTGCTGGCATGGGTAGCCGCCGCCGAATTGTTAACCTGCATCAGGCTGCAATTCACCTGGCATTTTGCCGCGGGAGAAGAGACGGCGATCACCCCGATGGTAATAATCAGTAGGGTTAAGGGTCTAAAATTTTTCATGACAATATGGATTTTTGAACAATAAATTGGCAGTTTTTCCCGTCTGGATAAGGTCAGATCCCGTTTTATTAAGGAGTGTAACCGATAGAAAATTTTACGTAAGTACTTAACGCATAGCGAACAAAAAAATTGCAGATATGCAAAAAATCCGACCCCCATTCGTCTTTGACGAAAACCTTAACTCCTCCTTCCTCGAAGAGCTATTTGAGGGTGATACGAATTACGCAGAAGCGGTCTTTGAGGATTTCATCAAAGATCTTCCGGTATACTGGGAACGAGTGGAAACCGCTTACCATAACAGGAATCTTCCCATCCTGGGAACAAGCGTCCACACCTGCAAAACTTTATTCGGCTATGTCGGTTTTACAGATCTTCAGGAGCTTTGTCAACAATTCGAGAACAAATGTTCCGTTAATAGTCCGGAAGAATTACGAGTGGACTATATCCTTCTCATTCAAAGAAAAGAACGGGCACAGCATATT
>Ga0210398_10005389_pt1 | contig 11892 bp, 12 predicted proteins | sample IncBWC4OmetaG_FD_161047 | JGI IMG/M metagenome (GOLD analysis project Ga0210398, IMG submission 161047) | Forest soil microbial communities from Barre Woods Harvard Forest LTER site, Petersham, Massachusetts, United States - Inc-BW-C-4-O | ecosystem: Environmental > Terrestrial > Soil >... | reverse complement strand
CAGGCCCAGGAGGTTCCGGCCGCGGACGTTTCGGCGGGATACTCCTTTTTCCGCGCCGGGGGCTCGAACGGGGTGAACCTGAACGGCTTCAACACCACGGCCGCTTACAATGCCAATAGCTGGTTCGGCGTGGTGGGCGACTTCGGATTTTATGGCGGATCGCCGAGCGGCGTCAGCGTGAACGCCTTCACGTACACTGCTGGCCCGCGCTTTTCCATCCGCAAGTCGGAGCGCATTGTGCCCTTCGCGCAGGCGACCTTCGGCGCGTCGCACCTTTCGGCGTCATTTGCCGGCGTGAGCGGCTCGGCCAATCCCTTTACCTACAGCGTCGGCGGCGGCGCGGACGTGGCCCTCAGCAGCAGCGGCAAAGTCGCCCTGCGGCCTGAAGTCGAGTACTTCGGGCTGCGAGAGAACGGCGGCACGTCTAATTGCGTGCGCCTTGCGATCGGGATCGTCTACCACATCGGACAAAGGTAGCTGCCTGCCTTTCGGCTTGCGTCGGGCCGGGGATTCTTCCTCGGCCTGACGCAGGTCATCCCCCTGAAGTGATCTCGTTGTGTTGCCGCTCAACGCCACCATTCTTCCGACAGCGATTTTCTTTTGCTTCGCGGCGGCTCGTCACTGGTTCTTGAGCGCGGGATTCACGTAGCCGTGTTGAAGAACCTTCTTCAGATCCGGGCGGATGCTCAAGTAGGTGATGTGATCGGGAATCGCCGAAAAACCGTGCGGGACGTGCTCCGGGATGATGATGACGTCGCCGGTCTTCACCTGGCGGCTGGTGTAGCCCACCATGGTGCCGCTGCAGGACGGGCCGTTCAGAATGGTGGTCACTTCGCTGTCCGCGGCGGAGCGCCTGCCGTTGACGATGGTGCCGCCCATGATCAGCGTAGCGCCGCCGGAGATGACCACGTAACTCTCGGCGGTGTCGTCATGCAAAATCCCGGTAGGACCGGTCGCGCCGGTGCGCTGCTCGCCGCAGGCGGGCGCAGGGTTTGCGGCGGCCGCGTTGCCGCCGGGGTTGGCGGTCCCGCCCATCGCGCCGCGGTGGATGACGGCGACGCCGAGTTGATAGTTGCCCATGTCAACGATGCGGATGCTGTTATCCGGGATGGCGCGCTTGGTATCGGCGGCATGCTTCAGCACCGCCTGGATGTCTTCGGTGCTGATGTAGGTGCCGTTCTTGGGCGCTTGCGCCCAACCGGCGGCCGGACTTGCCGCAATCGCCAGAGCCAGAATTTTCAGGGCCTTGTTTTTCATCGCTCCTCCTTGATTCGCCGAGTCACTTCACTGCAGTTCACTTCACCTCAACCAGCTCAATCGCCACTCGATCGGGTCCCTCAATCATGGCCGCTCGCGTGTTGCCCCAGGGATGAATCTCTTCGAGGAACTTGACGCTTTCGCTCTTCAGGCGGGCCACGGTGGGCTCGAGGTCCGCGACGCTCAGGGCCCAGTGATCAACGATGTGGCCGCGCGGGCTCACGAGGCCTCCGCCGGGCCATGGGCGGATCAGGATGTTGATGTCGTCGAAGAGGACGCTTCCCGACGGCTCGCGCACAAACCCCGGAAACTTGAAGAACGAGGGCCAGGTGGGCGGGCCGTACAGTTGCTTGCATTCCCCAGTGAGGGGCACGGGCGCGCCCTTGCCGTCCAGCGGCTTCGTGGCGCCGAGGTGCTGGACGTACCACTGGATCGCGCACAGCGGCTGCTCGTGGTACATGTGCACGTGGTTGAAGCGCTCCACATTGCCGCTTTGCGCGTTCTCAATCATCGCGCCGTCCGGCCCGCGGAGGTAACCGAAGCCGCCCTGGCGGGTCGGCTGCACGCCCTTGGCGCGCATTTCGAGGATCTGCTCCTGCGTCGGCAGCCCCGGCAGCACGTCGCTGGACATGTCCACCAGCTTGCCGTCGGCAGCGTCCCACATCTGCGCGATTTGGAGGCCCTTGGCGCGAAAGTCCTGATCGTATTTGCGCGAGTCCGGCGTGTTCCAACCGAAGTGCCAGATCGAATCCTGCGGCCCGGTCAGCTCGTTCTGCGGGGTCGTGTCGACCTTGGTGAAGAGGATGTAGACGTTGCCGGTTTTGACCGCTTCGTAGCCGTTGTAGGTGGTCTTGACGGCGGAGATGGGGAAGGCCTTCGGGTAGTATGCGGCCGCGGCGGCCGGGTTCACCGAGTTCAGGTGAACGTGATGAAAGTGCAGCGGCGCGATGGCCGCGGGCGCCTGCGCTAGGAGCGGCCTCGATGTCGTTGTGAGAACTGCCAGCAGGAGCGCGATCGAGCGGATCAAGTTGCTCAGGCGGTGTGGCATGTTGCGACTCCTTCCTCCAGTCGTTTGCGCCGAGGCCCAACAAAGTACAGCGGCGAAACGGTTTTCCGTGAGTCACATGGACTTTAAGATGGAGCAGGGTTACAAAATCAGGCGCAGTATAGCTCAACTTGATTGGAAATCCCGGTGATGTCCTGTGGGCTCTGCAATGGGCCAGAAATCGGTATCTGGGTTTAAGGAGGTCGGGGCTTCCAGCCCCGACGTTCCCGCATGCCTTGTCTTGGGCTTCAGCCCCTGAAGCTTCAGGGCCTGAAGGCCGCCTAATTCCCCCAGCACTGCGTACGACCTACCCTTCCTTCGTCAGGGCAAGCAGGTCATACCTCCGAAAGCCTTCGTCAGAGGCAAGAGCTCGCGCGCGAGTTGTGTGCAGGGATAAAAACGTGGCGCGGGTTTTGGGCGCTTGGGTGTATCGTATCGGCGGGTGGAAGTAAAGACTGGTAATCCGAGTTGCGTATATGGTGTGAGTGGTAACGGTTGAGTGGCGCAGGCTTCTAGCCTGTGGGGGTTAGCCGCAGCGCGATCGATCCCGTGGCAACAAACCCCCACAGGCTAGAAGCCTGCGCCACTTGGAGCAACGGAGGAGGAACGACGATGAGATTCCCGGGTCGAGCGATTTTTGCCGGAATAATGGTCTGCGCTGTGGCCGGCGCCATGGCTTTGCTCGTGTATTGGAGTGCCGTGCCGGTGAACGCGGCGCCGCAGCAGATGGGGGCGGTCGATCCGTCGAATCCGAGCGATGAGCTGGTGAACGGGCCGTATCATGTGGACCCGAACTGGCCTAAGCCGCTGGCCACGTTGTTTCCGGAGGACAAGGGCTGGACGTGGGGCGCGGTGCAGGGAATTTTCGCGCAGAATCCGGATCGCATCTTTGTAGCCATGCGCGGCGAGCTGCCCGATCTGACGGGCGCCGAGAGGCAGTTCGTCGACTTCACGACCTCCTTCGGCATCCACACGCACCTCGAAGTTCCCGGCCGCGGGATGTATGGGCGCAACGCTTCGGTAGGCGACTACGCGAGTCCGGGCGAGGCCACCAATAGCTATAAGGGCCAGGACGGCAAGGATTACCAGTGGAAGCACATCATCACCGTGTATGACAGCCAGGGCAACGTGAAGGAAGCGTGGACGCAGTGGGATTCGCTGTTCAAGCCCGACGACGCCAACAAGCTGTCGCAGGGCCGCGTGCACAAGATCCTGATCAACCCGTACGATCCCGATAAGCGCGTGTGGGCCATCGACGACGGCCACGAAGTGATCCGCATTTTCAGCAACGACGGCAAAAAGCTGCTGCAGACCATCGGCACACTGAACACAACGACCGCGAGAAACGCCCAGATGACCGGCAATACGGGCAAGCCGTCGTACATCCAAAAGACCGGACCGGACAGCGAGACCTTCGGACGCCAGACGGACATTGCGTGGCTGCCGGACGGGACCTTCTTTGTCACCGACGGCTACGAGGAAACGCGCGTGGTGAAGTTCGACAAGGACGGAAAATTCCTGATGGCCTGGGGCCAGCGCGGCGAAGTGAACGGCAAGGAGCGGCGCCCGGGCTACTTCAACACCGTGCACGGCATCGCCATCGACAACCAGCGCCGCCTGTACATCAACGATCGCAGCAACCGTCGCATCCAGATTTTCGACGAGAACGGGAAATTCCTCGACCAGTGGTATCTCGGCGACGGCCCCACCGCGACGTATCACATCATGATGGCCGCAGATCAGCACTTGTGGATGTCCGACGGCCACGGCAACTTCCATTTCTACAAATACGACCTGACCGGCAAGCTGCTCTACTCCTGGGGCACCATGACGCCCGAAGCCGGCGGCCTGTGGGGCACGCACCAGTTCAGCGTAGACCAGGACGGCAACCTCTACACTGCGGAAGTGTGGGGCGGCCGCCCGCAAAAATTCGTCCCGCGCAAGGGAGTCGATCCGGCGCTGCTGGTAGGGCAGCCGATAAGACCGACTTGGCAGAAGTAAAGGCAACCACGGCGCAAGCAAAGAACACTCACACCGCGAGCCTCTGAGGAGGCCCCAACCTCGCCAGAAAGCACGCGGCAATTTACTCCCACGGTTCTGCGTCGAAATTTTGGCCGTGGAAGCGAATGTCGATTGGAACCTCGCGACCGCATTCACATCTTACCGGCCGGAAGAACAGTTCCGCGCGGGTCAGACTCCAAAGGAGATGCGAATACATGGCATTCAGCGACTCCGGAGTCAGCGTCGCACTTCGCTCCGCCCGGGCATCCATAAAGTACTGGATGCCCACTGACGTAATCTTTCGAAGCTCTGCATAGTGTTCTTCCTGCTGTCCAGGAAATGGGGGCAAGTAAAAATCATCACGAGCTTTTCCGCTTCGGATGAGCTGTCGCAGAGGGACTCGTTCGTGGGTGTCCGGGTCTTCCTCTGTATTCGCTTCCGGAATGTCGGCGAGGCTAAATATTGGTACTGCGAGCCAGGAGCGTTTGCCAACCCTTCCCGCGTGTTCGCCTACCCTCCGCAGGGTTGACTCCACCTCGCTGCCCCAGGTAACGAACAAGGCTTTCCCAAAGCGCATATTCGCAAGGACATCCTCACCTTGCTGTGTCCGGAGTTGCGAATTGGCAAGTTCGGCCTGGTCGCGCGGCAGCGTAAAAATGCGACGGAATTCAGCGGGTCCCCGTCCAGCAGGAGGATTCCATCCGGATTGCCGAGCCACTTTGGTGGGCGCAAGGGTAACAGAGAAGGGTATTTCAGGGAATATGTCTCCGGGAGAAATCTCCTCGGTGGGATGCGCATAGAATGGCATCGCGATTACTGGAAGTCTTCAAGGTCGATCGAAATATATTTGCCCTGGGGCTCTGCAGCGCTTGGCCTCGCAGAAATCAGGGTGATGGGAGATTTGGGAGCCTCTGGAATCTCCATCTGAACCACGGTTCGGTGTTTAGCTTGGCGCCGGGCGGGTCGCGGCTCCTCAACGATGATGAAGTTCTCGCTAGTAAAAACCGCGGCTAGTTGGCACGTCTCGCTGAATGTGACAGTCGCCGTAGTCGCTGTAAAGGGCGACAGGACTATGCTAACTGCGTTCTCCCAATTCTGCCGGGCATTGCTTTTCGATCCTAGATTGGCCGAGATGGTCTTCCCCCGACCAGGTTGATATCCGCACGAGACGATTCGTTTTCGCGGGAACAGGCTGGCTATCCCGGAGCTAAAGCTAATGGGCTGCACGTCTTCCTCCTTCCTGGTTCGGCGGCTGTATAGCATTATTAAGATAATTTCTCAATATATCAAAGAAATGTTTAGTGAGGACGGTAGACGCGAGTACTCGAATGACCGGAACGAGTTGAATATTCTTCCTCCGCTCCTTTGCGAGATGGATCGCCCTCGGTGGGACGTGATAGAAGTCCAGGCTCGACTCCCCGTCACCGGCTGATAAAAAGATTGTGTTCGCGAAAAATGAAGGTGCAAATTCGCTGGGCGGGGCGGGTATCGGGCGGACTTTCGTAACTGCCCCCGTTGCCGCGAGGATCTTGTCGACGGTTTCTTCGACCCGAGCTTGAGTGATGCTTGCCCAGAATGCTCCCAATAGGGACCTGACGGGCATAATAATTTCGATGCGGTCGACGAATTTGCCTGTGTCAGTGTCACGACGGCCGAAGGATATGACAGCCATTCCATTGTCCGTGTCCATCGATACATACACTGCGTCGGCGTAGTAATAGCTTGTAGGTTCTGCGACCTGAGAAAAATCTACCTTGATCTGAATCGGCTTGCCCTCGCCCTCTCCCTCCGGGAAAGTGTAGAAAACACCATTGCTGCCATAGACCCTGCGCAGCTTTGGCTTAGCAGATCTTCTTGAGTGAGTCCTGGGAGGCAAGTTTCGAGCGCCTTTCCTGGTAATTTGATTCCTAAACAAAGAGGGGAGTTACACGCGACATGGAGCTTACCTGTGGGAATCACCCAGGGCAATAGTCAACCAGTACGCCGCGTGCCCTAACTGATTCTTCACGTCAGTTGTTCGCTAAATGTTCGCCCATGAGCTACGGTCGTAGCTAGGCCAAAGCTCGCGCCCGCCGTTTCTATAATGCCGGTTGCCCAACCATATTGCAATCAACGCCGACAGCGGGCTGATAGGGTCGTCCTCTCATCCATTTGCTGGGCCATTTCCATGCGGCAACGCGTGAGGAACCTGCAACGCTACGGTACCTGGGTCGTCATTGGCTTGCTCTTGTCGACGATTAGGATGGCCAGGCCTCGGACGGCGGTCTTGCTGGGGTTGATCGCTTGGTGGACTTCTCCTTCGACGATCGAGAAGGTCTCGCCGGTCTGGTAGGTGCCGGTGGGCTTGCCGCGGGTCTCCATCGTCCACGGGCCTTGCAGGACGTATTCGACGAGTGTGCCCGGGTGATACGATAACCGCAGGCTTCGGACACACCTATTTCGCCGAGACGCTGATGCTAGAAATTCACCCTAAGGAAATTAGGGGCTCGTGGGACAATGGGTACGTTCTGGACGTGCATACGATTTCGAGCACCTTCATCGGGAACAACGAGTTCGGGCATCCTGAATTCGACACGGTACGATCTCAATTAGGGGAGGCTATCTACCGATTGAAGTATAAGGGCGACAAGACCGTGATACCGCAAGTCGTTGAAGCGGTTATTGAATTCATCCGAGGCTGGGGCATTCACCCGGACGTCGTCGTTCCAATACCTCCTTCCAGATTAGACCGCCCTTTTCAGCCTGTTATTGAGATTGCTAGGGAATTGGCTCAGCATATGGGAGTTCCCCTGAACACAACGTCACTCAAAAAAACTGCTAAGACACAACAGATGAAGGATGTCGGCGATTTATCGGCGCGTGTCACTACTCTGGAGAAAACGTTCGTGAGTGACAGAAATATCGAAGGTAAGGCGGTGCTTCTCTTCGACGATCTCTTTCAATCAGGCGCAACGATGGATGTTGCGGCCAGGACTCTGAAGGGTCAAGGTATGGTGAAATCTGTTTTCGCCCTTGCCCTCACCCGTACAAGGAACTAGCCATGGATTCTGTCTTTATTGCTGGATCGCGAGCGCTGTCGAAGCTAAATGCGCAAGTCAAAGAACGGCTGCAAAACATTCTGAAACGGGAATTGACAGTGTTGGTTGGGGATGCCAATGGTGCTGACAAGGCGGTGCAGCGATATCTTGCTGAGCATCGATACCAGAACGTCGTTGTGTATTGCATGGCGACTTGTCGCAACAATGCGGGGAATTGGCCTATGCGCACACACACAGCCGGATCAGGCGTGCAGCGCGACCGACACTACTATGGGATTAAAGACATGGCGATGGCTAGAGACGCGAGTTGTGGATTCATGATATGGGACGGCATCAGCAAGGGTACGCTCACCAACGTTCTAAACCTCGTCAATGCCGAAAAGAAAGTGCTTCTCTACATCTCCCCGAAAAAGCGCTTCTTCGTTATCCGCACCTGTGATGAACTTGATCAGGCCTTAAGTGCGAGCGGAGTTCGGGATGCCGCCGCGTTGTTGGCATCCTTAGGGTCGAAAACAACGCAATCACAACAGGGCCAATTCATCCATCATTCGTAAACGCGAGTTGAAGTGTCGCCGATAGCGGCTACGGCACCTGGGTTGTCATCGGATTGCTCTTGTCGACGATCAGAATGGCCAAGCCTCGGACGGCGGTCTTGCCGGGGTTGATCGCCTGGTGGACTTCCCCTTCGACGATGGAGAAGGTTTCGCCGGTCTGGTAGGTGCCGGTCGGCTTGCCGCGGGTCTGCATCGTCCAGGGGCCTTGCAGGACGTATTCGACGAGTGTGCCCGGGTGGGTATGCCAGCCTTCTTTTCCGCCGGGTTGAATGGTGGTCTGGATCATCACCGATTCCCAGCCCGGCATGGACAGGTCCTGCCGCATGAGGATCTTGCGCTCCACACCCTGGGAGGGCTGCTGCGCGGGCACCGACCCTGGGGCCTTGGCGGCGACAATGAGGACCATCGCCAAAGCGGCGAGCGCGGCAGAAAAAATCGCGAAACGTGCTTGTCTCTGCACCTTTTCCTCCTCGCGATGTCGCGCGGGCGCGTGCATGCGCGGAGCGAGTATAGCGCCGTCTGGGCGAATGGAACGGACCCGCTCTTGCAAAAACCGCAAGGGGGGGCACCCGCAAACCCCGTTAAGGCGTTGCGTCGGATTGCGGCTAGCGGTTAAACGGGGCTACGAGAGAGGCGTGTCCTGCGATGTGGCCGTCCATGGCTTTCAGGACGTCGGCGCGAGTGGCCGCCGCCGGCAGATCGAGTTTTTCATCCAGCGCGAATAATTCGAAGACATAGTGGTGCGGCACCGGGACTTCCTGCGGCGGACACGGCGGGCGGTAGCCGAAGTTTCCGTTTCCGGGAGCGCCGTTGGTCTGATGGCTGCCGTCCGGCAAATCCGCGCTCGCGGGAGAGACGCTCTGGGGAAGTGAATTCGCGCCCGCGGGCATGTTCCAGACCATCCAGTGCAGGATATCGTCGACGCCCTTTCGCGGGCGCGGCTCGATATCATGCACGATCAAAGCGAAGCTGGCCGTGGCGCGCGGGGCCTGCGCCCATTGCAACGCCGGAGAAACGGCGTCCGCTCCCGCGGCGCAGGTGAATTTCGCGGGGATGGGTTTTCCGTCGGAGATGTCCGTGCTCGCGAGCCTCAGAGGCGGAGGAGGAGCCGCGGCGGGTCGCTGGCCACCCCCGCCGCCTTGCGGACCGGCCGCGATGCCAGACGCCGCCAGAATGACCAGCGCGCTCAATACATAAAATGTCTTTTGTCGCATCCGCTGCCTCCTCGCTTGCGAACCTCAGCGGCTAACGCCGTTCCTATTCCAAGCGCTTTACGGCGCGGCTGAAGCCGTGCCCTGCAAACATCTCCAAATCGTCCGATTCCGAGATCGCAAAAGAGGCTCTGACATCTTTACCCTACCTTCGTGCCCCCTGCTCGCTTCCTTGGCTCGGTGTCCCTAGCCTCAGTAATAGATGTACGCCGCGCCCGATTCCTCAGCAGGCTTGGCGGCGTGAGCCGGATTGACGCCTGTGCCGCCACCGCTGTCCTTGAACGCGCCTACGGCGAGCACCTTGCCATCTCCATTCAAGGCCAGGGAAATGCCGAACTCTGCGGAAGCCCGCGGGGTCGAGGCTTTGACGTAGGCCGCGGGCGCCCAGGTCGTTCCACTGCGTGTGTAAACATAGGCCGCGCCGGAGTCCTCCGCCGAAGCGTCTTCCTGGTTGCCGTTGAGCCCGCTGGCGCCGCTGTCTTCGAGATGCGCGCCGACCGCCAGGGTATTGCCGTCGCGGCTGAGGGCCAGCGCCCACGCGAACTGGTCATTGAGGCGCGTGTTGGTGGCCTTGACGAAGGCCTGCTGCGACCACGCCGAGCCGTTGCGAACGAAAACGTAGGCCGCGCCGGTGGAAACGTCCGACGCCGCGTCGTTGCTGCCTTCCGTCGGCGGTTGGATGCCTCGGAGGAGGCTATCCTCGTCGAACGCGCCGGCGGCCACGGTATTGCCGTCATCGCTGATGGCGATGGAGCAGCCGAGGGAATCGCCATCCTCCGCGTTCGAGGCCATCAGGCGAATCTGCTGGGACCAGGCGCCGCCGGAGCGGGTGAAAACATAGACGGCGCCTTTCCCCCGCTCTTCGTCGTACGAGCCCGCGGCGAGGGTGTCTCCGTTGCCGCTCAGCCCCACGGAGTAGCCGAAGAGATTGCCGCGGTTGGTGGTGTTCCAGGGTTTCACGTAGGCCTGCTGTGACCACGCTCCGCCTGCGCGCGTGAAGACGTAGACCGCGCCGGCGCTGTCGGCGGAGTTATCCGCCTGATTGCCGTTGATGCCCGTGGCCGCGCTGTCTTCGGAGATTGCGCCGGTGGCCAGCGTGTTGCCGTCGCCGCTCAGGGCCACGGAGTAACCGAACTGGTCACCGTCGGATTTTTCACCGGTGTTGGAAGCCTTCACATAGGCTTGCTGGGACCAGGCGTTGCCCGCGCGGGTGAAGACGTAGACCGCGCCGGCGCCGGGCATCGACGTGTCGGCTTGATTGCCGTTCACGCCGGTGGCGGAGCTGGGTTCGCCCACGGCGCCGACCGCCAGGGTATTGCCGTCGTTGCTGAGGGCCAGAGAGGAACCGAACTGGTCGCCTGACTTGGCGTTGGAGGCCTTGAGGTACGCCTGCTGGACCCAGGCGCCGCCCGTCCGCACAAAAACGTAAACGGCACCGGCGTTCAGCGCGGAATGATCCGCCTGGTTGCCGTTGATCCCTTTGGCGGCGCTATCTTCCGCCGTGGAGCTTGCGGCCATCGTGTTGCCGTCGCCGCTGAGCGCTACGATAAATCCGAACTGGTCGTCTTTTTTGGCGTTGGAAGCCTTGATGGCCACAATCGATTTCGGATTCCACGCGGAGCCCAGCGCGCGAATGGGAGCCCCGCGCGGATTTGGGGCAGGTTGCGGAGCCGGCGGCGGCGCTTGCGCAAAACTCACCGCACTGCAAAACAGCAACCCTGCGAGCGACGCGCGGACCACACTGCGCGCCAATAGATTCTCCCTCAATTTCATTTCGGCCTCCGGAGAGCGCCCGTGCACTTCCAGGTTCAACCTCTTTCAAGTTTCAAGCAGGCCCAGGGCAACACATGGCACGCAGCAATGTGTTCCAGCGGCAGCAAGACGTAACCTCAGCGGTTCCAAATCGACGGCTATTGAGTCTGCGAGCTTTTGAAGCTGTTGTGGATTTCCTTGCCGGTGTCCGTCAGGATGATCCGGCTCTCATGGGAAAGATTCATGTCCGGGGAGCCGTTCTTGTTCTGCGGGCCGGTAATGATGATTTTGTCTCCGGGCTTTAGCGTGTCGCGGTCCCAGTGGTCCATCCTGGTCAATACGTTGGACCCACCCAGTTCGGCATGCCAGCGTTGTGGGACACCGTTCTTGTCCTTGGCCTCAAAAATAATCGCCGAATGTGGATTCACAAATTCGAATTCCAGGACAGTCCCTTGCACGGTGACGGGGTGTTCCTCATCATACCGCCCGGCGAAGCCGTGGTGCGCAAGCGCCGGAACGGAGGCCAGGAAAACCCAGGCAACGGGAAGCAAAAAGAAAGCGAGCGCCTTAGATTTCATAGTTCCTCCCCAACACTGTCGCGGGTGTCTCACAGCCGCACCTGAATTGTCAATCCCCGTGTCCAGCCGGTGGGCCGAGTGAACGACTTTTTCAGCTGTAGCTGGAATGCGACGAATCTGTACTGCATGGGACGTGAGCGGCGCAAATTCGGTTGCGGGGTGCCTATCCGTGGGTGACACACGAGCCGGCCGGCAAAAGAGTTCCGACAACTAGATTTCGCCGCGCTTGGCGAAGGCGGCGATGTGTTCGCCGGCGCGAAAGGCGAGGGCCGCGATGGTTTCGGTGGGCTGGCCGCGCGAGGAGGTCACCATCGAGCTGCCGTCGCACAGGAACAGGTTTTTGACGTCGTGGGTGCGGTGATAGCGATCGACCACCGAAGTGCGCGGGTCATTGCCCATGCGGCAGGTGCCTAGCAGGTGCACCGCGAGCTTCTGCGGCTCGATTGGGTCGGTCCA
>Ga0210398_10005387_pt1 | contig 11894 bp, 7 predicted proteins | sample IncBWC4OmetaG_FD_161047 | JGI IMG/M metagenome (GOLD analysis project Ga0210398, IMG submission 161047) | Forest soil microbial communities from Barre Woods Harvard Forest LTER site, Petersham, Massachusetts, United States - Inc-BW-C-4-O | ecosystem: Environmental > Terrestrial > Soil >... | reverse complement strand
CGTTGAAAATGCTTCGCCCAGGAGGCGTTCTGGTGAGCTGCTCGTGCTCGTTCCACGTGAGCGAGGCGGAGTTTGCCGGAATGCTGGGGGCGGCTGCGGCTGACACCGGCCGGCGACTCCGCATTCTGGAGAAAAGCGGCGCGGCGCTGGATCACCCGGCGCTGCTGAATGTTCCGGAAACGGCTTACCTGAAGTGCGTAATCTGCCAGATCGCTGCCTGAACCGCCCAGAAACACGATTGGGAGATGATTCGGCCTCAGAAACACAAAACCCAGCTGGTTAGGCTGGGGTAGTAGAGAATTTCTCGACTTCAATTCTAACTTAAGTGTATCACATCCGAGGGGTGTTTGGTAAGTGATTGGCTGACTTTATATCCTATTTTGAATCATGCGATTACAGCTAACTGTTGCATTTCTCGCTATTGACATGTAAGAGTTACACGCCAAGCGAAAATGGCACATCCCCGCCTAGAAGTTGCCCCTCCAGTTTACCTAACCTGTTATTTTTCATTGTGATTCCTTGATTCTCAGATCGACTGGGACACGGTGCCGGTCCACGGAACGCTAAATCAGCGAGGATAGGGGTCCTTCGACTCTGGCGGCGAAGGCCCGCCTCCGCTCAGGATGACAGATGTGAGTTAGAGCGCCCGAAACGTCCCATCAAATTCAGGGTAAGTTGCTTTTTATTAATGGCTTAACCAAGCGTTAGCCAAGCATTATATTGGTTCGCCCGATGTTTACAATACTTAACTCATGTTTTATGATTCTATTGCGCTAACAAATGCGTCTAATAGTCAGCGAGCAAGGATGTGTTAGACCCACATTTCTTAGCGAAGAGGAATCAGATTTTGAGTGGAGGATTACGAACCATGACTGTGTTGACCCGTTGGGACCCTTACCGTGAATTGAGCGCTTTGCAGAGTCGTATGAGCCGCCTGTTCGAAGAGCAGTACGGCAATCGTGAAGAGTCGTTGACCGCTGGAGCCTTTGTGCCCCCGGTCGATATTTACGAAGACGAGCACAGCGTTCAGTTGAAGCTGGAAGTTCCCGGCATCGACGAGAAGGACCTGGATGTCAAGGTGGAGAACAACGTTCTGACCATCACCGGCGAGCGCAAGTTCGAGAAGGAAGAGAAGGAAGAAAACTTCCGCCGGCTGGAGCGCCGTTACGGAAGCTTTACTCGCACCTTCACCTTGCCGAGCACGGTGAGCACCGAAGACATCAAGGCCGATTACGAACACGGCGTGTTGAAGGTCCGGCTGGCGAAGCGAGCTGAGGCAAAGCCGAAGTCGATCAAAGTGAACGTCGGCGGCGCGACCACGCTGGAAGGCAAGAAGGTTGAGAGTCAGGCGCAGGGGCAGAGCAAGTCCCAAGTTGCCTGATTGCAGGTTTCGCCTCTCGGGAGAAGAGTCCGGAGGGAGACGAACTGGGGAGTTCAAGGGAGGCCGGTCGAATCTTGCCTCCCTTTTGTTTACCAAAGGGAGTTCCCCGAGGGGCGAAAGCAGTGAATCGTGGCCAGTGGCGTTTGCCTGGCCGTTCGAGAGGGGCTCAGGCCCAGCCCGAAATTCGCGGTGTTTTTTGCGAGCCGCAACTCGTTCCCGCGAATCCAAACCACTGGCCACGATTCGTTGTAGGTAAACTCGATCTGTCGCAAGATGAGTATGATTCGTATCAAGGCACGAGTTCCAGTCGTGCCAAAAGCAGCCTCATAAAAACGGGGCTTTAGCCCCAGAATAGACGCAGGGGCTAAAGCCCCGTCATTTTTTGGGATCGTATACGGCACAGCTGAAGCCGTGCCCTGACACAAACCGCTGCGTCAGCTTCGCTTGCATCGACTCAGCTTGGAGCTTGCATCAACGTTGAGTTTGAATCAGCTTTGAGCTTGCATCAGTTTTGAGTTTGCATCAGCTTTGAGTTTCGTCAGCTACATCAGCTTTGAATTGGATCAGTTTCTGCTTTGCATAAGTTTTGAGTTTTTGGATTTGGGGGTTAGACATGGCAATACGTTGGGACAAATTGACCGTGAAGGCGCAGGAAGCGATGCAGCGGGCCAACGATCTGGCCAGCGAAAACGGCAATCCTGAGTTGCAGCCGGTACACATACTGGCGGCGCTGCTGGAAGATCGGGAAGGAATTGTCGCTCCGCTGCTGGAACGGGTGGGACTGCATGTGCCGGCGGTGCAGGCCGAGGTTACGCGCGAGATTGACAAGCTGCCAAAAGTTTCCGGCAGCGGCGCCACTCAGGCGCACCTCTCCGATGCGGCTTCAAAGCTGCTGGAGAACGCCTTCAAAGAGGCGTCGAATTTCAAGGACGAGTACGTTTCCACCGAGCACATGCTGCTGGGGATAACGAAGCTGAAGCGCGATCCGGCGCAGGAGATCCTGTCGCGAGCGGGCGCAACGTACGACAATATTCTGCGCGGGCTGACCTCAGTGCGCGGCAATCAGAAGGTGACCGACCAGAATCCCGAGGCGAAGTACCAGGCGCTGGAACGCTACGCGAAAGATCTGACCGAACTGGCGCGGCAGGGCAAGCTCGATCCCGTGATTGGGCGCGACGAAGAAGTGCGTCGGGTGGTGCAGGTGCTGTCTCGGCGTACGAAAAATAATCCAGTTCTGATTGGCGAGCCCGGTGTGGGTAAGACGGCGATTGTCGAAGGCCTGGCGCAGCGCATCGTTTCCGGCGACGTTCCAGAGCAGTTAAAGAATAAGCGCGTTGTTTCGCTTGACTTGGGCGCAATGCTGGCCGGTGCGAAGTATCGGGGCGAGTTTGAAGACCGGTTGAAAGCGGTGTTGAAAGAGATTGAACAGTCGCAGGGGCAGATCGTTCTGTTCATCGACGAGTTGCATACGCTGGTGGGAGCCGGAGCGGCTGAAGGTGCGATTGATGCTTCGAACATGTTGAAGCCGGCGCTGGCCCGCGGCGAATTGCGCGCAATTGGCGCGACTACGCTGAACGAGTATCGCAAGTACATCGAGAAAGATGCTGCGCTGGAGCGCCGTTTCCAGATCGTGTTCGTGGGCGAGCCAAACGTGGAAGATACCATTGCGATCCTGCGCGGTCTGCGCGAGAAGTACGAAGTTCACCACGGAGTCCGCATCAAGGACTCGGCGATTGTGGCGGCGGCAACGCTGTCACATCGCTATATCTCCGACCGCTTCCTGCCGGACAAAGCCATCGACTTGATCGACGAAGCTGCGGCGTCGCTGCGCATTCAGATCGATTCGATGCCAACCGAGATCGACCAACTGGAGCGGCGGGCGACGCAGCTTGAGATCGAACGCCAGGCGCTGAAGCGCGAAGACGATGCCAATTCGCGCGAGCGGCTGGCAGTTCTGGAAAAAGAGCTGGCGCACATCAAGGAAGAATCCAACGCGCTGAAGGCACGCTGGAAGCAGGAGAAGGAAGCTATCGCCAAAGTGCGCGAGCTGAAAGAGCGCATCGAACGGCTGAAGCTGGAAGAGCAGGAAGCCACGCGCAAGGGCGACTACAATCGCGCCGCGCAGATCAAATATGGCGAACTGCCGCAGCTTGAGGCCGAGGTGACCAAGCTGAGCGCGGCCATGGACGGCAAACAGTCGCGCATGCTGAAAGAAGAAGTCGACGAGGAAGACGTCGCCAAGATCGTCAGCAAGTGGACCGGCATTCCGGTGTCGAAGATGCTGGAAGGCGAGGTCAAGAAGCTGGTCACTATGGAAGAACGGCTACGGGATCGCGTGGTTGGCCAGGATGAAGCTATCGAGCACGTAGCCAATGCTATTCGGCGTTCGCGCGCTGGATTGAGCGATCCCAAGAAGCCGATTGGCTCATTTATTTTTCTGGGGCCAACCGGCGTGGGCAAGACTGAGCTGGCGCGCGCGCTGGCCGAGTTTCTGTTCGACGACGAGCATGCCATGATCCGCATCGACATGTCGGAGTACATGGAGAAACATTCGGTGTCGCGGCTGATTGGCGCGCCTCCGGGATATGTGGGTTACGACGAGGGTGGCCAGTTGACCGAAGCGATACGCCGACGGCCATACGCGGTGGTGCTGTTCGACGAGATCGAGAAGGCGCATCCAGACGTGTTCAACATCTTCCTGCAGATCATGGACGATGGCCGCCTGACCGACGGCAAGGGACGCGTGGTCGACTTCAAGAACACGATCCTGATCATGACGTCGAACATCGGGTCGATGTATTTGCAGGATCTGCGGGACCGCACTGGGGAACAGATTGCCGAAGCGCATAAGCAGGTGATGGAGGCGCTGCGGGCGCACTTCAAGCCTGAGTTCCTCAATCGCGTGGATGACATCATCATTTTCAACCCGCTGGGCAAGGAGCAGTTGACGAAGATTGTCGATCTGCGGCTGGAAGATTTGCGGAAGCTGCTGGCCGATCGCAAGATCTCGCTGGAGCTGACGCCGGCGGCCAAGGAGATGGTCTTCACCGAAGGCTACGATCCGAATTATGGAGCGCGTCCGCTGAAGCGTGCGATTCAGAAGCTGATTCAGGATCCGCTGGCGATGAAGATCCTCGACGGCGACGTGCTGCACGGCGATCACGTGGTGGTCGACGCGGACAAGAAGCAGCAAAAGCTGACGTTCAAGGTTGCCAAGCGAGTAGGAGAGCCGGTGGCCCTGGGGAAGAAATAACTCCCGCGGCAGGCAGCAAGTTGGTAATCATCCCGAGTCTTGATGCTATAGGGGTCCCTTCAACTCCGGTGGCGAAGCGCCACCTGCGCTCAGGATGACAAAATAATTAAGGCTCAGTCGAAAGGCTGCGCCTTTTTTTGCGCTCACCCTTTCTGCAACCGCAGCGCATTGGGGCGGCCGTGGTGCGCGAGTCCAGCGATCGGCAATCTGCGTATAATTCGCCAGGCCATGGCAGAGAGTTCAGCATTCACGGCGGTGTCCGGATGGGGATTTTGCGCCATCGGGGTGACCGCGCTGGTTGCCGCTCCCATCGGGCTGCGGCAAGTCACGCCTGATGGATGGCTGGCAGTCTGGCTAGTCGAAGCATTGATTGCTGCGACCATCGCGCTGGTCACCATGCATCAGAAGGCAGCGCGGCTGCGAACCACGATCTCGGGACGACGCCTGTTCATCGGATTGCTGCCGGCATTGGCGGCGGGCGGGTTGCTGACGATTGCGTTGATGTGGAGCGGACCGGTGCGGTTGATTCCCGGCGTGTGGCTGGTGCTGTACGGAGTTGCGGTGCTGCAGGCGGGAGCATTCTCGGTCCGCGCGTTGCCCGCCATGGGAACTGCGTTTGTGGCGCTCGGCGCACTCGCGCTGCCGTTGCCATGGTTCTGGGCGAACGTGGTGCTGGCCGCCAGCTTCGGCTTGCTGCACATCGGCTTCGGAGTTTTTATCGCGAGGACACATGGGGGTTGAGATTTACCGGGGACTGAAGTTCACCTCGACGTTAATGGCTGCGGCTACGGGTTTGCCCTGGTAGCTAGCCGGCAGAAACTTCCAATGCTGGACTGCGTCAATTGCCACGACATCGAAGACCGTAGCACTCGGTCCGATCACCACCAGACTTGAGGGCTTTCCCGCAAGATCGACGACCAGAGCCAGGACCACAGTTTTATTCTCGCCCCGGGTAGAGGCGTCATTGGGATAGCCGGGATCGGGTGTTTTCAGCGGCTTCGGAGGCTCGATCGCGCCTTCAGCGACATAAGCCCGGGTGCCACCAGGGAAGCAGAGTTGATGAGGTTGAGTGACTTTCTTGGCACCGCTATCTTTTTTTGCGCTGACAAACTCTTTCGATTGCAGCATCTGCTGGCGAAACGCCTTGACTTCGTCCTCCGAACAAGTCAACGCATCGGCTTCGGACGAGGTCAGGAATATCTTATCGAGCAACGCACGCGCACTATCGTTCGCCGGCTTGTCTGGGGGGAGTTGCACCTCGATTTCTACCTTGCGATGAAGACCGAGTAAGGTCGTATCTCCCGTTCCCGGATCGAAGATGGAAACCGGACGTTCTCCGCGAAGGATCAGCCGATTCGCCACGAGCTGAACTTCTTTCACATATACGCGGCCGTCGATGGGGCCAAATCCAGGCGTTCCATCCGAGATAAGTGCACCGCTGCTATCGAAATTCAGCTTCTGATTGGTGTAGAAGTTGCGCAGAATTAAAGCGTGCCTCACCAGGTCTGTGGAAAGCTCGCTCTGCGATTGAGCAACGCCGAGGACGCCGCACAAGAGAACTCCGAGAAATAAAACACCTCTGGTCGGCATGAGGAGCAAAGTTTCTACCATGTGATGCGAGGCTCCCTTCCTTGCTCACTCGGCGCGCAGCGCCACCATGGGATCGACCTCGCTGGCGCGCTGCGCGGGGATACAAACCGCCGCAATTCCGATTACGACCAGAACGGCCGTGGTCACCACAACTGAAAACGGATCAGCGGGCGCGGTCTGGAACAGGATCGCGCCAAGCAAGCGTCCGGCGACCAGCGCTCCGGCCAGACCAACTGCTGCGCCGGCAAGAACCAGTAGCGCTCCCTGCTTCAGGAACAGCCTGCGGACCTGCGACCTCTGCGCGCCCAGCGCCAGGCGTACTCCGATTTCTCGCGTGCGTTGGATCACCACAAAGGCCAGCACTCCGTAGACGCCAATCGCAGCCAGTCCCACCGACAGGAAGGCGAAAAATCCCAGCACCAGCGCTGAGAGCCGCGGCCGGGCCAGCGAGTCAGACAGCACTCCATCCATGGTCTTCAGATCAGAGACGCCGAGCTTGCGATCGAGCGACGACACGGTCTGCCGGATCGCTGGCGCAACCACCAGCGGATCGAGGTTGGTGCGCACCAGCAAAATCTGTCCGTTGGGATACCCGGCGGTGTAGATGACCGGCTCGGTACTGGCATCGACACCAAGGTCTTTCGCATTGTTGACGACGCCGATGACGGGAACCGCAGTGGGATGCGCGGTCATGACGTCCATCATGAGGCGGCTGCCGACGGGATCGCGCCCGGCAAGATAGCGCCGCGCGAAAGCTTCATTGACGATGTACGTTCCCGTCTGATCGTCAACATCTTTCTGCTCGAAGCTGCGTCCCGCGCGCAGACCAATGCCCAGAGTGCGAAAGTACGATGGGCTGACGGTGCGAATCTGCGTTACCGGAAAGTTGCCGGGAGCCGGAGGCGGCGCACCTGCCACGGCAAAGCGAGTCAGCGAATGCGAAGGCGACAGCGGCAGAGCGTTGGTGATGGCGGCGGAAGCTACTCCGGGAATACGTTCGATCTGCTCTTGCAGGCGAGTGGAAAAAGTTTCGACCTGCTGAGGCGTGGCGTAGAGGTTGTCGGGCAGATCGATCTTGACGGCCAGCAAGTGATCGGTGCGAAATCCGGGATCGATGGCCAGCAGCTTCTGGAAGCTGCGCAATAGGAGCGCAGCGGTGAACAAGACTACGACGGCAAGCGCCATCTCACCGGCCGCAAGCAGACTGCGTAAGGGTTTACGCCCAGCCGTCGCTGTGCGTTGCCCGTCGCGTAAGCTGCCGTTCAAAACCGGGGGAACACTTAACGCGGGAAACAGGCTGAAGGTCACTCCAGTCGCGACGGCAAGTAACGCCGTAAAGACGAGGACCGGCAGGTTGAGTGATATGGGCTGCGCAAACGCAAACGGCTGGTTGCTGACGTGAGCCAATCCGAACGACAGCAAAGGCATGGCGGCAGCAGCAAGTGCGATTCCTGACGCCGCTCCCACAAAAGACAGCACTAGGCTTTCCACCAGGAATTGCCGCAGCAGGCGGCCGCGCGAGGCACCGAGCGCCATGCGCAGAGCGATCTCGCGCTCGCGGTGCGTCGCCCGCACCAGAAGCAGATTGGCAATGTTGGCGCAAGCGATGAACAGCACTAGCGCAACCGATCCGAACAATGCCAGCAACGTGGGACGCAGCTGGCCGACGAGCGCATCGCGCAAAGGGGTAAGCCGAACCCCGATGGTGCGGTTGGTCGCGGGATAGGTTTGCGCCAGGCGAGCGGCAATCGTGTTCAACTCGACGGCGGCATCTTCGCGCGAGACTCCAGGACGCAGGCGCCCGATCACATCGACCACGTGATATTGGCGGCTCGTCCGCTCGTCCTGACCGAGCTGCGAAAACGGCAGCCAGAGATCGGTGTCCACGGGATACTGCCTTCCCGCCGGCATCATTCCAGCTACGGTAAAGCTCTGTCCGTTGACTTGGACGGCCCGGCCAATGATGGAAGGATCGCGGGCGAAGCGGCTCTCCCATAGGGGATGGCTGATCACCGCAACGTGGATTCCGGCGTCGCTGTCTTCGGTTGGGAGAAACCCGCGGCCGAGTTCTGGCTGGATGCCGAGCGCGGGAAACAGATCAGCCGTAGCGAAAGCATCTCGCACAGACTGCGGCTGGCCATCGATGACCAGTTGAGCGAAGTTGTGATGCTCATCGCTATACGCGGCCAGGTTCTCGAAGCTCTTGGACTGCGCGCGCCAATCGAGGAAGTCCCGATAGCTGGCGGAAATGATTCCAGCCTGAGGATGCGTCTCTTTGATGAGGACCAGCCGACCCGCATCATGAAAGGGCAGCGAGCGCAGCAGGATCGCGTAGACGGCGCTGGCGATGGCGGTATTGGCTCCGATGCCGAGGGCGAGCGTCAGCACCGCAACCAGGGTGAAGCCTGGCGACTTGCGCAATTGCCGGACCGCGTAGCGAAGGTCTTGCGGTAGCCAGTGCATCGAGGACGCTCCAGTGCTTAGGTTATAGACGTACGAGTTGCGCCGAGGGAAGGTCGCGAGAAAAAGTTTGGGCTACGGAGGAGAGTCAGAAAAGGAAAGACACCAGGCGGCTGAAGCGACTAGATATTCGCCGGCGGGTAGGGGGCCTTCGACTGCGGCGGCGCAACTGCAGCACCACCTCCGCTCAGGATGACAAACGGAAGGCATCTGAGCGCATACCGTCGGTTGCGAAACACGCGGCTTCGTGTCGTAAGATGACTGCTTCCCATGGAAGCTGCTGACCGAGGGGTGTCGCGCTATTGGCATTACGGATTGCTGCTGCTGGTCATCGCCGTCTTTGGCCTGATTCGCTGGCACCTGCGAAACATTCCGCTGGAACGCGACGAGGGCGAGTACGCCTATGCCGGGCAACTCATGCTCCACGGCGTCTCACCCTATGCTTCGCTCTACAGCATGAAGCTGCCCGGAACCTTCGCCGCCTACGCCGCAATCCTCGCCATCTTCGGGCAGACCATCGCGGGAATTCATCTCGGCCTGCTGGTGATTAACGCCGCCACCACGCTGCTAGTCTTTCTGCTGGGCAAGCGATTATTTGGACTGTTGGCCGGATTGGTGGCTGGTGCCAGTTACGCGTTGCTTTCCACCAGCCCCGCCGTGGTCGGCTTTGCTGCGCATGCCACCAACTTCGTCGTGCTGCCCGCAGTTGGCGGAATTCTGCTTTTGCTGAGAGTGACCGAAACGCGAAGGTCGTGGCTCTACTTCTGGAGCGGCGTACTTTTGGGCCTGGCTTTTCTGATGAAACAGCCGGGAATTCTGTTCACGGTCTTCGGCGCAGTGTATCTCGGCTACTGCGAGCGGAAACTCGCGCCGAGCGATTGGCGTGGATTGTTCCGCAAAGAATTCGCATACGCCTGTGGTGTGGTGCTGCCCTTTGCTTTGACTTGCGTGTTGCTGCTCGCCTCGGGAGCGCTCAGCAAGTTCTGGTTCTGGACATTCGTCTACGCTCGCGAGTATGCGACCACTACCGGAATCGGCGAGGGCCTGGGCGTATTGCGCATTATGCTGCCTTCCGTGGTTATGCCCGCGCGGTGGATCTGGGTTCTCGCAGGCGTTGGGCTGACCGCGATCGCCTGGAATCGGCAAGCCCGCGAGCGGCGATTCTTCCTCATCAGCTTTCTGCTTTTCTCGATTCTGGCCGTGTGTCCGGGCCTATATTTCCGCGGACATTACTTCATCCTGATGCTGCCCGCGATCGCGCTTCTGGTGGGCGTGGCCGCCAGCAGTGTGAGGGGATGGGTTCAGGAGAAGAGTCCCGCTAACGCGCAGCCTTGGCTGCTGCCAGCACTTATTTTTCTCGCGGCATTTGCCAATACGATCTACGTGCAACGCGGGTATCTGTTCCGCATGGATCCGTTGACGGCGAGCCGGGCGATTTACGGAGCGAACCCGTTTCCCGAGGCGGTCGAGGTTGCCGGCTATCTTAAAGATCATGCGAGCAACGGAGCGCGCATCGCGGTGCTCGGTTCGGAGCCCGAGATTTATTTCTATTCCGGCCTGCGTTCGGCGACCGGCTACATCTACACCTACGGCCTGATGGAGCCGCAGCCTTACGCACTCGAAATGCAGAAGGAAATGATCGCGGAAATCGAAGCTGCTCAGCCCGAGTACATCGTCTTCGTCGGCGTGCCGCAATCGTTCGGCAAGTTGCCGACGTCGGAAGGATATATTTTTCGCTGGATCGACAGCTACCTGCGCACGCAGTACGACATTGTGGGAGTAGCCGATATTCTGCCGCGGACCAATTATGTCTGGGGAGACGACGCCAGGAATTATCAGCCGCACTCTTCGTCCTACATTCGCGTGTTTAAGCGAAGAGCATTTTAAGCGACAAGATTGAGAGTGAAATCTGATTTTGCCAACAAACTGTTTTGGTTACGGCTGATCAGAAATGTGGTCAGGAAGCTCAGGAGGGAGAATGAGATCCCAATGGGGTTCTGTTGAAACGACTGCATTCAGTAGAAATCCGATCTCAAGACAGTCGCCAGCTCTAATCAGAATGTCGCCCTCCGAAAGCGGCGACTTCGGTTCGACATTGGCGGTTACATGGTAAGAACCCGGGACAAGCTCTAACTCGAAATGCCCGCTTTTGTCGCTTAGCACCGAAAACTCTGCGCCATCCGATTTGCGGTTGGCTATAACGGGGCGTCCGGGTACGGGCACGGCATCCCACGTCTGGCCTTTTGGGATCGCCCGCCTCACCTGCCCAGTTACAATTCCCAAGTTGGTCAAACGCGCTACACGGCTCAGCAACTCAATATCCGTCTGCGCTTGCGCGATAGGCTTGCTCGGGCCGTTGAACGGCAATGTAAATACGTCTGCATTTTTGCCCGGCTGAAGATAAAACAGCCACTTGTCTCCCGTACGGAACGGCGGCAAGGTAGGTGGCATACACGCTTGGTTAACAACCGCTGACACTTTACCTGGGTTATCGCCGGAAAAGCTTACATCTGTCACCAATTCGAGGCGCTTGTTGAAGCCCGGGATGTCCGTTACCGACAGCACCGTCCCCGCGAACACCCGTGCGTATGCTCGAGCGCCGCAAATCCTTGCAAAGCTCCAGCTTCCAGCCACTGTACAAGTGGCATTCTTCGTGCCTTGGCCGTCGGACTCGACTATCTGCGCCCAAAGGGGATGACACAGTATCAATGGAATCACCAACCATGCCCAAGGGACTTGCCGTCGAAAAGGCATCAGGGGTTCTCTCCTTCAATAGATTGGACACCGCACATCAGCGCCTTGGCGCCAAGATTGTTGGCGCAACATCGCCGTTACGCCAGCAATCACCATCCCCTACTGCACGCGCCGCGCAATGTAGAGCGAATTGGCTTGCTCGGGGTCTTGCGATTCGGCCATGGGATCGGGGTTGTTGCCCCACATCACATCGGGAGCTTCCAGCGGAATTTGCTTCCACTCATAGCGCAGCAGTTCGCGGCGGAAGACCGGCCAGTGGACGAATCGCACCGACTGCCGCAGAATCAAAAACTCAGGCGGCGACTTCGAATCATCTTCCACGCGAAACGCGGCCACGCCGCCGCGAATGGGATTCGGCAGGTAAAACATCAGCGGCACGTCTTCATAGTTGATCAGAATTTCGTCGCTAGGCTGGCTGTTTTGTTTCAGCCATTCCACCACCAAGCGATTGGGATC
>Ga0210398_10005386_pt1 | contig 11894 bp, 7 predicted proteins | sample IncBWC4OmetaG_FD_161047 | JGI IMG/M metagenome (GOLD analysis project Ga0210398, IMG submission 161047) | Forest soil microbial communities from Barre Woods Harvard Forest LTER site, Petersham, Massachusetts, United States - Inc-BW-C-4-O | ecosystem: Environmental > Terrestrial > Soil >... | reverse complement strand
ACAAAATGTCTCCGGCACTTCAAACAACAAGATCAGAAACCGAACTTGAGCCTTGGACTTGGCTGGCAGCCAGCGATAGGTTGGTTCTCCGAACAGCGGGCCTTGCTCGATGGTTTGGCGTCGCGGAATCGCGAACGGCGTCGTGCTGAACTCCAGTCCTCGACAGAACGTTTTTCCTCGCCACGGCGCTGCCGTTCGGTTGTATCGCTCTTCCCAATTGCCTACCCAGGGGAACTCTGCCCGTCGAAATGCATAGACGACCAGAAGCTTCAGGAGCGGGTTACAGGCCGCGATGAAACCAATCTCAAGTTCCGGATTCAGCAATTGGGCCGTGTAGTGTCCGAAGCGCAGCCGTGGCGTAGTGCGCAAGTTCATCCCCTTGCGATCTTTTGTGGGTGCGTTGGGCCAGGTAAACTCGGCACCCGGCTGAAGCGCAAAGCGAGGGCTGTAACTCGCTGGACAAACTTTCGCCTGGGTTGCCGGCATGTCGAACCAGGTGGTCTCCTCCTCCAAAAACGGTGGCCCGAAGGTTACATGTTCGTTCCACGAAATAGGCCGGTCGTAACGGCTGAGGTTGGTCGCCTCTTCTTCGCAATAAATCACCGGATTTAGGCGGTCAAGTGTAAGACGCCTGCGAAAACGGATCTGAGCTTCGGGAAGGGTCAGGCCATATTGCAGTTGTGGCTGGGGCGATTTTGCTTGTTTCTGGACTTCCCACTTCAAGGCGGGAGCTTCGCCGTGGGTAGTGAGACCGGCTCGCGTCTCTTCTGGCGATGGCGGTCCGAAGTGATCAAAGCTGAGGCTGTGTCCCACGATGCCGGAGAGTAACCTGCCATCCGGTGGGGGGCCGTACCTGCGCGCGTGTCTCCGAGTTGTGTATTTGAACGGATCAATCGTCGCCCATGGCGGCCGCCATAGTGGGTTGACTGGGGAACAGGCATTTAGATGCAACTCGCAGATGTGGCCTCCGCCCTCAAGAACGGAGACATATCCCCAATTTGCCCGCAAACGGAGTCCGGGGCGGCGGTCCATCAAATTCTGGTTGCGCCAAATTTCCCGCGCTGAGGAATCCGACGTCGTCATCTGGTGATCGTTTGAAGTTCTGCGGTCGGCGCTCGATCGAGAGCCGCACGCGCCTGTTCAAGAAATGTGCTCATGTTGTCGGCTTGAAAAACATTGCGGCCAAAGAAGACACCAGCAGCGCCCGCCGCCGCGACGTCCCGGACCACATCGAGTGCATGTTTGTCCGATGCATGGCGGCTTCCACCGAGCACCAGGATGGGTATGGGACAATTTTCCACTACCGAACGCATAGAGGCGATTTCGCCGCTATAATCCGTCTTCACCACATCGGCACCCAGCTCCGCCGCCATGCGAGTGTGCAGGTTTAGCCACTTGGGATCACCTGGATTCTCGACATCCTTGCCGCGCGCCAGGCTTTCAACAATTAGCGGGATTCCAACCCGTTCACACTCGCGGGCGATTTCGGCGTTGCGAGTGATTTCCTTCATCTCGAACTCGGCATCGCCGGTACCCACGACCAGATAGCTGAGAACCGCATCTGCGCCATGGCGTAGCGCATCCTCGGGGTGGGCGAGGAGCGAGCTGTACAGCGCACCCTTTCCGTTCTGCCCGATCGCCGACCAAACCGTAGTCCAATCCAGGCGGGCAATCAAAGCCGGTATGGGGCCGAGAATCGTCGAGTTCGCGAATTGCCGAATCAGGCCAAGGTTCAGCAGCAACGCATCGATTTTGGCTTGGGCAAATTTGCCAATCTTTCCTAAGGGGTCTTCCGTTCCAGGAATCGGTCCTAGTACCAAGGCATGATCGAAAGCCACTACGAGCGCTCGGTGTTCGGATCCTCCAAGTACACGATTCAAGCGAATCTTTTTGCCGCAATCGCTCACAGTTCCCCTCACCTCTCCGCAGAACTTAAGGCCGACTCAAATTATCGCGCCTCTTGAGCGATTGTCAACCCTTACTGTTCTAATATGTTCATTTGTGCTTGGTCCTGCGCGTTTCCTGCACCTCCGCAACCACAACTTCGACGCCCGCTTCGCGCAGGCCCTTGATGTATTTTGCATCGGTGCCGGAGTCGGTTACGAGGACATCGATGTCCGCCACTGGCCCGACGTAGGCAAAACTCTGGGTCCCGAATTTACTGTGATCCGCTAACGCGATCCTGGTCTTGGCAGCTTTCGTGATCATCTTCTTGATCTGTGCCTCGGCGTGGTTTGCCGTAGAGACGCCGTACGCCAGATCGATGGCGCTGACCCCCAAAATTGCTTTGTCCAAGCGGATTTCGGAGAGCGCGCGCTGGGCCCATTCGCCGGAAAAATAGAAGGTGTCCTTTTGCAGATCGCCCCCGGTGCAGAGTACGGTCACACCGGAACTTCTTTGCAACTGGCAAACGATGGTGGGCGAGTTCGTCACCACCGTCAGCCGATGCCGCTGATTCAGGCCACGGGCAAGCTCAAACACCGTGGTGCTTCCCTCAAGAAAGACGGTCTCGCCGGCCAGCACGAATCGTTCCGCCTCGCGCGCAATGGCTTGCTTCTCAATGCTATGGCTATGCGATAACGCCTCGTAGGAGGGTTGGAAGCTGGTGCTGGACATGCGGGAAACCGCTCCCCCATGGGAACGGACCAGCACACCATCCTGCTCCAAAGCAGCCAGGTCTCGCCTCACGGTCGCCGCGGTAACCCTCAATGCGGTACAGAGGTCGGACGCCGTAATGGTGCGTTGGCTGGAAAGAATTTCTCGAATCCGGAATCTACGCTCTTCTGCGAGCATGATGGTTTTGCGCTTTCCTGGCTGCCCTGACCTGGTGCCGATTCCCCCCGGCTCGCCGCGACCAATTGTATTTGGGATGTGGACACTTTGGATCGCAAAAAGTGTGCCTTCGAGAGTCGAATCGATCAGAAACAAACAATGCGATTGACAAACGAGCAGGCCATAGGTAGATTCGCGCAGTTATAAGTGGTTGCTGGTAGCCGACATTGAAGTGCGCCAACTTGCCCGTCTATGGCAATGAAGACCGTAACGCCCCCCCACCTGACCCGCGCCTTCGGTTTGCTGCATGCCACGGCCCTGAACATCTCCAATATGGTTGGGATCGGGCCTTTCATCACGATTCCACTCATGATGGCTTCGATGGGCGGCCCGCAATCCATGTTGGGCTGGGCGACGGGCGCCCTCATTGTGATTTCCGACGGTCTTATATGGAGCGAACTGGGGGCGGCGTTGCCCGGCTCCGGCGGCAGCTACCATTTCCTTCGCGAGGCGTACGGCCATCAAAGCTGGGGCCGTCTGATGGCCTTTCTTTTCATCTGGCAATTCGTTCTGAGTGGTCCTCTGGAAATCGCATCGGGAATGATCGGATTCGGGAACTATTCGGCATATCTCTGGTCGGGGTTGAGCGGTCGAGGGCAGCACTACGTCGCGGTAGCCTCAGGCCTGGCTGCCTTGTTCCTCCTGTGCCGACAGATGACATTCCTGCGCAAGGTCACCCTCACCCTTTGGGTGGGCACGGTTCTAGCGATGGTAACGGTCATTGCCAGCGGTTTTTCCCACTTCAATGCGCAGAGGGCGTTCGATTTTCCTCCCGGAGCGCTGACCTTTAATCGTGGTTTTGTACTCGGTCTGGGCAGCGCCACCTTGATTGCCGTGTACAACTATCTGGGATATTACGATGTGTGCTACATCGGAGACGAAGTACGGAATCCGTCCTACGTGGTGCCGCGCTCGATTTTGTATTCGCTCGCCGTCTGCTGTGTGGGATACCTCGCGCTGCATCTCGCGGTGATCGGAGTAGTGCCGTGGCGGGAAGGAATTCGCTCGAACTTCATCATTTCTGATTTCATGGAGCGGCTGTACGGCAGGGGCGCCGCGATTGCGGTAACAATTTTGGTCCTCTGGTCGGCCTTGGGCGCTGTGTTCTCGCTTCTTTTGGGCTATTCGCGTATTCCCTACGCGGCTGCCCTTGACGGCTACTTCTTCCGTCCCTTTGCGCAACTCCATCCTACGAAAAACTACCCCCAAGTTTCCCTGCTGGTTTTGGGTGGTGTATCGATTGCTGCCACGTTCCTTAAGCTTGATCAGCTGGTCAGCGCCTTGATCACCACCAGAATCCTGGTGCAGTTTCTGGGACAACTGTTTGCCATTCCGCTGTTGCGGCGCAAGCTTCCGGACAGCGCGCGGCCGTACAAAATGTGGTTTTATCCCGTCCCCATGGTCATCGCTTTCTTTGGGTGGGCCTATGTTTTTCTGACCTCGGGCTGGCTCTACATCAGGATCGGATTATTGACGTTACTAACCGGCGTGCTGGTTTTCTTCCTCTGGACGAAGTGGAACGCTACATGGCCGTTCAACAGCCAGGAGAGTTCATGATGCGACCTAATGGTTGTGGTTTTAGCCTCCCCAAACAAGGGGCCGGCACACTCCGCCCCTTCGAGATCGCGGGTCTCTTGATAGCCTGCGTGCTCATCCTGGCCGAAGGCAGTTTGGGCTCTTCTGGCCAGGTCGGTACTGCTCAGGTGTTTGCCCATAGCGATGGCCTATCCGTGGTGGTTCATCCGAGCGACGGTACGTATGAAATCCAAACCGGCCTTCGCGGACACAGCGTCGTTCACGCCAGCGTGGCGGCGGAGATCGACCACAAGTGGGTGAAATCGACCGATTATCCGAAACATGAGATATCTCAATCGACTTTTGAGGATGCTCTCGGGCACGGCCACAACATCCGAGTCACTTCGTCCGGACTTCCAAATCTTCCAGATCTCACATTTACATTGCAAATCTATGAGGGGAAAGCTTTCGGCGTCATCGCGGCTGAAGTTCAAAATCACACGGCCACTTCCGCAACCATACAAAGTATCCGCAGCGTGGAGGCCATCGGAAACGCAATTATCGATCTCGATGGCCCGCAAAGCGCCGACCGGGTTCTGTCGGACAGCTTCAGTGAGGACTGGCCGCCATTGCAGATTTACGATCTAGGAAAAGCTCCCAATGGAATGCACCGGGCCGTAGGCAGCCAGCTTGTCTACAACCGGGAAAGCAAGCAGAGCCTGTTCTTTGGGGCTCTCACCTCTGACCGCTTCCTCACGATCATTCATCTGCAATCGCGATCCCCCTCATCGGAGGGTCCGGGCATCGCTTCGTTCACGCTCGAGTCAACCGGAACTACCGAGATACAGGCCACCGATCCGGAGTCCGGCCTGCGAGAAGGGCCGGCGGAAAACCTGATCGAATTAAGCGTTCCCGTTCCCGCGGGCGAGTCAGTCGCTTCAGAGCGCGTGTTGTTTGCTGCCGGAAAGGACTATTACTCGCAACTTGAACACTATGGCGCCGTGATTCGCGAGCTGCATCACGGTCGTGTCAGCGCAGACAACCTGCTCGGATGGTGGAGTTGGACGGCCTATTACACGAAGATCGCCCAAGGTACTGCCCTCACGAACGCTCAATGGCTGGCCGAGCACCTGAGGGCGCTGGGCTACGACTATTTTCATTTCGACCTGGGTTACGGATACTCTCGCGGCGAATATGCCACCCCCAATGCCTCTCAATTTCCCCGTGGCATGTTGGATATCACTCACCGCATCTGCCGATTGGGATTGAAGGTAGGCGTTTGGACTGCTCCCTTTGAAGTCGGCGAGCGGGCCTGGATCTACGAGCACCATAAAGACTGGCTGGTGCACAACGCACATGGCGATCCGATTTCCATTGGAGATGCCGAAGAGGTAAAGGGCGAACGCCTGTTCGTTCTAGATGTTACTCATCCGGATGCTCAGCAATATCTTCGCGACACCTATCGCACGCTGGTCCACGAATGGGGGGCGCGCTACATTAAGCTCGACTTCATGGACAACACGGCGATCGAGGGTTATTACCATCGTCCCCACACAACCGCCCTTGAAGCGCAGCGCATCGGGCTTGAGATTATCCGCCATACAGTCGGCGAAGACGTGCTCCTCGATAAAGATGGAAGTCCGATGTTGAATCCGGTTGGCCTGGTCGATGAAGGCCGTATATCCCAGGATACCGGTCATGCGTTTCTCCGCAGCAAGGAAGCTGCCCCGGGCATCGCGGCGCGTTATTACATGCATCGCAATTTTTTCATCACCGACCCGGACGCGTTCACGGTTTCCCGGCAGCTGCTTGAAGAGCGCACCATTCAAGCTCCACTTACTTTGAATGAAGCTCAGGTCTCGGTCGCGCTGGCTCTCGTTTCAGGAGGAATGTTCGAAATTGGCGATGATCTCCCAACTCTGGGGAGTGACCCGGAACGACTGGCTTTGGTCAAGAATCCTGATTTGCTTGCCATGGCGAAACTCGGATGGGCGGCTTTGCCTCTGGATCTCCTGACCTATGCAGATGAAGATGAGCAGCCGAGCGTTTTTCTGCTGCGCGAAGACCAGCGGCAGACTATGTTGGCAGTTTTTAACTGGACGGAACAGCCGAGATCGCGTACTTTCACCATCTCCGATTTAAAACTTCCAGCCGGGCATTCGTATGGGTTTTTTGACTTGTTCGCGGAAGATCACCCGTTGGCGATGGACCACGAAACGCTCCGCCTCGACAATCAGCCCGCGCACTCGGTCCGGCTGATCAAAATCATTGATACTTCGATCCCGATCGCTGCCCCTTCGATGGCATTCCAAGTACCGTCGCAAGCGAAAACCGGGGAAGAGATTGGGTTCTCCAGCCTGACGTCCAAAGATGGAGTGCCCGCCCTCTCCTATCACTGGGATTTTGGCGATGGAGTCATCGCCGATGGCGCCATCCTGACTCATGCCTATACCAGCGCCGGAAACTACACGGTGCGGTTCACCGCGGAAGGCCTCGATGGCCAACCAGCAGAAAAGACATTCTCGATCGCGATCAGCGGGTCGGTGAATCTTCCGCCTCCTCGGCGTTTCCTCGAACCCCGTGAATAGCGGATAACCCTCCATAGGGGCATCAGCTGGTTCCATATTGCGGTGAACTTCGCTACTTTATTAAATGAGGCGCAGCCAGGCTGATAAACTCCCGTGTCGTTATGAACTTGGTTTTCTTCCAGAATCTTGGGAAATGCCGCTGATTGCCGGTAATCAGATAGTCGGCGCCCGACCCATCGGCGCATTCGAGGAACATATTGTCGTCGGTGGTCACCGGCGACTTCAAGACGGCGCGCCGGGCTGACAAGATAGCTGTGGTTCCTAATGAGCCGCAGCAATTGCTGGCGAACCCCCTTACGGATATCCAGTTCTGCTCGCGAGAGCACAGCCGCGTATTCCTCCAGGATGGGAGGCGACACGTAAAAGCGCGCGGGCTTGGTAACGGCGAGCACAAGCGCCGTGCGCTGAAGGCCCTCTGGCTTCAGGGCCGCTGACACCAACACATTGGTATCAATGACCAGACGGAGCGGATGCCCGTGGCGGTCGTGGCGGTGGGGGGCGTGGACATAAACTCTCCATTTCAGTTATCTGAACTGTACAGTCTCCCAGAGGGTCAGTCTATGACGTTGAGGGCCCTCCGGATTGCCAGGTCCCCTTCCCTTTTCTTGAGGGCTTACGGTCATTCACGGTGATATCGTGAGCGCTAGGCGCAACCTCGAACTCCTCTGCGCCGTCATTTCCCGGAAGGTTGGTGGGGAGGAATCACCTCGAGCCGTTTCCGTCGGGAAGACAGAGGTATTGCCAGAACGCGGCACACGTTCTCTCGGGTCGGGGAAATTCGAGGCGGCGAGTTTTGGTTTTCGATGGTTCCGGGTAAGTGTCAGAGCAACCACACCGTTGACAGGCTCAATTGACAGTCGAAGTTGGCTGCCACCTGTGGTCCGCCAAAAATTCACTGCACCGTCAAATCCCGCCAATAGGCGTCGCCTGCTTCGTGATGTGGAATTAGTACGCGCTGGTAGAGTCGCAAAACCACCTTCTGGTTCTTGTAGTCAGATAGACCGATATTGATATCTTCCCAGTAACGGGAATCGGATTGGCGCGACGCATGCCGTCCCTCAATGAGCTTGTCGAGCACCTTTTCGTCATTGACATAGACCTGCAGTTGCCAGGCACGCCCCACGTCAACCCCCGCTTTGAAGCGCAAAAACGGAGCCAACCCTAAGCTCACTGTCCGTCGCAGAACTGTTCCCCGCACCTCATCCCGAGGATAGGTGGCGAGCACCTGGCCGTCCAGGTAGGTGATACCCCGGATTCCCGGCATGCCGCCCCCCGCGCCTCCGAAACCGGCTCGTTCCATCGTCCAGTCCCGGTTCCAGTACTCCATGAGGTCCACCAGTTTGAATAGCTCGGCAGGCTGGGTGACGGGATCCTGAACGGGAATTCGAATGGAGTTTCCTTCGTCACTCGCAGAGTGAGAGATAAGAATTGCCTCCCCGATCCGCACCGTGCGTCGCGCCAGCTCCGAAATACTTTCGTCTACTGCCGGCGTGAGTTCGAGGGGGCCCATTTCCTTGCCCTGAATCCGATCATGGAGTTCCGAGACTTGTTCGGAAGGCAGGGCTTTCATGCCATGCATGGCTGCCACCACGGATTCTGAGTTCGCGGAATTGCAGTCGGTATCCGCGAAGTCGGCAGCGTGAACTGCGAGTTGCAGAGTCTTGCTGAAATCGCCCTCTCCAAACCAGACGCTGGTGGCCACAATACCGCCATTCACGACTGCGTTATTGGTCGCGGGATATTCCACCCCCCAGCGTTCGTCGACGGCCTGGAATATCTGCTTCGACGTGCGGCCGGACTCCGCCATAAAGATCACCATGTCGAGGCACTGACGATAGGGCGAATCCGGATGGATCAGACTGGCCGCCTTGCGCACGATCGCGTGCGTGTCTTTCTCGACGAAGGCGAGGCTTACCATTCCTGAGATGAAAACCGCGCCATCCGTCCCTTCCGCATAGCCATTGATGTGGCCGAGATTGCGCGCCAGTGCAGCGGCCACATTTGGCATGCCGGGCGCCAGCGCACCATAGACGTCACTGCTGAACTGTGGCCCGATAGTCCACCACAGCTTGTTGTATCTGGGATGGCCCGTGTCCGGTGCCTTGACTCCTCGCTTTAACAGGAGGAGTGCCTGTTCGCTCGAACCCCACGATCCAGCGTTGTTCTCCAGCCATTGTTGTCCGAGTTGTTCCACCGTGAGACCAATGCCATATTTCTCAAAGGCACGGACTGCCACCATTTCATAGTAGTAGTCGTCATCCACCGGGGCGTAGCCCGGCAGATGGGTCATGGGAGTTACCGACAGAGTCGATGCCGGCTGATGTTCGAATCGGACTCCGGTCATCTGCGCGATCATTTGTGCGGTCCAGATGGCCTGCACCCGATCAAGATATTCTGCGCGCGAAAGGACAAGAAATTTGGACGGCGATTCGGTTTGCCCAGCCTGCGGCGGGGATTGCGTGAAGGCTGCGCAGACGAAGAGAGCAATAATGCATAGCAGGGACCTTGTCTTCTTCATGTTCTGCTCCAGTACTTTCGATAAGCTCCGGACCTTCCTTCGGCTCGCACCACGCATCCCTTTTTCGCCGCCCCGTCTCGTGCGATTTACAAAAACAGATGCCCGAGAAGCCGTCAGCGCCTGCCGCCCGCACGCTGCGGTTTACCAGAAGGACGAACTGACAAGCAAGGCCGAAACGCAAACAACAGGGCGCAATCATCCGCTCATTTCCGTTCATAGCATGGATTGGAACCCGGCGAATTCGAAGTTAAGCTGGGTCGCCGGCGTCATTTCACCTGCTCAGAAGTCGCCGGTTGTGCCGTTGGAATTGGATGCTGCTGCAGAAAACGTTCAACCTCCTGGCCGGAAGGCATGGAGGGTTGCGCCCCCGGACGCGTGACCGAAATTGCGGCAACCGCGGAGGCGAAAACGGCACTGCCTACCGCCGTGAAGCCGCGCATCAACCCCACTGCAAATCCCGCATTGAACGCATCTCCGGCAGCCGTCGTATCGACGGCGTCCACCGAAAATGCCGGGACACGCTCTTTCGCCAAAGCTGCTTGAGCGAGGAGCGAACCGCGCGGTCCCAACTTCAACAAGACGTTCTTGACACCCCAATCCAGGAAACGCTGTGCCGCTCCATAAAAGTCTTGATCGCCATTCTCAAAGTTGGTGTCCAGCAATTCCTGGGTTTCAGTTTCGTTCGGCGTAATCCAGGTGAGCCTGCGGAGTAGGCTGCCGGAAAGCTCGCGGGCCGGGGCGGGATCAAGCATCAGCGGGATGCCATGTCGCTCGGCGAACTCGGCCAAGTACTCAACCGTCTCTAAAGGAATCTCGAGCTGCGCCAAAAGAAATCCCGCGCGTTGCAGAATCGTCGATGCTTTTTCCAGACGTTTCGGCGTGAGTTGCCCATTGGCGCCGGGCACGACCACGATGTTGTTCTCACCTCGTCGCCCAAGAGTGATTAGAGCGACGCCCGATGCTCCTTCTACGGTTTTCACATAGGTCGTATCCACGCCGGCTTGGTTCAGTCCATCGCGCAACTGTGTGCCAAAGGGATCGCTCCCCACATTTCCAACCATGGAAACGGGGTAGCCAAGTTTCGCGATTGCGACTGCCTGGTTGGCTCCTTTTCCGCCGTAGAAGGTGTTGAAAGTATTCCCTATGATCGTCTCCCCGACTTGCGGAATACGATCGGCTCCGGCTACTAAGTCGAGGTTAATACTGCCGACGACCACCATTGGCTTCTGCATAACGATTCCAGCTCAACTATTTCACCATGGGTGCGATGGCGATCGATCCCAGCCCCAGCAAGAAGAAGATAAACATGGCGGGAATCAGTTGGCGAGAGGCCGGTGGAGCGCTGGCAAATTCTTTCCAGATGAAAACGCCCCAGACGGCTGAGACCATCGTCGCACCTTGGCCGATCGCATAGGAGACCGCCGGGCCGATTATTTGTGCGTGGGAGGCCACGAAGTTCAACACCGTTCCCGCACACCAGATGAATCCCCCCACGATTCCCCAGAAATGCCACGCGGGTTTTGCCCCGAAGTATTGCGACATGTCGACCGGAGGAGTTCCGGTAAGTGGCTTCTTCATGAAGAGGTAGTTCACCGGGATTGCGCAAAGGGCCACTCCCAAGGCGAAGAACAGGGTAACGGAGTAAGGACCCAAGGAACGCTCTCCGCTGACCGCCTTGGTCACCAGCGGATAAAAAATGCCCATCAGGATTCCGCAGGCAACGCTAATCCAGATGCCACGCACACTGATCGAGCGTCGCTCGCTCTCTCTGCGCCGGTAAGCGAGTGCGTCAAGAATAATCGCCAGCACGACCAGCGCCATGCCGCCAAAAAGCAGTCCGGGATGGCCCCGGGGAGAGATTGCGTAGTTCAAGAGAACGCCCACAACCAGGGCCAGGCCGATTCCAATCGGGAAAGCGACAGCCAGACCGGCAATGTCGATGGCGGCAACCAACAGTAGATTGGCGACATTGAACACCGCCCCGCCGGCCATCGCGAAAAGCACATGCCCCGAGTCTGCCTGACTGATATTGCTCAGAAGCGAGAGATCACCTCCACCCCAGTTCCCCAAGCTGAAACCCCAAACCAGACTGCCCAGAACAATGCCCAGCACGTAATCCCAGTAGAAAAGCTGAAAGGCAAATCCCGGGGTGAGTTTCATGGTGTTCGCCCACGACCCCCAGCACAGCATGCTGAGGATCATGAACGACAGCGCAATTCCGTACGCTTCTGGTTGATACATGTTCCTCCGATCGAATCTCGCCTCGGTGCCAGCAACCCCCAACCGAGCGGGACACGAGCGGCCGGGGGCAGAGTGCTCGCACAAACGACGGTCGGATGGAACATCACCTTCGCCGCAAGTTGGATGGGGTTACGACGAACCGAGTCGTTAGCAGAATCAAGAACCGCGACACGGGAGTTTGCATATATAGCGCACCTGGG
>Ga0210398_10005385_pt1 | contig 11896 bp, 10 predicted proteins | sample IncBWC4OmetaG_FD_161047 | JGI IMG/M metagenome (GOLD analysis project Ga0210398, IMG submission 161047) | Forest soil microbial communities from Barre Woods Harvard Forest LTER site, Petersham, Massachusetts, United States - Inc-BW-C-4-O | ecosystem: Environmental > Terrestrial > Soil >... | reverse complement strand
TATGCTCAACGCCGACATTCCGGGCCAGTTGCGGCAGGCGAGGGACCGGTTGCAGGAGGAACAGCAGCTGCAGAACAATGTGAAGCCGGTGCCGGTGGGACGATATACGGTGGTGTGTGACGGGGCGACGATGGCCGCGCTGCTCGATCGCACGCTCGGGGTCGCGACCCAACTGGATCGGGCGTTAGGCTACGAAGCGAATGCCGCCGGGACCAGTTTCCTCGATGATCCTCTTGGGATGGTGGGCCACTTTCCCGTGGCCGCGCCGCTCATTACGGTGACGGCCAACCGGACCGCCCCTGGGGACCTGGCGACCGTGCGCTGGGACGACGAAGGGGTGGCCGCGGAGTCGTTCACGCTGGTCAAAGACGGCGTCTTGGTGGACTTTCAGACGACGCGGGCGGGGGCGGCGTGGCTGGCGCCCTACTATACGAAAGCCGGTCTGCCGGTCAAGTCGCATGGGTGTGCGGCGGCGGAAGATTCGCTGGGGCTCACGCTGGCGATGCAGCCGAATCTAGCCCTGGCACCGGGGGCGCCGACGGTGCGGGTGGACGATCTGGTGGCAAATGTGACGCAAGGGATCTTGGTGACGGAGGGGGATGTGACCCAACTCGACTCGCAAGCGCGCACGGGGGTGTTGACGGGGCAGATGCAGGAGATCCGGAACGGGCGGGTGGGAGCGCTGCTGACCGGGGGCGCGGTGCTCTTTGACACACTCGATCTCTGGAAACACATTGTCGCTGTGGGGGGCGCGGCGACCGCGGGGCGCGTCGTCTCGCCGCGCATTCTGATGATGGTCGGCAATGGGGAATTCCTCCGCGGGGCGCGGGGGTTCGGCATGGATGTGAAAGGGCAACCGCCGCAGTCGACGAGTCGGACGACGCGGGGCGTGGCGGCCACGATCCTGAATCAACCGATCATCAATCTTGCGAGGAAGGCCTGATGCTGCGTCTCACCCCTCATCCCCGTGCCTCCCGGCTCGCCCCTGGGGCGCGGCCACGCTTCTGGTCAGAAGCGGACTGCCAGGACCTCCTCGCCCGGCTGGCCCGCGTGGCCGATGGCGGTGGCACAACGAGCGTCCTCTTGTGGAGTACGTGGACGGGGAACGTCCGCTGGGCGCGCAACCGGATCAGCAGCGCGAGTGAAGTGCGCAACGACGACATCCGAGTGGGCCGGAATGTGAACGGGGCGCAGAATGCGTGGTTGTTGATCAACGACGACGCGGACGCGGCACTGGTGCGGGCGGCGCGCGAGGCAGAACGGTTGGCCCGCCTCGTCGAAGAGCGGCCGCAAGGAGCGTTGTATGCCCACTTCGTGGAGGAGCCGACGCCGCCCACGGCCCCGCTCTTCTTCGAGACGACGTACGCGGTAGACGCCGACCGGCGGGCGGCGACGGCGGAGCAGTTGATGCAGGCGGCGGGCCAGGCGGGGATGCTATCAGCGGGGTATCTGGAGGTCGGTGCCCACAGTATGGCGGTACTGAATACGGACGGGCATGCCCGGTATTGCCAGTATACGACGGCGCAGTACAGTGTAACGGTACGGGACCCCAAGGGGACGGGGTCGGGGTGGGCGGGGGTGGACTGGCCGGACTGGAGCAAGATCGACGGGGCGAAGCTGTCAGCCCTGGCGTTAGAGAAATGCCTCCAGAGCCGGAACCCGGTGGCGGTGGAACCGGGGCGCTACACGACGATCCTGGAGCCCCAGGCGGTTGGCGATCTCCTCATTCCCATGATGCAAGGGGATGCATTCCTGCAATACGACCCACAGAATGATCTACCGACGCAGGGACCATTCAGCACGTCGCCGCCGACGTATCAAGCCAAGAAGGGGCAACGGGTGATTGATGCGCGCCTGACCCTCTCGGCCGATCCAGTCGACCCGGACCTCGCCTTTCCCCCCTTCAACCCGATGATGGCGTTGGAGGGCCAGGAAGAAGAGTTCAATCTGGATTACGACGTGTATCACCCCGCGACGTGGATCGAGCAGGGGGTTTTGAAGAACTTGGCGTACGACCGTAACTTCGCGCGAAACCGGCTTGGAGAGAATCTGGGGCTCCCGAACTCGGGCGCGGTGCGGATGAGTGTCACTGGCCCAACCACGTCGCTCGACGAGATGATCGCGACGACCTCTCGGGGACTTCTCGTTACCCGATTGGATGGGGTCATCCTGCTGAACAGCCAAAGCCAGTTGTGCCGGGGGTACACGAGGGATGGGGTGTGGTTGATCGAGCGGGGGAAGATCTCGAAGCCGGTCAAGAACCTGGCGTTCACCGAGTCGATCCTCTTCGCGCTGAACAACGTGGAACAGGTGGGCGTGCCGCAACGGGTGTTTCACCCGAAGACCGACAGCATCTGGACGATCCCGCAGCCGGTGATCGTCCCCCCGCTCAAGGTCAAAGACTTCTCCTTCACCGCCCTCACGAGTGCAGTTTGAAACGCCTCCCTATGCCCAAGCCTCACTGGCCCTCTGCGCTGCGCTGCCGCCTCGCGCGGGTCGTTCCCTCGCTGAGGGTAGCATGAGCAGGTACACTTCACACACCAGACACGATCGATGCAGACCTTGAACGGCGCACTCGCGATGGCGCTCACCCTTGGCGTGACGACCCCGAGCCTGGGTCGCCCAGTGTCGCTATCTCCATCAGTCGCGGCGGAAGGAGCGATACGTCCATACGGGCATGCGATACCTGGCTCTCTGGCCGTGTCGGATTCTGCGCCGGAGCGGCTGGTGGCCGAAGCCCCGATTTGGGGGGCGAATAATGCGTGGAAAGGCTACGCCTTCCTCTCCGTCTCCATTCATGGGCATGCGGCCACGGTCGTCATTGATCTGAATTGTACAGCATGCGATCTGTCGCTCTCGACTGCGGCCCTGGTGCAGGTGGGGATCACCTTGGCCGACACCACGGCGACCACTTTTGATGGGCTGACCGTCGGGACGGACACCCCCCCGCAGGTGCCGCTCAGCCTCATCCGGAAAGCGACGTGGCATATTGCCGGACCGCCGCAGCTCCCCCCAGTGGTGGGGCTCGTCGGCGTGCATTTTCTCACGACGCATTACGATCTGCTCTACGACTTTCCCAACCGGCGGGTGCGGCTGTACGCCCTGTCCGCGCCCGCGCGCGCGCCACAGCAGGGGTGGCTCCCGTCGGGGTTCACCCCGGCCGACTGTGGCCGGATGATTCCCATTCCGCCGGGCGCAGCCGACTTCACCGGGTTCGCGATGCACTTGGATGGCCATCCGGTGACCGGGGTGCTCGAGATGGGGCCGTATGTGCCGAAGATGAACCGCGCGGCGTTCGACCTCTTGCAGGTACCCGCGCAATCCCCGCGCCTCCATGCGGTCGCGCCCGGCGCGACGGATGGCGGCAGACCGGTGCAAGCGAATGTGGACGTACAGATCGGTGTTGGCACGAAGGAGCTTGGGACGGGGCCGATCGAGGTGTTACAGGACTTGGATGTCCAGTCGGTGTTACCGCCCGGGACGCCGGTCATGCTGTGGAACCTCAATATGTTGCGGAGTGTCGTGCTCTTCAACGCCACGAGCAGCGGACGAGTGTGTCTGGTCCGCAAGAAATGACGTCGTGTGTTTGGTCGTGTGCAGAACGCGGTCCTTCCCTTTATGTATGTGGTCATGAAGCTCTCACCCCCGGCAACCGACACGAATCGATCTTGAATCGATCGTGAGGTGGATCTGCACCACGGCATCGGGATGTATGGTCGGATCCCCCATGTCTCGTCTCGTCGCCGATCTCACCGGAAATCCCCCCCGACGCCCAGCCTAGCACACTGTGATCTACCAACATCACCTCATCTATAATAAGGGCCAAACGCCACCCATCGGTCGGACTTTTTTGGGGGAATCGGGGATGGTCCCCAACGGCCTGACCCCACAGACCGGACGAGCACACCACACCCGCATGTCTGACCCCCTCCCCGCCATCGCCGCCCCCCCGCGCCGTCGCGTGAACTTCGTCGCGCTCGGCTGTTGCCTCCTCGTCATCGTCTTCTTCGGGACCTCCCTGTACCGCACCTGGACCCTGACCGACGGGGCTATCCTGCAGTGGCGCCTCCACCTCCTCCTCCCGGATCTCCTGGGCGGTCTCCCGATCGCCCTCGGCTGCGCCCTCACGGCGTTCGGCTCCCCTCGCCTGCGGCGCGTCGGGGCGACCCTCGCGATCCTCGTCGTTCTCGGGATCGGCGTCTGGACCGCCGGTGTCCTCTCGCAGTAACGATGACAGCGCTCTCGATAAGCTCGAAGCATGGCTGACTCCTCCGATACCCCCGCCACTGACGATACGCTGCCGCGGTCACCCCAGGAAGACCGGCGGCGAGCCTATCTCGACACCGTCTTTCGCGCCCACTACACCTCGCTGTACCACGTGGCCTGCTCGTGCGGCACTCGGGACGCCCACGATGCGCAGGACATCATCCAGACCGTCTTTCAGCGGCTGCTCACGGTCCGCGTCCACTACGTCGATGCCGTCCTCTCAGCTGCCGACCCCGCTCCCCCGGCGGAGCACCTTCTCGCGTATGTCTATAGTAGCGTGCGGTGGCGCATGTCCAATCGGTACCACCAGGATGCGCAACGCGCGGAGCACTTGGCGTGGGCCGTTGAGGCGCTCCGTCCCACTCCCCTGAGTCGGCCCGATGAAGCGTTTGAGGCCGCCGAGTTGGCGGGCCATCTGCGCCGGGGCTTCGCGCTCCTCTCTCCGCAAGAGTGGCGCGTCTTCCAATGTATTCAGCTCAAGGGGATGACCCACGCCGCCACCGCTGCGCGACTGAAGATCTCTCCGTCGACCGTGCAATCACTATACGCCCGCGCGCTCCGGAAACTCGTCGTGGCGCTTCAACCGCATCTCCCCGACGGCTGGACCCTCACGCCGCCCCGCCGCCGTCCCCCGCGTCGTCCTCCCCGGGCCACGCCCCCCTCTTCCCCCCCCGCCCATGAGCCTGGAGTGTCCCGATGAGCGACACCACCCTCCCGATTCCTCCGCGCTCCATGCCGGACGACGACGTTACCTGGATCGCCATCATCGACTACGTGAGCGGCCAGGCGAGCGCCGCCACGACGGCGAGCGTTGAGGCCCGGGTGGCCGTCGATCCCGCTTATGCCACACGGGTCGCCACGGCACGCGTCGTCTACACCTTGCCATTGGCCGACCTGCTCGACGTCGAGAGTGACGATCCGACGGCCGCCGTCGTGCCACCCCTTTCCCCCCCGACGAGCAACCCGGCCAGCGCGCCCGCCATCCCTCACCCCCCCGTCGACGTCGACACGGCCTGGGCGGCGGTCCTTGCGGCTCTCCCTCCCACCCCGCCGCGCCCCGCCGAGCCACCACGGCCGCTTCCTCTTCCCCGCCCGCGGCGACGGACACCGGCAGCGTATGCCTCTTCTATAGGAGGCGGACTCAGCAGCACCTGGCGTCGTCACCCGATCCTGTGGACGACCCTCGCCTTGACTCTCGTCTCTCGCACCGCGCTGCATTTCGATCACCGCTACTGGCATCCCCGCGTCTACTACCACACCGGCACCACGACGCAGGTCGTCACGCTTCCCGACGGCTCGGTGGCGACCCTCGCCCCGGGGGCGTACCTCAGCACCGGCCGGCGCTATCTCACCGGCACGGGAACCCGTGACCTCTATCTCTTCGGCCAAGCGCGTTTTACCGTCGTCCCCAACCCCGCCCGTCCCTTCATCGTGCATGCCCTCGAAGCCCGGGCCACCGCGGTCGGTACCGTCTTCACGGTGCTCAACGATACCAGTGCGCGCGTGACGGTGGACGTGGAGACCGGGACCGTCGTGTTGTCCCTGCCCGGGCCGCAGGGCGCGCTGCGGGCGGTGGGCGTCCTCACGAGTGGGGAGGTGCGACGTATCCCGGCCATGACGCGCTGGTTCACGCACGCCGGCTTCCTGGTCGGCCAAGCGGGTGTCCCCTTCGATGAGGCCATACGCATCCAGGAAGCGCTCCTCCGTGCCGCCGCGCGGATGATGCGACCCACGCCGTGAGACCCGGGACATCTCGGAACAAAAGTCGGCGTAGTGGCGCACCGCGGCGGGCAGCCGATGCGACGTCGCGCCCAGGTGGGAAAGAAGACACCCCACCTCTACCGTCACCAGCTCTACCTGCACGAGAGCGGTGTCCACCTGTCCCTCGAGACGCCCCACCCACCACGTCGCGCCGCCGCCTTGCGCGTCCCCTCGTCCCGGCTGGCGTGCGACCGTCCCCAGCGCGGTCGCACGCCCCCTTGGATGCTCGCCCCGGCCCTCCCCTCCACGCCGCGACTCCCTCCGACCACACAGTCCGACCGATTTGCCGCGTTCGCCCCTTTGTATATATGGCGGGGCGACTCAACCACAGCTGGTCTCTCGCCGGTGGCGTGCCGTCGATGGTCCACTACGTCCCCTGGGGAGTCTGTTATGCGGGTCCGGCAGTGCAACGCGCTCGCCGCGGCCCGCCGCGCGGTGACCTGCCTCACGACCACCCCGCCCGCAACGTCGCTCACCGCCATGCCGGCGACGGTCACGCAGCAAGTCACGGCACTCGGCGCCACCATCTGCCAGCTCGACGCGCAAGCGTCGGCCCACACCGCCGCCGCGGGGACTATCACCGACAGAGCGTCGGCCGCCAAGGCCGCCGCGACTGAGCTCGGCTCGGATCATCTGGTCCCCATCCGGACAGTGGCCAAGCGCCTCGCCACAGGGAGTACCGGTGGCACGCTGAGTTCCACCGTCGCGAGCCGTGTCACCATCCCGCACGACGATACTGACCAGACCCTCCTCGCCGCGGCGTCCACCGCGGTGCGGCATGTGACGCCGGACCAGGATCTGTGCATCGCGCGAGGGCGTCCGACGGACTTCCTGGAGCAACTGACCGCGCAGAACACGACGCTCAGCCAAGCGATCAGCGCCACTGGCACCGCCCGCACGACCCGTGTCGCGAGTACGGCGGATATTGTGCAACTGATGCAGGAGGTGCGGAAGGTCACGAGTCACGGTGCCCCATGTCTACGGGGCGTTCAAGTGCCGCCTCAAGGTCCAGCGCGATGCCGATATACTCGAAGAGCGTCGGCACGTTGGTGCGATCCAGATCGACCATGAGCTCGATATCGCTCATGTCCTGCTGGTCCCCGCGGGCCACGGACCCAAAGACGGCCGCGTGCACGACCCCGCGGTGGCGCAAGTCCGCCTCCCGTTCGCGCAGCAGTGCGAGGACGCGATCTAGGGTTGGGGGCGTCACCATGACTTCATAATTTACTGCCTAACCGTGGTTGTAGAACAGCCTCTGTTTGGAACCCCCCTTCTATAAAAGGGACCTTCCCTGCGATATACCTGCTTATGAGCGCTACTCCTCGCCGATATTCCAATGCCTGAGATTCCTCGAGTCACGTTCCGACCCGTTATACAAGATGATTCGCCGCCCTCATTGCGTCGTGGCACACATAGAACGAACTCCTAGCTTGGTAGTATCTTAGCCAGATATCCTATGGACTCACCTGAGACAACGTGCGGTAAATGAAGCGTATCGAAAATACGAGGCTCAAGCATGCACGATAATCCGTCTTCTACAGGGGAACTGGATCGTCGAGATAGAACGTAGAAACAACCCGGCGTTCTGCCGTGGCGGTTTTGCCAACCGCTTTTGGTCCTTCGATGGCAAGAGCGGGCAGATGACGGAGCAACTCATCTAGCTCGTCGTCAACGACCCGATGCGTATACGACGCATGGGAGCGTTGGGTCGTTGATGGGCTAATGAGATGACTCGTTTCGTGAGATTTGGGTTGTCTCATCCCATATAATATACCATTGGACCACTTTCTACTCCTCTGGACCAGCTGCTGCTATACCTCTAGACCGCCTCTACACCCGCTCGTCCGCCATCCCTAACGACTGCGTGGACCCCTGCGCCGCCCGATCCGCCGCCGCCCCAGGCAACATCCCCCAGGGATCGCGCAGCAAAATCTGATGCGTAGCCCGCTCCGGCGCATCACTCGGAATCCGCTGCGTATACGTTCCATCCGCCGCCAGATCCCACGCCTGCCGGTTGTCATGCAGACACGTCTCTAACACCGATTGCAACCGCGGATGCAGCGCGACGTCGTCAACCGGGGTCACTGCTTCTACCCGCCGGTCAAAATTCCGCGGCATCCAATCCGCGGATCCGATGTAATACTCCGGACTGCCATTATTGGCGAAGTAGAAGATCCGCGAATGCTCTAAGAACCGCCCCACGATACTCAGTACCCGAATTCGGTCACTCACCTCAGGCACCCCCGGCCGGAGCCGGCAAATCCCCCGGATAATAAGATCGATCTCCACCCCAGCCTGCGACGCCTCGTACAACGCGTCAATCGCCTGATCATCCACCAACGAATTCATCTTGGCGATAATCCGTCCCGATCCTCCATCCCGCGCAAACTGCGTCTCACGCTGAATCAGCGCGAGAAAGCGATCCCGCATATTCGCGGGCGCAACCAACAGCTTCCGATACAGCCGCTGGCGTGAGAACCCCGTGAGCGCGTTGAAGAGATCCGTAATATCCGCCCCAATCGACGGACTCGCCGTAAACAGGCCAACATCCGTATAGATACGCGCCGTCTTGGAGTTGTAATTCCCAGTCCCAATATGCACATAGCGGCGAATCCCATCCGCCTCTCGCCGTACGACCAGCGTCGTCTTCGCATGCGTCTTGAGCCCCGGGAGACCATACGCCACATGAACGCCATAATCTTCTAACGTCCGCGCCCACGTGATGTTATTCGTCTCATCGAACCGCGCCTGCAACTCAATCAGCACCGCCACCTGCTTGCCGCGCTCCGCCGCCTCAGTCAACGCGCGCACGATCGCGGTATCGCCAGACGTGCGATACAACGTCATCTTGATCGCCAGCACATCCTCATCCACCGCGGCCGACTGGATAAAGTGCTCGACTGATGCGCTAAACGACTCAAAGGGGTGATGCACCAGGACATCGTGTTCCTTGATCACATCGAACATCGAGCGACTGCTATCCCGAATGGCATGTGGAGTGATCGGAATTAACGGCGCATCGCGCAACGCCGGGATGTCCAGCATGGCAATCGTCATGAGATCCCCAAGCTCGAGTAACGGTCCTCCATCGGTCATGTCATCACTCGTCAACGCCAACTCCAACGATTGCTCTTCGCGCAGCTCGTCGACCAACAACGCGCGAAGCTCTGGCGGCATCCCGCTTTGCACTTCGATACGGACCACCTCCGCGAAGCGCCGTTGGAACACCTGCTCTTCGATCACCTCCAGCAGATCTTCCATCTCATCCGCCGCTTTGATCTCGATATCCGAGTAGCGCGACACGCGGAATGTCCACGCCCCGCGAATATCCATCCCCGGGAACAGCGCACCAAGATTGGCGCTAATGACCTGCTCCAGCGGAATGAACTGATGTGGCCGGCCGAACGAGACCCATCGCGGCAGACTCTTGGGTACCTTGACTCGCGCGAACCGCTCCGTATGCGTCTCCGGATCGAAGAGCTGCACCGCCAGCGATAGCGACAGATTGGAAATGTATGGGAAGGGGTGCGTGGGATCGACGGCGAGCGGCGTCAGCACAGGAAAGACCTGCGCTTCAAAGAACTCATCAACCGTCTGCCACTCCGATGACGTGAGCTCCGGCATGGACACCAGCTTGACCCCATGTTCTTTGAGAGCTGGGAGGATCAGTTCGTGCAGGCAGTGCTGTTGTCGCGCCGTCAACTCCAGCAGCCGTGCCCGGATCGCCGCCATCTGTTGGGCTGGCGACATCCCGTCCGTGGTGGGGGTGGTGATCCCCGCCAACACCTGGCGCCGAAGTCCCGCGATCCGCACCATGTAGAACTCGTCCAGGTTTGTGCTGAAGATGGACAAGAACTTGAGGCGCTCGAGCAGTGGATTCCGCTCGTCGAACGCCTCGTGGAGCACGCGGGAATTGAACTCCAACCAGCTCAACTCACGATTAATGAATAAGGATGCGTCCGTCATACGTCTCTCACTGGTGAATAACTGCGTTTAACAACCAGAACGAAAGTGCCGCCATAATTCCCGCGGCGGGGATCGTGATAATCCAAGCCCACACAATGCGTCCCGCCAATCCCCAGCGTACCGCCGAGAGACGCGTCGTCGCGCCAACGCCAACGATCGACCCGGTAATGGTGTGCGTCGTACTGACGGGAATCCCAAACCGTGTGGCGATCAGAATCGCGATCGCACCCCCAGTCTCCGCCTCGTGATGCGAGATCCCATCGTCGCGACGATGCGCCAACCACCGAAGAGTGTCCCAAGGGAAATCGCGGTATAGGCCGTGACTTCGATCCACCGCGGGATGGTGTTCGCGTCGGCAAGATACAGATGATGCAACAAGCCAGTTTGTGCGGCCGTCAGGGACCGGACCGCCACGAGGAGTCCGACGATAACGCCCATCGTCTTTTGCGCATCATTCCCGCCGTGCGCGACCGACAACAGCGCCGAGCTCAACAGCTGGAACGTGCGAGACAGCCGGTCGACACGCCCCGGGTGCATACGGCGGAGCAGCCAATAAATGGCGACCATGAGCGTGAATCCCGCCACTAACCCGATGAGCGGAGACAGTACGATAAAAGACAACGTCTCGATCCACTTGCTCCCCCAAACGATGGCGATCCACCCCGCCTTGGCGACAGCGGCGCCAGCATAGCCGCCGATCAATGCGTGCGACGAGCTGGATGGGATGCCGTAGTACCAGGTGATGATGTTCCACGTGAGTGCCCCGAGCAGCCCGCCGAGCACGACATTTGGGGTCACGATCTGGGTGTTGATCATCCCACTGCCAATCGTCTTCGCGACAGCGGTGCCGATGGTAAAGAGCGCCACGAAGTTGAAGAAGGCGGCCCAAACCACGGCTGCCAGCGGGCTCAACACTCTCGTCCCAACGATCGTCGCGATCGAATTCGCCGAGTCGTGGAACCCGTTGCTGAAATCGAAGACGAACGCGACCACAATGATCGCGATGACGTAGAAGAGCACGTGCCGATCAGGTATTCTTGAGCGCGATGGACTGCAAGACATTCGCGACATCTTCACACTGATCGAGGGCGTCCTCGATGTTATCGTACAGCTCTTTCCACTTGATCACCGCGATCGGATCGGTGGCCTGCGCGAACAGCGCGCCCATGGCGTCGTGGTACAGTGCATCGCCTTCTTCTTCCAGCTTTTTCAGCTCGCGCGCTTTGGCATTCACCAGACGCCCGTCTTTCATATTCCGAACCGCGGCTTCGACTTGTGTCGCCGCGCGGACCACCACTTCCGACAGGACAATGGCGGGACGATGGATCTCATGGATCTTGAAGATGTCGACCCGCCGCGCGGCACCGTCCAACAGATCGACCACATCGTCGAGTTTGGAGGCGAGCTGATGGATGTCTTCGCGATCGAAAGGGGTGATGAACGTACGATCGAGGCGATCGATAATCTCGTGCGTCAGTCCATCCGCTTCATGCTCGGCGGATTTGATGGAGGCGACGTGCTGAGCGCGGTGCTGCGGTTCCTGAAAGAGTTGCAGGAGCAGTTGGGCTGAGCGGGTGAGGCGCTCAGCCAGTTGGGTGAACAGATCGTAGAACTGCTCGTCGCGGGGGATGAGACGCACGCGCGCTCCGAAGCGGGGAATGAGAAATGGAATGGTACGAATCGAGCCACAAAGTTATCGCCGCAGGAAGGGACGAGCTACGAGGGTTCGGTTCACGAAGAGCTTTACGAGTAACAGCCCTGTAACGAACCCCCCAACATGCGCCCAGACTGCGACCCCACCCGAGACATCCGGCCGTACAGGACCGAGCTCAGCGAGCCCCTGAAACAGCTGCAGCAGGAACCAGTAGATCAGCACCAGCCATGCCCAGATCCGCGCGACAAA
>Ga0210398_10005384_pt1 | contig 11896 bp, 9 predicted proteins | sample IncBWC4OmetaG_FD_161047 | JGI IMG/M metagenome (GOLD analysis project Ga0210398, IMG submission 161047) | Forest soil microbial communities from Barre Woods Harvard Forest LTER site, Petersham, Massachusetts, United States - Inc-BW-C-4-O | ecosystem: Environmental > Terrestrial > Soil >... | reverse complement strand
CGTGGTGATGAGCGTGGTTGCGAGGATCGTGCTTGGCAGTTTCTGACATGTCTCTATCCCCATTTTTGTGTGTGATGCGCGGCATTTCGTTTCGTATACGGACCAGTAAGGACGACGCACTCCCTCGATCGACAGCCTTTCGAATAGGTTGTATCAGCCGGGTCGCTAAGTCAGTTGTTATCCAAAGTACTGGCTAAGTAATCCAATGATCTATCACCTAAATCTTTGGTATTCGTTGGATATAATTTCGGCCAGCGATGGGTGCCGCACAATCTGCGCAACCTTCAGTTGACACGATTGAAGGGCTATTTCTTTCCGATTGAACGCGCGGCATTGCTCGGTCCCCCAGGATTATTGCCATAAAAAGTCCCGCAGAACCTCAAAGCGAGGATTTGGATTTAGTCAAACCCCTCCGAGCATTATCCACGCGTGGTGAGCTGATTCCTTACAGATGACGCTGGTGCCAGAACATCTTTTAGGAGCGTTTTCACATTTTCGCTCGATTTCGTATCTATTCCCCAACCATGGATGGCGCGCCGCCGATCGTTACCGGACCTGGATTCGACCCGCGGCCGTCGGGCCGGCGCGCGTGATGGTTGAGTGCGGCTCCGCCCAAAGAGAAGACGGCCAGGCGGTCGCGCAGCGAATTGCGCGTATCGGCCGATCATCGTCCTGGCAGAATTCATCGGTCTGTGCGAGACAGGGACGTGCAGCGAGGCTTGAGGACCGAACCGACGGCCTGGTCCGCTGAAAGGGAGGGGCCAAGCCAGGGCCCGGAGGGTGGCGCGACCATTTGACGGACCCGGGGGGTCTGCATAGACTCGTGCGCAAATACGCTTTCGTAAGTAACCATCGCGCCGGCAGATCAGTGACCGGCCAGCAGGGAAGGAGAACGGCCGTGGGCAGCATGAGCCGGCGTTCGGTGATTGGTGGAGCTCTGGGTGTGGCGGCAGCCGGGACCTTGGGGCGGCCGTATATTGCCAACGCCCAGGCAAAAACCGCGGTCTGCTGGCTGAACCAGGGTTTCATCCCCGAGGAAGACGCCGCGATGCAGCAGGTCTGCGAGGACTATATGAAGGCCAGCGGCAACAAGCTCGACTACAGCATCATGCCGTTCATGGCACAGAACCAGAAGACGATATCCGCGCTGACCAGCGGCGATGTCCCGGACCTCGTTTTCATGGACGCGCCGTCAACGATCCTTCCGCAGAACGCCTGGGACGATAAGATCGTCGACGTTACCGACGTCGTCAGTTCCTACGAGTCGCAGCTTTCGGATACCGCGAAGCTCGGCTCGACCTACTACAACAAGGCGACCAAGAAGCGCAGCTACTACCTATGCCCGATCAAGCAGGGCGCCACTCCGTTCCACATCTGGGGCGATCTGGTCGAGAAGGCAGGCCTTAAGATGTCGGAGATCCCCAAGAACTGGGATGGGGTATGGAGCTACCTCAAGGAGGCCCAGAAGCCGCTACGTGCCAAGGGAATGCGGAAGGTCTACGCCCTCGGCCTGCAGATCACCACGGTCGGGCCGAATGACGGCAATAATGTGTTCACGCATTTCCTGATCGCCAATGGCGGTGAGGGCATCATCACGCCCGACGGCAAGCTGCATACCGACGACCCGAAGATCCGGGAAGCGGCGATCAAGTCGGTGGAGTTCATGACCAACCTTTACAAGGAAGGCGTCGTGCCGCCGGAGGCGTTGAGCTGGAATGATGCCGACGACAACAACGGTTACCACGAGAAGCTGTTCGTGATGGATTTCGACGGCACGCTTTCGACCGAGCTGGCGATGATCAAGGACAAGCAGGCCTTCTATCATGACATGCAGACGATAGCCCCGCAGCTCAAGAATGACGGCACGCCGATGAAGACCCAGGTCAACGCCGGGGGCGGCTTCATCCCGAAGGGCGCGAAGAACGTCGAGGTCGCCAAGGACTTCATGAAGTATTTCATGCAACCGAAGGTAATGAACACCAACCTGAAGGCTGGACTGGGGCGTTGGGTGCCGGCGATCCCGCAGCTCGTGCACGACGATCCGTTCTGGCTCAGCACCGACATGCCGTGCCTGAAGCCCTATGTCACCGAAGCCGTGCTCAATCCAACCCTGCCCGTTTTTGAGGGGTATTCCCCAGCTTGGGGCCAGGCCAGTGCCGAACAGCTCTGGGGCCAGGCCCACGCCGACGTCATCAAAAATGGCATGAAGGTGGCCGACGCGGTCGACAAGGCGTTCAAGCGCTGCAACGAGGTCTTCTCCAAGGTCGTTATGTAATCCTGGTGAGGCGAAAATGAGCGTCACACAGCAGGCACTTGCCGTCGGACGAGGAATGGCCGCGACGCGTCCGGTGCGACGCGCATGGCATGGCGGGCTGCAAGGTTCGGACTACGTCTGGGCAATTGCCTTCGCAGTGCCCTATGCGTTGGTGTTCTTCGCCTTCGTCCTTTATCCGATCTGTTACGGGCTCTGGCTCGGCGGTCAGCCAGAGCTGTACAGCCAACTGTTTGCCGACCCCCGCTACCTGACGGCCGTGCTCAACACGGTAATTTACGTTGGCGTCGGGGTGAACCTGAAGATGCTCCTGGCCTTCCTGCTGTCAGGCTTCTTCATGCGCAAGAGTTGGTGGACCAAGTCACTGCTGCTCGTGTTCATCCTGCCGTGGGCCATGCCGGCACTGCCTGCCTACATATCGATCCACTGGCTGATGAATGGTCAGTGGGGCATGCTGAACAATGCGCTGTATCTGTTGTTTGGCATCGACGGTCCGGTCTATCTGAATGATCGCTGGATGGGGCTGGCTGCCAACATCGGTGCCTATATCTGGAAGACCTTGCCGTTCTGGACGATCATCCTGCTGGCCGGCAGGATGGCTGTCCCGCAGGAGCTTTACGAGGCAGCCGCGGTGGATGGCGCAACCGGCCTGAAGCGGTTCGCGCACGTGACCCTGCCACTGATGGCGAACCTGTATATCGTTTGCGTCCTGCTCGATACCATCTTCGCCCTCGGCGACTTCAATTCGACCTACTTCGTCTCCGGCGGGGGGCCGGCGATGTCCACCGAGGTGCTGGCAACGCTGGGCATCCGCTACGCCTTCACCACAGCGCTACCGCGCCTTGGCGTGGCGACGGTCATGACGGCGCTGCCATTGCTGATTCCGCTTGTCTTCATATTGATGCGCAAGCTTCGGATGAATGAGGTGCAGATGTGAGCGCGACCACGGCTGGCCGCCGGATACATTCGCCGCTCGCCTACCGGCTGCGACGCTATGCCGTCGAAGCGGCGTGCATGGCTCTGGGCTTCGTGATTCTCGTCTGGTCGCTCACGCCGATCTACAACATGGTGATTATCTCGCTGGACAGCCATGACGACATATTCAGTGGGTCGGTCTGGCCGGCGAATCCGTCGCTGGAGAGCTTCCGCGTCGTGGTGACCGAGGATTTCTGGTATCTCGCGCGCTTCTGGCATCAGTTCGGCAACAGCTTCTTCGTCGGCCTGATGACGATGTTTCTGACCTTGCTCATCGGTACGCTGGCTAGCTTCACGGTCGGACGGATGCGCCTGCGCAAAGGCTGGATGCTGACCAACGCGGCGCTGATGACCTATGTGATCCCGGCGTCGTTCCTCGCGATCCCGCTGTATCGGATCATGCAGATCTACGGCCTGACGAACAGCCTCTGGGCAGTGATCCTGTCGATCGTGACGTTTTCCACACCGTATGCGATCTTTATTTTCTCGCAGTACGGCAAATCGATTCCCATGGAGCTCGACGAGTCCGCCCGAATCGATGGTGCCAATCCGCTGCAGATCTATTTCCGCATCTATCTGCCGTTGATGGCGCCGGCATTGGTTGCTGTCGGCACCTACGCGCTGCTTCTGGCTTGGAACGAGTACCTGTACAACTTCCTGATGTTGTCCACGCCGGAAAGCATGACTGTCGCGGTCGCATTGGCGCAGTTCCTCAACAGCGATGAATCGCCGTGGAACTACATGATGGCCACGGCAGTCATTTACGCGCTGCCGCCACTGATCCTGTACTACGGTTTCCGTCGCTACATGGCGGCCGGTCTGACCATGGGCGGCGTCAAAGGATAGCAGCGCGCGGCCTCAGGCGATGCCCAACGTCATCGCCAGCCGTACCAGATCGTTCGTGCGTGCCACACCGAGCTTGGCCTTGATGTGGCTGCACGTGTTGGCCACCGTCTTGTAGCCAATGCCGAGTGCGTCGGCGATCTCGGTCAGGCTCAGACCTTCGGCCAGCAGCCGCATGATCTCGATGTCGCGCTCCGTCAGATCCTGCACGCCGCCGCCAGGCGAGACCTTCTGCAATGCCAGTTCCTGCGCGATCGCGTTCTCGATGTATCGACCGCCCTCTGCGATACGCCGGATGGCCGTCAGCAGTTCTTCCGCCGAGGCGTTCTTACTCAGGTAGCCGCGCGCGCCAAGCTCGATCGCGCGCGCCGCATAGAGCGGTTCCGCATGCATGCTCAGCACAAGAATCTGCACCGACGGGTCTTCAAGCAGCACTCTGCGCAGCAATTCCAGGCCACCCATGCCCGGCAGGTTCAGATCAAGCAGCACCAGGTCGGGACGCTCCTGCCGCATATGCAGGAGCGCGTCCCGTCCGGTCACCGCCTCGAAGATCTGCGCGTCGCATGTGGACGTGAGCAGAGTGCGCAGGCCGCTGCGCACAACCGCATGGTCGTCGACCAGCAGTATTTTCATTCCGGCACATCCGCATGCTGCGAATGCTCGCACGGCAGCCGAGCAATCAGCGAAAGCCCCCGCCCGTCGTGCCCTGGTCTGATCACCAGCGAACCAGCCATCGCCATCACGCGCTCGCGCATGCCGATCAGGCCAAGCCGCGTGGAGCCACGCACGGTCACCCCATGCGCCGACATGCCGATGCCGTCATCCGTTACCTCGACGCAGATCGCATCGATGCCGTCGTGGGCGATGGCAATGTCCAGGCGCGTCGGTCGACCGTGGCGGATGGCATTGCTCGTGGCTTCCTGAACCACGCGATAGATCGTCTCCTTAAGATCGCTGCAGATCCTGTCTTCCTCGATCGAAACGGCGGTGCCGAAGGCGATGTCGGGGCGGCGCCCGCGCCAGAAGGTTGCCAGTCGATCGATCGCTGCGTTCAGCCCGATCGCCTGTAGCGGCCGCAGGCGTCCCAGGATCAACCGGATGTGCCGCTGCATCCGGCCGACCGAATCATGGATCGCCTGCACGTGCCGCGGAATCTCGGTCTCGCGGTCGCCGCCGGCAAGCCGTTCAATCGCTGCGGCCGTCATGTCGACGGCGAACAGCATGGGTCCGATTTCATCGTGCAGATCGCGTGCAAGATCGGCGCGTTCCTCGGCCTGCAACGTCAGTAGCCGCTCGTTCAGACGGTGGTTCTGCGCCGCCACCGTCGCGAGCCGTTCGGTCATGACATTGAAGCCGTTCGCCAGGCGCGTCAGCTCAGGCGGACCATGTGCCGGCAGCGAGCCGTTGTAGTCGCCCCTGCCGATATGATCGAAAGCGGTCGACAGATTCTCGAGCGACCGCAACGCGCGACCAAGGACTGCCGACATCAGCAGCCCGCTCAGCACAGCGAAGCCGGCGAGCACCAGCACGGCGTCCCGCGACTGCGTCCAGACCTCACCTATCTCGTTGGTCGGATCTGCCTGAAGAACGATGGCGCCCCCATCATCGAACACCGCGGGCACCGCCAACCGGACGGGCGTCGGCGCGTCCGCGATCAGTCGCAGAAACCAATCCGGCACTCGCTGCGTGGGAGCAAACAGCCGGGACGTTGCAGCCGGTCGGCCTTGCGCATCGAGCAGCATTGCATGCACATGGCGGTTGCCGTTGAAGGTGGCGACCAGATGCCGCAACTCCTTCGCGCGATCATCCGATCCCGCCAGGTCATCGAAGCCGTTGTGGATCGTATTTGCACCAACATCGAGCGCGGCGCGCAACTCCGTCTGCACCGAACTGGCCGCGTGCCAAGCGACCAGCACGCTGCCGGCGCCGAGGCAGAGCAGCAGCACCAGCCCGACCAACACAATGAGCCGCACGCGCAGCGGCATGATCTGTCTCCTCCTCACGCCTTTTTGCGCCCATGGCGCGCCAAGCCGTCATTTTGGGAAATATTCTGACCAAATCCGGGAACTAGCACCATAGGCAGCGCGCGCTTCAGGCGCCCTAATTGGGTGCCGAGCCCATCGCCAGGAGGTCAGCTGCGTGCCAGGCGGCAAGTTCATCGCGCCGGTCCTGATCCTGCTTACTGGCACCGCCGCCGCGCAGACGGCGCAGCAGCCGCCGGCTACGGAACTGCCGCCCGTCGAGGTGATCGGAGCCTCGCCGCTCATCGGCTCCGGCATCGATCGCAACACGGTCCCCGCGGAAACCCATGTGCTGGACAGCAACGATCTCACACGTGAGGGGACGCCCGATCTGGTGAATTCGCTGAACCGCCAGGTGAGCGGCGTGAATCTCGATTCCGCATCAGGCAATCCATATCAGCCCACGTTCTTCTACCACGGCTACGCGGCTTCGCCGTTACAGGGAACGCCGCAAGGGCTCGCCGTTTACGTCAACGGCGTCCGATTCAATCAGCCGTTCGGCGACACAGTGGACTGGGATCTCATTCCGGACATCGCCATCGACAGGATCAATCTCGAGGGTTCCAACCCCGTTTTCGGGCTCAACGCTCTCGGCGGCTCGGTGAATGTCCAGCTCAAGAACGGCTTCAACTGGCAGGGCTTCGAGGCCGATGTTTCGGGTGGCTCCTTCGGCCAGATCCAGGGTGAATTCCAATACGGCAAGCAGGCCGGCAACGCATCGACCTACGTCGCCGGAAGCGTGCTGCACCAGGGCGGCTGGCGTGATCTGCAATCGACAGACCTCCAGAACATTTTTGGCGACGTCGGCTGGCGCAGCGATCGTGCTGAACTGCACCTCAACATCACCGCGGCGCATTCAGTACTCAATGGCCCCGGCTCTTCGCCGGTCCAACTCCTGGCCGTCGATCCGAGCGCCCAGTTCACCGCGCCGAACCAGGTCAATAACCAATACGCCTCGCTCAGTCTCAATGGCACCGTGGATATCACCGACACGACTTCGGTCCAGGCGCTGGTGTATTACCGCTACTTCCTCCAGCGCGTTACGAACGGCAATGCACCGAATGATGCGCCCTGCACCGATGGCTCAGGGCTGCTGTGCTTCGACGGCGGTTTCAGCACCACGCTGGGCGGCGCGTTTATCCCGAACTTCCTGAACGGGGGGCCATATTCGGAGCTTGACGACCAGGCCACCAACACCAACGCCTACGGCGCATCGGCCCAGGTCACCAACGCCGACGATGTGTTCGGACTGAAGAACAACTTCGTCGCGGGTCTCAGCTTCGATGGGGCGCAGACGATGTTCAGTGCCGTGTCGTATATCGGTGGTCTGACAGCGCTCGACCGCGTGTTCGTCGGACCCGGCGTGGTGATCGACGAACCAGGCACCAACTCGCCGGTACGCGTGGCGATATCCAACGCCACATACGGCTTGTATTTTGCCGACACGCTGAACCTCACACCACGGCTCGCGCTGACAGTCTCTGGCCGGTTCAATGCGGCGCTGATCGACCTCAACGATCAGAATGGCGGTGATCTGACCGGCAATCACACCTACAACCATTTCAATCCGGCCGCGGGCATCACCTATCAGTTTGCCCCGTGGCTCACTGCGTATGCAGGTTACGCTGTAGCGAACCGCGCGCCCACGCCGGCCGAGCTCTCGTGCGCCGGCCCGAATAATTCATGCAGCCTGGCCAACTTTTTCGTCGGCGACCCCAATCTTCAGCAGGTCGTCTCGCACACGCTGGAGGCCGGACTGCGCGGCAACGTCGCACCGTTCGAAGGAGCACGACTGAGCTACAATCTCGCGCTGTTCCGCAGTAACCTCGACGACGACATTGCCTTCATCAACAGTGTCACACAGGGACGCGCCTATTTTGCGAATATCGGCCAGACGCGCCGCCAGGGCGTCGATGTCGGCGCGCAGTTGAAGACCGACCGTTGGCTCGCCTATGTCGCCTACACGTACGTCAGCGCCACGTTCCAGAGTGGCTTCGTTGAAGCCTCCGGCAACAATCCTGCAGCGGATGCCAATGGCAATCTCACCATTCGACCCGGCAACCGGTTGCCCGGCATACCGGCCAACCAACTTAAATTCGGCGCCAACTACAAGGTCACTGACAAATGGACCGTAGGCGCGTCGGCCATCCTGGCGAGCAGCGCCTTCCTGTTCGGCGATGAGGCCAATCTCACGCCGCCGCTGCCGGGCTACTTCACGATGAACCTCACCACGACTTATCAACTGACCAAAAATGTCCAGTTGTTCGCCTGGGCTGAGAACATCACCAACGCGCGTTACTACACGTTCGGCACATTCTCGCCGACCAGCTCGGTGTTTCTCGCTCAGGCCCCCGGTGCAACCAATCCGCGCAGCTTCAGTCCCGCGGCACCGATCGGTGGTTTCGGCGGCGTCCGGGTTACCTTTTGACCGTGGGGCGCCTCCATTGATCCGGTTTTCGCCAGCCCTGCTTTGCTCTACAGTGCCGGGAACCCAGCCTGAGAGGCAGATCGGCGCCACGCCACTCTTGGAATGGTGTAGCGTGGGGCCGGGGAGGCGACCATGAGCAGCACGCAGCAAGCTCTCGCGATCGGGCGTCCCGTTGCGGCCAGCCGGTCACGGCGACCACCCTGGTTCGGCCGCCCGCAGGGCTCGGACACGACCTGGGCGATCGCTTTCGTTGTCCCCTATGTGGCCGTATTCGCCGCCTTTGTCATCTATCCCGTCATTTACGGGCTGTGGATGGGCAGCGATCTGTCCCTGTACGGCGTGCTGTTCTCCGATCCGCTGTATCTGACTACCGCGATCAACACGCTGATGCTCGTGGCGATTGGCGTGAACATCATGATGTTTCTGGCCTTCCTGTTGTCCGGTTTCTTCGTCAACCGGAGCTGGTGGGTGCGCTCGCTGCTGGCCATCTTCCTCATACCCTGGGCGTTGCCCTCGATGATCGTCTTCACGTCGATCCATCTGATGCTGGTTACCCAATGGGGCTTGCTCGACAGCCTCATCCGCGCGGTCACCGGACAGGACGGACCATTGTTCCTGGTCAACGAATGGATCGCCAGAGGGGCGAATATCGTCTCGTATATCTGGAAGTGGATGCCGTTCTGGACCCTGATCTTCGTCGCTGCGAGGATGGCAATCCCGCAGGACATCTATGACGCGGCCGACATAGACGGCGCCAGCGGCTACAGGCGCATGATCTACGTGACGTTCCCCCTGCTGGGCAACGTCTATCTCATCTCCACCCTGCTTGCCACCGTCTGGACGCTGGGCGACTTCAATACCGTGTTCTTCGTCACCAGCGGTGCGCCGGGCAGGCTCACAGATGTGTTGGCGACCTACGGCTTCAACGAAGCATTCAATTTCGGTTATCCCAACCTTGGCGTGGCGGCGATGATGACCGCCCTGCCGCTCATGATCCCACTGGTAATCCTGCTGATGCGGCGCGTTCGTGCAATGGGGGTGCAGCTATGAGCATCGCACTGACTGTGCCCGCGCCGGCGTATCGTCCACGCTATCGGCGGCGGCAGTTGTGGAGAAAGCTGGGAGGCGCGACGCTTGGCATCGGGCTGCTGATCTGGACGCTGCTGCCCGTCTACAACATGGTGCTGATCGCGCTCGACTCCGATGCCGACGAATTCACCGGTAGTATTTGGCCTCCCGATCCCGACTTCTCCAGTTTCCGCTCGGTCTGGACGGAAGACTACTGGCTGCTCGAGCATTTCTGGCACCGCTTCGGCAACAGCATCTACATGGGTGTGATGACGATGGTGCTGACCGTCCTGCTCGGGTCGCTGGCGAGCTTTTCGCTCGGCCGCATGCGGTTGCGCAGGAGTTGGCTGGTCACCGACTTCGCCCTGCTGACCTACGTGCTGCCGACGACGTTCCTGGTGATCCCGTTCGTCCATATCATGCATCAGTACGGGATGGTGGACAGCCTCTGGTCGGTCATCGCAGCGATGGTCGCCTTTGCCACGCCTTACGCGATCCTCATCCTGCACCAATATGGCAAACTGATTCCGATGGAGTTGGACGAGTCGGCCAAGGTGGATGGTGCGTCACCGCTACAGATCTATCTGCGCGTCTACCTGCCTTTGATGGCACCTGCGTTGGTCGGCGTCGGTGTCTACGCGCTGCTATTGGCGTGGAACGAGTACATCTACCAGTTCCTGCTGCTGTCATCGACGCGCAGCATGACTGTCGCGGTCGCCCTCGATCAGTTCTTCGACAGCGACGAAGCGCCGTGGAACTACATGATGGCAATCGCCATCATCTACTCGCTGCCACCGATCGCGATCTATTTCGCGCTCCGTCGCTTCATGGTGGCCGGACTGACGATGGGTGGGGTGAAGGGCTAATAGCCACGCGCCTGGTCAGATGACCAGCCCACCATCAACATGCAGCGCCTGACCGGTGATGTAGCCCGCTGCCGGTGACGCAAGGAATGCAATCGCCGCAGCCACCTCGTCCGGCAATCCCACGCGACCGAGCGGCACACTGGCGACCTGCCGCCGCAGCCGCTCGGGATCGATCGCCGCATGCGCGCCAGGGTCCTTGCGGATGAAACCAGGCACCACAGCATTCACCGTCACGCCAGCGGGCGCCAGTTCCATTGCCAGCGCGCGCACCAGCGCTTCCAGCGCCGCCTTCGCCGCAGCGGACGCGGCGAACACCGTCGTATCCGTGCGGAACGCATGCGCGACGAAGCTGGACACTGCCACGACGCGCGCATCGCGTCCCGCCTTCAAATGCGGAATAGCCGCACGTGCCAGCCGGAAGAACGCACCCTGGATCGCCTCCACTGACGCTGTCATCGCGGCATCGGTCAGTTCGCCGAATGCTGTGCGATCAGCGAACCCGGCATTGCTGACCAGCACATCCAATCCGCCGAACCGTGCGACTGCCCGCGCTACCAGATCGCCCGCCACAGTCGCGTCACTGAAATCGCCCAATGCGATCTCAACGACCGCGCCCGCCGTGCGCGCCTCGGTCGCGACGCGTTCAGCTTCGGCGCGGTTCCTTCGCGTGTGGACCAGCAGCGCGACGTCGGGTGCTGCCAAGGCGCGACACACCGCCGCTCCGATGCCGCTCGCTGCTCCGGTCACCAGGACGACGCGTTGCATCTGTCACACCACGTCATGCGGCCGCAGCCGGCACAATTCGGCATCGGTGTCGTTTTCGATCTGCAGAGTGGCGTGGCCGATGCCGAAGCGATCACGCAGCTCGGTCGTCACATCATGCAGCGTTCGCTCCGCCGATGGATCGGCGCATACCAGATGCGCCGTCAGCGCCGTCTGCGTCGTGCTCAGCCCCCAGATGTGCAGATCGTGCACCTCCAGAACGCCCGGCACGGAGGCCAGGTAGTCTTGCACCGCCTCTTGCGCCACGCCGCCGGGCACCGCATCCATTGCGAGATCGATTGATTCTCGCAGCAGTCCCCAGGTGGTCGCGACGATCACAACCCCAATCGCCAGACTCGCCGCCGGATCAAGCCACCCCCAGCCGGTGAGCAGGATCAGCAGCCCCGCCAGCACGACTCCCGCCGAGACGCCGGCATCCGCCGCCATGTGCACGAACTGTGCGCGCACATTGATGTCATGCCCGCGGCCCCGTAGGAACAGCAGCGCGGTAGCACCGTTGATCAGGATGCCGGCGGCCGCCACCAGGATCACCGTGCCTTCCCGCACCGGTTCAGGCGCCAACAAGCGGTGCACCGCCTCCACGCCGATCGCACCGACGCCGATCAGCAAGATGGTAGCGTTGAGCAGTGCGGCCAGGATA
>Ga0210398_10005383_pt1 | contig 11896 bp, 10 predicted proteins | sample IncBWC4OmetaG_FD_161047 | JGI IMG/M metagenome (GOLD analysis project Ga0210398, IMG submission 161047) | Forest soil microbial communities from Barre Woods Harvard Forest LTER site, Petersham, Massachusetts, United States - Inc-BW-C-4-O | ecosystem: Environmental > Terrestrial > Soil >... | reverse complement strand
GTGAGCACGATTCTCCCCGTGCCCTGATCGACCATGCTGTCCCAGACGCCGTCGGTCAGCCACTGCGCGGCACCGACGTGGACCTTCATGATGTCGTCAAAGGCGCCGAGATTGCGGCCGGCGTTGTGCACGAGCACGTCGATGCGGCCGCACTTTTCGAGTGTCAGGTCGATGAGGTCGCGACATCCGTCCTGAGTCGCTACCGAGTCGGTACTGATGACGGCGCGCCCACCCGCACGGGAGATCTCGCCAACCACTTCGCGAGCGGGATCCTCCGAGGCGTCCTCGCCGCGGACGTCGACACCGATGTCGTTCACCACGACGGTGGCTCCCCGCGCGGCAAGCAACAGGGCGTGGGACCGGCCAATGCCGCGACCCGCGCCCGTCACTACCGCCACACGACCTTCAAAACCGAGTCGCGACATAGGATGATAATATCATTCGATATCAAATAAGATATCGGAACTGTCAGACGAGCCCGCTCTCCGACACGACTAGCACCTCAGGAGCACCCAATGAGTTCTGACGTCGCGACCGCCGGCAGTGCCTGGATCGACTGGATCGGCGCCGGACTGAAGGAGAACTGCTATGTCGTCAACGGGGTACGCACCCGAGTGTTGGAGGCGGGCGAGGGACCCGTAGTGCTGCTGCTGCACGGGACCGGCGGTCACGCCGAGACCTACCAGCGCAACATCGCCGATCTTGCGCAGGACTACCGCGTGCTGGTCCCCGACATGCTTGGCCACGGTTTCACCGACCGTCCCGATGTCGACTATTCGCTGGACGACTTCGCCGATCACCTCTTCGGCCTCCTCGACACCCTGAATATCGCCTCGGTCAACCTCTCAGGGGAATCCCTCGGCGGCTGCGTTGCCGCCTGGATGGCCTTGCGCAGTCCGTCGCGAGTGGAGCGGTTGATGCTCAACACCGGGATCCTGGACCGGCCGGACGAGAAAGGCCTGGTTCAGCTCGCCGACCTCGAAAAGCGTACGGAGCTGCTTCGGTCCGACCTCAGTCTGCGGGCCGTCCGGCGCCGGTTGGAGTGGCTGGTGCTTGACCCGGCATCGATGACCGAGGAAATGGTGCATCTTCGCCATCGCATCTACTCTCAGCCGGGCATGATCGACAGCGTCGTCCGGATCATGGGCGCGGTACTGGCGATGAATCGAGGGCCCTACCACGGCGTCGACTACCTCGACCGACGGCTGCTTGCTGACCTTTCGATGCCGACCCAGGTGTTGTGGACAGACCACAACCCCGGCAAGCCGCTATCGGTGATCAAACCCGCCATCGACCTCATTCCCGACGTTGAGTTTCATCTGGTTCAGAACGCCGCGCACTGGCCGCAGTTCGAACAACCCGAGGTTGTCAACGGTTATCTGCGAAAGTTCCTCGCGTCGGCTCGATGATGACGACCGGATTCATCGGTCTGGGCGGTATGGGCGCCGCTGGCGGACCGATTGCTCGACGGCTGTATCGAACTCGTCGTGTTCGATGCCGGGCCGACGCAGCGATCCCGCGACGATCGCGGTGATGATGGCCGGCACGAATCGCAGACAGCAGCCCGGGCCGCCCTGACCCCAACGTCCACCCGTCTGGACCAAAGCCGCACGATCGCGATATAATATCGAATATGTCCAACGCGCGGTTCACCGGGATACTCACCGATGCCTGCAACGACACGTTCACCGACGGAAGCACCTTCACGGTCGTCACGTTGACCGCCGAGGTAAACGGCAGGCTGCGATGACCCTGCGGGTGGGCTACGTCGGGCTCGGCACGATGGGTGCCGCAATGGCCGAGCGCCTGGTGGTCCCCACCAACATCCTCACCGTCTTCGATCTGCGACCGGCTGCGGTGGACCGACTCGTACAGGCCGGAGCCCTCGGTGCGCGGAGTGTGGCCGACGTCGCGAGTGCAGCCGAGATCGTGCTCGTCAACGTCGTCGACGATGGGCAGGTTGTCGATGTCGTCGAGGGCTCTCCGTCGGCTCCCGGCCTGCTCGGCCCGCTGTGCCAGGGGTCGGTCATCGTCATTCAGAGCACCGTCCATCCCGCAACGTGCCGCAGGTTGGCGGTATCGGCCGCGGCCCGTGGGGTGGCGTTGGTGGACGCCCCGTTCACTGGTGGGGCGGCCGCGGCCGCACGCGGGACCCTGGCCCTGCTGGTGGGCGGCGAGCCGAGCGACGTCGTGCGGTGCGAACCCGCCTTGTCCCGGCTGGGCACCACCCATCATGTGGGCCCAGTCGGCAGCGGTCAGGCCGCCAAGCTTGCCAACAACCTCGTCATCGCGATCACGATGGCCGCGGTACACGAGTCGTTGAGCCTTGCTGAAGCCGAGGGCATCGACGAGACGACGATGCTGGGGCTGCTGACGGCCGGCGCTGCCGACAACTGGGTCGTCCGCAATTGGGACGCCATCACGTCGATGGCGCATTCCTATCCTCAGGGCGCGGTCGGCCTGGCGAACCTCACCCGTAAGGACGTCAACGCCGCACTCGCGGTGGCAGACGAGCACGGTATCGAACTGCCGAGCACCCGGATGTCTCTTCCCAGCCTCGCCGCGGCCTATCAGCGCGCGGCGAACAACGCATCAGGCCAACCGTCAAGGGAGCCCGTATGACCGAGCGATTCACGCCATCACAGCCACAGCTGCTCCGCGACCCTTATCCCACCTACTCGCGGTATCGCGACGAAGACCCGGTGCACTGGGGCAACGCCTCGATGGCGACGCTGCCCGGGTCGTGGTACCTGTTCCGCTACGCCGAGAACGCCGCAATGCTCGGTGACGCCGAGACCTTCGTCAGTGACGCGGCCACGGTCGGAATGGAGATCGAACTCCCCGAAGCCTTTGCGCCGATCCGGCACATACATCAGCGCTGGCTAGGCGGCATCGATCCGCCCGATCACCGGCGTCTGCGCGCGATCATGGCCAAGTCCTTCACGCCGCGGCGGATCCAAGAGCTGGGCCAGCGGATCTGGGACATCACCTCGACGCTGGTTGACGACGCGTTGGCAGACGGCAGCGGCACCATCGACCTGTGGCGTCAGGTGGCGTTCCCGATGCCAATGAACGTCATCGGTGATGCACTGGGCGTGCTTCCGGAGGATTGGACCGTGTTCCAGAAATGGGCACAGGACATCTCCGACGGTGTCGATCGGGCAGGGGACGCCGAAGCAGGAAAGCGCGGCGCGCAGGCGATCCTCGGGATGTACGCCTACTTCGAGGAGCTAATCGAGCGGCACCGCAAGCAACCGGGCGACGATCTGCTCACCGCCATGATCACTGCGGCCGATGACGACGGCAATCCGATGACCCAATTCGACGCGATCGCCATCGCGACGGAGTTGGGCGTCGCCGGACACGAGACAACCACCAATAGCATTTCGCTGGCGATGGTGGGCTTGCTGAACCAGGACGGTGGCTGGGCTCGAGCACAGGAAGCCCTGCGGCTCAACGCCGATCCGGTACTCGAAGAGCTGCTGCGCTTCACCACGCCGGTGCAGCGGCAGCGGTGGCGGTGGGCGGCCGAGGACACCGAACTGGCCGGCCGCCCGATCAAACGTGGTGAGTCGGTGGTGTCCCTCCTGGGCGCCGCCAACCGAGATCCCGAGGTCTTCGAGGAGCCCGATATCATCGATTTCGACCGACCACGCAAGAAACATCTCACGTTCGGCATCGGCACCCACTTCTGCCTCGGCAGCCATCTGGCCAAACTGGAACTGGGCACTGCACTGCGGATCCTGTCCGACCGGCTGCCGAAGATCGAGCTGGCCATGCCGGTGAGCGAATTGCCGTGGAACCACAACTTTCTGCTACCCGGGCCTACCGCAGTTCCGGTGGTGGCAGCATGAAACTCAAGGACAAGGTTGTTCTAATCACCGGCGCCGGCTCGGGTCTGGGGCGGCACTGTTCGCAATTATTCGCCACCGAAGGCGCCAATGTTTGTATCGTCGACATCGATTCCGAGCGCGCGCAGCAGACTCTGAAGCTGGTCGAGCAGCAAGGTGGCGACGCCATCGCAATCACCGCCGACGTCGCGGATAAAGACCAGATCACACGGGCCGTTCAACAGACCGTGGACCACTTCGGCAAGCTCGACGTCGCCTGGGCCAACGCCGGGATCATCTCGCGCGGCGGTGTTCCCACCGTCGCCGGCGCCGAATTCGTCGCGTTCGAGGACCTCACCGAAGCCGACTGGCAACACGTATTGGGCGTCAATCTCAGTGGCGTCGTCTATACCGCGCAGGCCGCCGTCCCCGCGCTCAAGGCCAACGGTGGCGGCACGATCCTGGCGACGTCATCGGCGGCGTCATTGGTTGCCTACCACAGCATTGCGCTTTACAGCGCCACCAAGGCCGGCGTCAACGGCCTTGTCCGCGGGCTGGCCTTGGACCTCGGGCGCTTCGGCATCCGGGTGAACGCAATCGCTCCCGCGCACGGCATGTCGCCCAACTTCCTGATGCCGCCTGGGGCTCCGGTGGTCGGCCGGTCCTACGAAGAGGTCGCGGGCCCGTGGAACCCGGCCGCGTCGTCAATCCCGCTCAAGCTGCCCCGACCCCCGTCGCTGCGCGACAACGCCAAGGTGGCGCTGTTTCTGGTGTCCGACGACTCGGCGTACATGTCCGGCGCCACAATTGGATCCACCGATGGTGGCACCCTTGCACGGGTGGGCATGTGGTTCGAGGAAGATCTCAACCCTCAGCCCATTGCCTGACCATGGCGAATGGTTGGTCTAATTGGGTTGGCGGCCAATAGGTTACGTTGCGGCAGTGAGGCTCCGTCACCAGTAGGCCAGCGGGGAGCGCGCGGCCTCCGCTGGAGGCCGTCGCGGTGGTCGCACTGGAACAGGCTGTGGCAACGCCGTTCTCGACCCGTCAGCCGGATGACTCGACAAGTTCTGAATCCTTCGACTCGCGGGAGAGATTGGTGATGAATATGGAAGCCAGCGCGATGACCCAGGCGAAGAAGATGAACACAGGGAGCCAGAACACGAGCAGACCGTTCCACGCGAACGGTCCGAATTTCGTCAGGAACCCCAGGGGTCCTACTTCGGTAATCAGGAACGACCAAATGCTCAGATATCCGAACCACCGCGGGAAGTACGGGGAGTGGGATTTGGTGCTCAAGCAGACGTAAGCGATTGGGATGACCTGGAATATGTAGTAGGGCGTCGTCGTGACCTGGGCAAGGAATGAGAGGTCACTCAACGCCCGGGTCACTCCGTGCGCGCGATCCGGCGTGAACGATGCGGTTCCCTGAACGAGGGCTGGGAAGACGATCCAGATGCTCACTAGGGCGCCACCCATGGCCTGCAGGACCGCCCACACCCACATCTCGCGTCCCAGTCGCGCCATCTGGACGCTGATAACCGCGGCAAAGGGAAGACTGAAACCGCACACGGTCATGGCGAGCGCTGCGCCGATGCGGATAGACGTGCTGTGGTAGGCGAAGAAGCCGGCGATCTGGTCGTCGTTGTTGCTGGGCGGCGGCGGCGGAACCACATGAAGCAAGCAGTAGAACGCAAAGCCGAAGATCGCCAAGAAGGCGAGTGACCAATAGATGAGTACCAACTGGCTGCGCGACGACATGTCGAACTCCTCAGGTCACTTTTCGGTTCACGACGGACGCGAGCACGACCGGGGGCGGCTGACCCTCGGGCATGCCTGGGCACAACAGACGCCAGTGCCGATATTGTATCGTAATATATAGTGTCGCGTTAAACCAGAATGCGCGGATGCATTTGGAAAGCAACCCGTCGACAAGGCGACCGAGGCTGCGCTGCCGAGTTCGATCTGGCGGCGTCGCGGCAATGTCGATGCGTCGAGGCTCGGGCGACCGAGTGGGAGGGGCACATCCGATGAGGGCTGGATCCGCCGGGGGTGTGGTTGCCAGTGCGATCGTTGGTGTGGCTCTACTAGTGGCGCGAACTTTGGCCGCGAAGATCGAACGTAATCCAGACCCCTTCCCGCTGGAACGGCTCGCCCGTGAGCCTGACGGCGCGGAAGTCTGCATCACCCGGCCGGACGGGACGGTGCTGCGCGCATTGGTCGCTGGGGCGGGCCCGACTGCGGTGCTGGCCCACGGCTATGGCGGCTCCGTCGCGGCATGGAACATCGTGTGGGACGCGCTGATGGCGCGCGGTCACCGAGTCATCGCCTTCGACCAGCGGGGCCATGGGCGCTCCACGCTCGGTTCCGCTGGCTCCGGTTCGGAGGCGATGGCGGCGGACTGTGTTGCTGTGCTGGATCACTTCGATGTATGTGACGGCGTGCTAGTCGGTCATTCCATGGGCGGGTTCGTGGCGATCCGCGCCGTCCTCGACCATCCCGGTCTGGCGGGGCGGCTGCGGGGTCTGGTGCTCTTGGCAACCCTGGCTGGTCGGATTCTCGACGGAGCGCCGCAAAATCGGTTGCAAGTTCCACTGCTGCAAAGCGGCATTTTGCAACGGCTGATACGCGCCAGGATCGGCGGGATTCTCTTCGGTGCCGCCCAGTTCGGCAAATGCCCTTCGCCGGCAATGATTTCGGTGTTCCTGCAGGATTTCGTCCGGCAGGACCACAAGGCGCTGCTGCCGATCCTGCGGGCGCTCGAGCGCGAGAACCGCTACCCGCGCCTGGGCGAGATCACGGTACCGACCGTGGTCATGGTCGGGTCTGCGGATCGCGCCACGCCGTCGAGCCACTCCAGACGCCTCGCCGCAGGGATCCCCGGTGCGCGACTGGTAACCGTCCCAGGTGCAGGCCACATTCTCGGCTGGGAGGCGCCGGACGCGCTCGTCCAGGTCGTGGCGTCATTCCAGGACTAGCGTTGCCCGATGCGACGTTATCCAGCCTTATCGGACAAGGATTGCTTGAGTTTCGTCTCGGATGACTCGCGGGCGAGAGCGGTGAGGAATACGTAGCACAGGGCGAAGAACCAGCTGGTGAATATCACTACCGGGAGCCAGAACACGATCAGGCCATTCCACGCGAACGGTCCGGATTTGGTCAGGAACCCCAGGGGGCCGACTTCGGTGATCATGAACGACCAAATGCTGAAGTATCCGAACCATCGTGGGAAGAACGGAGAGTCGGATTCGTTGCTCAAGCACACGTAAGCGATCGGGATGACCTGGAAGATGTAGTAGGGCGTCGTGGTGACAAGGGCAAGAAAAGCTAGGTCGCTGAACATGCGAGTCTCGCTCGGCGCCCGTTCCGGCGTGAACGCCGCCACACCCCAGATCAGTGCCGGGAAGACCAGGTAAACGCTGACCAACGCCCCACCCATGCCCTGCACGATGGCCCACACCCGCATGCCGGGTCCCAGTCGTGCCATCTGTTCGCTGACGACGGCGGCCAGCGGGATGCTGAATCCGGTGGCCGTCACGGCAAGCGCCGCGCCGATCAGGATGGATGTGCTGTGGAAGGCGAAGAAGCCGGCGATCTGACTGTCGCCATTTGTCGGTGGCGGCGGCGGAACCACATGCACCAGAAAGACGGCCGCAAGGCCGAACATCAGCTGGAAGGCCAGAGCCCACCACACGAGAACGGTCTGGCTACGCGTAGACAACCTGGCTCCTTATGCTCGTGACGACGATGCACCTGTGATCGATATCATATCTGACGATACCGATAGCGATAGACCGATCGGCCAACAAGATGGGACCGGCCGTGCCCATTGCACCGACCTTCGGCGGGGCGGACGAGGCATCGCCGTAATTCGGCCAGCCACCGAGCAAGGTCCCCAGGCCAGGTCACCGCCCGGCCAGCCGCGGTGACGTGAATGTCGCGAGGGCCCGCAATCAGTAAGCGGCGGTGCTGATCTCAGTGCCGAGCACCGGCCCGGTTGCGGCCCTCCACGGCGATTGCTCGGCACGAAGAGCGTGGTGCAGATCCCGCCCGGTGAGAATCGGATATTCTGATATAATATCGGAATGGCCCGCACGCCTCTGGGGACGATCTCCGAATACACTCGCCACGGCGAGAACTCGACTCCGCCGAATCTCGCACTGTCGATCGGCCATCCGGCGGCTCTAGCGGATGCGAACCTGGCTCTCTTTGGCTGCCTCGCGCGCGGCGACGTCTCGGCGAGGTTCCGGAAACTCGCGACGTTGAGCGTGGCTGCGGTCCTGCGCAACGGCTACGAGTGGGGCCATCACGCACCCACCGCTGCGGGGGTGGGCATCTCGAAGGAGTGCGTCGATGCCATCCGTAACGGTGAACGCGGTGTGCTCGACGACAGCGACCAGTTGATCGTCGACTATGCGGCCGCGGTCGAGCGTCAGGACGTCAGCGACGATCTGTGGCGGAGAATCTCAGCCGAACTGACAGTGCCACAACAGGTTCAGCTGACCACTCTGAGCGCGTTGTATGGCTTTTACAGTCGCATCCAGGTTGCGTTGCAGGTTGATCAGGACCTCGGATATGACTCGGAATTCTGAAATCGTCGTTGAATCACACGGTTGCGACGGGAAGGCAGGGCCCTGAGATGTCGACGTCTCCCTCATCGCTCAAGCTGGCCGAGGCCCTGGCGGGACAGGCCTACCGCGAGTACCCCTACGACGTATACGCCCAGCTGCGTGAACACCCGGGCTGGACGGCCCCATCGGGATACCGGGTTTTCTCGACCTACGACGATGTCCTGCAGATACTGCGCCAGCCCGCCGTCTTCGGCCAGGAAAGCGTTCCCTACCCCAACTTCCACACCGTCGACCCGCCGGAGCACACCCGCCTGCGCCGGTTGGTGGCCAAGGCATTCACCGTCCAATCGGTGAACCTGCTGCGAGATCGCATCGCCGAGATCGTTGCCGGTCTCGTCGATGACATACAGGAGCGCGGAGAGGCCGACCTCATCAGCGACTTCTCGCTGAAGTTGTCCGCCACCGTGACCGCCGAGCTGTTGCGCGTACCGGTCTCGGATGCACAGATGTGGAACAAGTGGCTCTGGGACATCGGACGCTATCGCGGAGTGACCAGCTACTTCTCGATCGCACAGACCGACCCGGGTGCCGTCGCCGCCGCGGAAGCGGCGTCGGGCCATGCTGCGGCGTATATGCGCGAACTCGTCGGCACCCATCGCCACATCGCTGAGGGCGGGATCGTCAAACGCCTGCTGGAGGCGCGTGAGGAGGATGAAACCCTGAGCGAGAAAGAGGTCCTCTACACGCTTGTGCTTCTGCTCGGTGCGGGGTTACACACCACGGCAAGCCAACTGGGCAACTTCTTTCGCGCGTTGCTGACGAACCCAGACGCCTACGAGGCGGTACGTGCGGACCTCGATCTGGCCGGCAACGCCGTCGAGGAATCGCTGCGATTCGACGGTTCTCTGCAGGCCGAGTACCGGGTTGCCAGGGAGGTCGTCGAGGTCCACGGCGTCACCCTGGAACCCAACGAGCACATCATCATCGTCAATGGCGCTGCTAATCATGATCCGTCGGTATTTGCGGACCCCGACACATTCGACATTCATCGCCCGAACGCGCGGAAGCACTTGACGTTCGGTTTCGGCGTACATCACTGTCTGGGTGCGGAATTGGCGCGAACCCAATTGATCGAGGCGGCGCGTCAGCTGATCGGCAAACTGCCCCGACTGGGGCTGGCCGGGCCACTGGAGCAGGGCGGATTCGACCGGTGGCGAGGGTGCTCGTCGTTGCCAATCCGGTGGGATCCGCGATGAGCGACGTGCGATTCGACGGGCGGGTCGCAATCGTCACAGGCGCGGGCCGGGGAATCGGGCGCGAGTTCGCACTACTTCTCGCCGAGCGGGGCGCCGCGGTGGTCGTCAACGACATCGGCTCGGCAGCCGATGCACGACGGTACGCCGGCGATCCGACCGATGGAGTCGCGAGCGAGGTGGTCGAGTTGATCACCGAGCGCGGGGGGCGCGCGGTTTCGAACACTGCCGACATCGCCGACGCGCAGGGAGCCGCTTCGTTGGCCGCCCTCGCGCTAGAAGCGTTCGGTCGGGTGGACATCCTGATAAACAATGCCGGCATCGTGCTGGTCGACCCGTTCGCCGATCTCTCCGTCGAGACGCTCGATGCCTGCTATCGGGTGCACGTGCGGGGATCGTTTCAGGTCGCCAAGGCGGTGTGGCCGCATATGGCGGCGGCCGGTTACGGGCGCATCCTCAACGTCTGTTCGGTCGACGGGATGTTGTTCGGCAATCCGTTACACGCGGCATACGACGCGGCGAAAGGCGGATTGACCGGCCTCACCAGGGGCATGTCGGCCGACGGCGCACCGCTGGGAATTCTCGTCAACGGTTTGCTGCCGGGCGCCATGACTCGAGGCAACCAGTCGGTCAGCCACGCGTATGGGCCACTGCCGATCGACATGAGTCCCGCACTGGTGGCGCCGGCGGCGGCATGGCTCGTGCACGAAGAATGCCTGGTGAACGGTCGCTTCTTCGCCTCAAGTGCGGCGCGGATGGGCGAGGTCTTCACCGCCGCGGCCGAGGGTGTCCAGGCAATTCCCGACGAGTTCTCACCGGAGTTCGTGCGTGAACATTGGGACGCAATCCAGCAACGTTCACCGTTTTTGGTGCCTGACGGCGTGCGCGACTTCAACGCCTGGCGCACGCGAGTGTTTCAGAGTGTTGTTGGGCTCGCGGTTGACAGCTGAGCGAGCCGGGATCCTCGCGTCAGTAGGCAGTGGTTCAGTAGGCGATGTTGACGTTCTTGGTTCGCACGTACTCCATCAGCCCAGCGAGCCCGCCTTCCTTGCCGAACCCGCTGCGGTCGAAGCCGCCGAAGCTGGCGTAGGGTCCGGCGACGATCAAGCCGCCATTCACCGCGACATTTCCAGCGTTCAGTTGATTTGCCAAGCGCAGTGCCCGCCCGACGTTCGCAGTGCTCACGTACGCAGATAAGCCGAATGCCGTCGAATTCGCCAGCTCGATCGCCTCGGCCTCGTCGCCGAACGACATGACTGACAGCACCGGGCCAAAGACCTCGTTTCTGGCCAGCTCGCTGCCGGGATCGACGTCGCCGAACACGGTGGGTGCGACGAAGTATCCCGTGGTGTGTCCACCGGACAGCTCGGTGCTGGTGAGCAACGTGCCAGCGCGCTCGTCGCGAGCCTGTTCGATGGTGCCGACGATCCGCGCGGCCGCGCGCGCGGAGATCACCGGCCCCATGGTTGTCTCCGGCCGCTGGGGATCACCGAGCTCGACCTGTGACAGGTTGTCCATCACCCGGTCCATGAGTTGCGGGTAGACCGATCGTTCAACCAGCAATCGGGTGGGGGCAACGCAAGCCTGGCCGGACATCGCCGTGATCCCGGCGGCCGCGCGTTCCGCGGCGGCGTCCAGGTCCGCATCGGCGAACACCAGACTGGCCGATTTGCCGCCCAGTTCGAACAGCAGTGGTGTCAATGTCTGCGAGCACGCCGCCTGGATGCGCGCGGCGGTGTCCGGACCACCGGTGAAACTGATCTTGTCAATGCCGGGGTGCCGCACCAGGGCGTCGCCAGCATCGGGACCGCCCGGCACCACGTTGACAACGCCGGGGGGAAGCCCGGCTTGCAGGCACAGCTGGCCGAAGCGGACCGCCGAGAAGGGGGCCAGCTCGGATGGCTTCAGCACGACGGTGCAGCCGGCGGCCAGTGCCGCCGGCACCTTCATCCCGATCGTGGTGGTCGGCCCGTTCCAGCTGAGCAGTATCGCCACCACCCCGATCGGCTCGTGCACCGAGTAGTCGAAGGTGCCGACTATCGGCACGGTGGCACCTTCCAGTTTGTCCGCCCAGCCGGCGTAGTAGTCCACCCAATCGGCTGCGCGATTGCTTTGTGCGGCGGCGCGCGGAGCGATCATGGCGGCCTCGAGAGTGGAGATCGCGGCGAATTCCGGCCCATGCCGGCGCAGCAGGTCAGCCAATCGCCGCAGGACGTCACGCCGATCCGGCGGGCTCCACGCG
>Ga0210398_10005381_pt1 | contig 11897 bp, 13 predicted proteins | sample IncBWC4OmetaG_FD_161047 | JGI IMG/M metagenome (GOLD analysis project Ga0210398, IMG submission 161047) | Forest soil microbial communities from Barre Woods Harvard Forest LTER site, Petersham, Massachusetts, United States - Inc-BW-C-4-O | ecosystem: Environmental > Terrestrial > Soil >... | reverse complement strand
CGTCTCTTCCGGTGTCGGCTTCCTCGCGCTCTTCGGTGTCTCGGTGCAGACCGGAGTCATCATGCTGGAGTACATCAACCAGCTGCGCGCACGCGGCAAGACCATAACGGACGCAGCCGTTGAAGGCGCTGTGCTCCGGCTTCGTCCCATCATGATGACCATGCTGGTCGCCACGCTTGGCCTTCTGCCTGCCGCTATGTCGCACGCCATCGGGTCGGACTCGCAGCGGCCATTCGCCATCGTGATCGTGGGCGGATTGATATCCGATCTACTGTTGAGCATCTTCCTTCTGCCCACGCTCTATGTATGGATTGCGCGTGAGGGCGACAAGCTGCCGGTCGCGGAGGTGGTTCATGACTAAGTTGAAGTTGATTTCCGCTCGAAACATCGGCAGGCTGTCTCTCGCGGCTCTGCTTCTTTGCACTGCAGGAGCGCGCGCGCAGCAGGCGCTCACCTGGGATCAGGTCAAGGCGAAGTTTGAATCTGCAAATCCCGTGCTGCAATCGGACCAGAGCAATGTAGATGAGCTGAAGGCCGAAGAGGTCACCGCCTATCTCCGTCCCAATCCCCAGTTCACGCTGAGCGCGGACGGCACCCAGATCGCGCCGCACGAAGGCGTGTGGCGTCCGACGTCGGGCACGCAGGTACAGCCCAACTTCAGCTACCTGCATGAGCGCGATCACAAGCGCGAACTGCGCCTGGAAAGCGCCCAGGAGGGCACGCGCATCGGCGTATCGCAGCATGAGGATCTGGAGCGCAACATGATCTTCAGCCTGCGCTCGGCCTTCGTGCAGACGCTCGAGGCCAAGGCGGTGCTGGAACTAGCGCAAGCCGACCTGGACTACTACGACAAGATCATCGACATGAGCCACGCACGTTTCAAGGCTGGTGACCTGGCGCAGATCGATCTGGACCGCATTGAATTGCAGCGCGTGCAGTATGAGTCGGAGATTGAGACCGCGATCGTGAACCTGCGTACGCAGAAGATCGCCCTGCTGCAGATGCTGGACGACCGTACGCCAGTGGATCAGTTTGATGTGGACGGGCCGTTTGATTTCGATACGAATCTGCCGCCGCTCGACGATCTCCACCAGATGGCGCTGGACAGCAGGCCCGACTTAAACGCCGCGCTGCAGGGAATTGAGCAGGCGAAGACGAACTACAAGCTGGCGGTCTCGAATGGCTCAACCGACCCGACCTTCGGACTCTGGTACACCTACAATCCATCGTTCTATAACCCGTACGCCCACCAGACGCTCGGTCTTAGCGTGAGCATTCCGCTGCGCATTTTTGATCGCAACCAAGGTGAGAAGGAGCGTACACAGATCGACATCGATCGCAACCAGCAGCTGACCGAGGCGACGCGCGCGCAGGTATTCAGCGACGTGGATTCCGCGTACGAACAGGTGCGGAGCAACATCGCTCTGCTGATTCCGTATCGCGACAAGTACAAAGACCAGGCAACGCGGGTGCGCGACACGGTCACATTCTCCTACCAGCACGGCGGCGCGTCACTCATGGACTTTCTGGATGCGCAGAGCGACTACCGTGTTGTTCAGCTCGCGTATCTGCAGTTGATAGGTTCTTATCTGACAGCGGCGAGCCAGTTGAATCTGGCCGTCGGGCGCGAGGTCATTCCATGACAATGTTGCGAGAAGACATAAGGATCCGTATTGAGGATGTAGGCATCATGCCGAGCGTACGCGTTCCCTCGGCTGAGATGGCGCTCTTCGCCGCGGAGACGGTCTACGAGGCGGGCATTCCGGTGGCCGAGGTCACCATGACCGTACCCAACGCAATTCAGGTAATTGCGCAGTTGGCGCAAAACTATCCCGACTTTATCGTTGGCGCAGGAACCGTGCTGGACGCGGAGATGGCGCAACGCTGTGTGGACGTTGGTGCACGCTTCATCACCAGCCCCGGTCTGGTCCCGGAGGTGCTGGAGTGCTCACTCAAGAATAATGCGGTCGCCATCCCCGGAGCGCTGACGCCCAGCGAAGTGATCGCCGCGTGGAAGGCGGGTGCTGACTTTGTGAAGATATTTCCCTGCGCGCAGGTCGGCGGAGACCAGTACATCCGTGCGCTGAAGGTGCCGTTGCCGCAGATACGTTTGATCGCCTCCGGTGGCGTCAATCAAGTCACTGCGGCGAACTTCATCTATGCCGGTGTCTCGTCGCTTGGCATCGGCTCGGAGCTGATGCCGAGGAAGGCTCTGCTGGCGCGGCAGGATCAGTGGATCCATGAGCTGGCGCGCAGATTTCTTGAAGCAGTTCGCAGTGCGCGCATCCATATGAGCGGTGCGGATGAAGACTAGCCATACAGGAGGAAACAAATGAAGACGAATCGCACAGTCTTGCCTATACGTATCATCCCAATCGCCTTACTCATCTTGGCCGTAACGTTTCATGCCGCAGTACATGCGCAGACAGCAAAACCGCAGCCGCCGGCGCAGACAGGTACAAGCACCGACCTCTTCGTGATGTTCGGGTCAGATATTGACCGGCCTGGGCTCCTGCCGCGCGCAAACTACAACATCGGCATCGGCCATACCTTTGGCTTTCTCAAGAAAGACCCCGTCGGCGATGAACTGACCTTTGGGTACACCTATGAGAATGCTGGCACGCACGGCTTCCTGCATACCGGTTATGGAGAGCATACGGAATCTATCGGCGTAATGAAGAACTTCTCACTGCCCAAGACCAAAATGTGGACCGGGTACACATGGCTGCAGTCCGGCATCACCAGCTACACCGGCAATGCACATGTGCAGAACAGGATGGCCAGCGGCGTATCGGTGGGCGCAATCTTTCATTGCAACTACCACAGCTCTATCTGGATCCAGGAGAGCTATAGCAAGGTAGTTACGGTCCCGTGGTACACCACGGCAAGTATCGGCTATACCTATAGCTGGTAGGCTTAATCTATGTATACACGTCTTGACCGGGCCCACAGAGCGGCCTCTGTCATTCTGGGAGTCATCACTCTCGCAAGCGTTGGCGTGCTTCTTGCGTGGGATATTCGTCCCGCGCTCTTTCCCAGCGGCGCTCACGATCTTCTCGGCGCGCTTCCGCTCGCGTTGATCGCCTTTGCCTATCTTGTGTATCAGAGCGCGCACCGGCCTCCGATGAGGGAATGGGTCAAAGCGATCTTGCTTGTGGTCGCATTTCTCTTCTGGGCGGCGAACCAGCTCAGGCCGAACCTGCATCAGGCAATACTCTTCAACGATATTGCTATAACGCTCTTTGTTCTGGATGTCTTCCTGGTGATCGTCGGCTGGCCGGCGGCATCCCCCGATGAGTCCTTCGCGGAGAGCTATATCTGCTGCTGTCGCGGCAAGGGCTCCATGTGCTGCTCGGGTCAGACCCCAATTGAGCCGGGGAGTCAGACGACTCACTCTGATCTAACAGACTAAGAGAGCAATTCGATCCAATCCTCTGCTCTAGAAGCAGAGGGTCGGCTGTTGAATCTGTGCCGTATAAACTCTTGCAACTCATTTGGAAGAAAGTAGATGTGGTGATTCCGTCTGACGCATCTGCCTTATTAATTTCTCGACTGTAGTAGATTTTGTAGACGCCAAAGCCTCGCGATTCAACAAGGTTCTACAACTACAGAAAACCTCTGAGGCGATAACTGGTTGATTCTATTGGTCGGGGCGCTCAGATTCGAACTGAGGACCCCCTGCTCCCAAAGCAGGTGCGCTACCAGGCTGCGCCACGCCCCGACTCCTTCTCATTTTACCGCAGGCGATGCTGTGCTGCCCGCACCCTTCGACCCTGCTTGGGCAGGTGCGCCTACTCACCGGATTAAACGATGTGCAATCCGTGAACGAAGTGCACGATCAGCCATAGCACAACGGCGAGCGGCGCGAGCAGCATCGCGAATATCGCAACAGCCATGCATACGAGCACACACCAGTCGCGCCAGGTATGGCGGCGGGGCTCGGTCAGTTCGCGAGTGAGCAACTTGTAGTTGCGCCGGTTCGGCTTCCAGGCGATGTCGAACGCGTCGCCGAGGAAGGGGATGGCGCCGATGACGACGTCGATCGCGAGGTTCGCCAGCATGCGTACGAGCGTAATGTAGGGCACGCCGCGGAACCAGCCGGCGAGCACGATGATGCAGGAGGCGAGGCCGGTGACGATGTCGCCCAGGCCGGGGACGAGCCCGATGATGCCGTCGATACCGAAGCGGATGCCGGTGCCGGGGATGCGAAAACAGTCATCCAGGATGTGCGAGAGCAGCTCAAGGTTCTCGTCGCCGAAGAGCGGAGTGCCGCCGCCGGGGCGCGGACTCAAGGTTTGCGGCTCGGATTGTGTGGAGGGCGTTGGCATGGCGTAGCGCGAAGAATAGATAGAGCTGTTCTGACCGGTGCGGTGGCGCAGGAACCGTGCGTTGCTACGATGCTATAATTATCGCAATACGGCGGCTATAGTTCAGTGGCAGAACGCCGCTCTGTGGCAGCGGATGTCGTGGGTTCGAACCCCACTAGCCGCCCCAAATTCCTCTCCACAGCGCCTATCTTGACCTCGCGCTCCACTCCCGGTTCCAGACCCACATCCCAGCATAGCAACACGCCTTCGGGGCCGCGCTCTGCGTGGCTCAGCGATTTCCGGCCGCGCCGTTGGCTGGCGAACGGCCATCTGCAAACGATCGCCGGTAACCTGCTTCCGCGGATGAACCATCTTCCGGCTCCCGAGACGAATATTGTGGAGGTAGCGCCGGCAACTGCCGAGATCGGCTCCTCCAGCCTGATCTGTCTCTGCCACTGGCAGCCGGATGTGCAGGCACCCACGGTGATCATCGTGCATGGTCTTGAAGGTTCGGCGAACTCGCAGTACGTCATCGGCAATGCGAACAAGCTATGGACCGCGGGTTACAGCGTTGTGCGTATGAACATGCGCAACTGCGGCGACAGCCGCTATTGGGGCGGCGAGCAGGCGCGTGGTTCGCTCGATCGGGCGGCGCTCGATCCGGACAGCATCTGCCCGACGCTCTATCACTCCGGACTCTCAGGCGATGTACGCGCGGTGGCGCGGCATTTTGTGAAGACGCGCGGAGTTTCCCGGATCGCCATTCTCGGCTATTCGATGGGCGGCAACATGGTGTTGAAGCTGGCGGGCGAGCTGGGCGATGACTCCATGCCGGAGAGCTATGCGCCAGAGATACGGGCCTGCGTTGCGGTTTCGCCCGCGGCCGATCTCTCTGCCAGTGCCGGCGCTCTGCACCGGCCCATCAACCGCGTCTACGAACGCAGATTTCTGCGCGCGCTGGAGCGGCACTATCTGCATAAGGTCTCGCTCTATCCTGAACGTTATTCCGCCGCGCGCGCGTACAACCTGAACTCCATCCGCGAGTTCGATGAGCATATCACCGCGTTCTACTCAGGCTTTCGCGGAGCGGAGGACTACTACACGCGCTCGTCGGCCTCGCAGTTTGCCGCCAAGATTTCCATTCCCACGCTGGTGCTCCATGCGCTGGACGATCCCTTCATCCGGATTCTGCCGCAGACCTGCGATGCACTGCGTGCGAACCCGAACGTAAGCCTGATCGAGACGCGGCACGGCGGCCACTGCGCGTTTCTTGCGGATGCGGACCCGGCCACAAGCGACGATGGCTACTGGGCGGAGCAGACGGCTCTGCGTTTTTTGTTGTCGCTGCCGGAGTTACGGCCGTGACGGCTACGTGGGCCATCGCGTTCGGGGCGGAGTCGCCCGTGCTTGCGGTGCCGTGGCATGACGACGATGGCCGCATAGCGTATATCGACCTTCGCGCCCAACCGGAGCGCATCGGCGAGATTCCCGAGGCGCGTGAAAACCCTGTATTGGCACATGTTTTAGCGCGGCTGAATGCGCTGGAGTCGCCCTGGGCCACGGCCAAGTGCGACCGCTGGCCGCTGGATGAAGATGATCTGCAGGCGGCAGCACTTCATCTTGATCTTGATGGGGCGCAGGCCGGCATCGGCTCGTACATTGACCTCTATCACCGGGACGCGGCGAAGTTCGCTTCGCTTGAAGATCACCGCGATCTGCTGCAACGGCTGACGCGAGCGGCGGAGAAGAGTGGTCCTCCGGCGGCAATGCTGGAGCTGACGCTGCGGCACTGCATCGCGGAGGGCGCGGAAGGCTATGCCATCACCGCGTTTCTACATGCCGTCGGCGAGGATGCGGCGCGCGCGCAGACCAACTGGGAGGCAGCGCTGGCGGCACTAGCACAGATTTTGCTGAACGAAAGACAAAAGCTTCAGCACGGATGACATGGATTGAACGGATAAGGGCGGATCAAAACAAGAAGCAAGAATAGATTTAAGACCCAAGTCTTATCCGCTTTTATCCCGCCTTTTCCGGGTAATCCGTGCTAAGTTTTGTTTCTATAGGAACGATTCTGCGCGCGGCGATAGAATGTAAGACGCGGGCGAGTAGCTCAATTGGATAGAGCACCGGCCTTCTAAGCCGGTGGTTGCAGGTTCAAGCCCTGCCTCGCCCACCATTTATTTTTTTGAGGTCATTCACATGGCGATTGCCTGCACACATCTGGATCAGATCAAAAAAGTGAAGCCGAGCGCGAACGGCTGCGAAGAGTGCCTGAAGATGGGCGACACCTGGGTACACCTGCGCATGTGCCGCATCTGCGGACACGTGGGCTGCTGCGACTCGTCGAAGAACAAGCACGCGACCAAGCACTTCCACGCCACCAAGCATCCGATCATGCAGTCGCATGAGCCGGGTGAGACCTGGTTCTGGTGCTATGTGGATGAGGTGATGTTCGAGCTGGGTGAGTAAAGACAAAAGCAAAAACTTTAGCACGGATGACACGGATTGAACGGATAAAGGCGGGTCTAAGACGTTTAAGGTCTTAATGCGTTTTGTCTTTAAATCCGTGGCATCCCGCCTTTTCCGTTTAATCCGTGCTGAAGGTTTAGGCCTCCAGCACCGTGTCGCCGCGCTCCAGATGCACCTGCGGTGCCGGCGTGCGTGGGCTGCAGAGATGTACCAGCGCGGCGAGCGAGATAAAGACCAGCGCCAGCACGCAGACTCCGCGCCACTCGTAGTGTACCCAGGCGATAGTGGACAGCGCCGAGCCCATGGCCGCGCCGGCAAAGTAGATCACCATGTAGACGGTGTTCAGGCGGCTGCGCGCGCCGGGGTCGATGCCAAAGATACGCGTCTGGTTCGCGATTTGGCACATCTGCGCGCCGGCGTCGAGCAGGATCACTCCGGCGATGACTCCGGCGATGTGATAGCCGAAGGCCCAGAGTATGAGGTACGCCGCGGCGAGCGTACTGAGGCCGATGCCGACGACGTAGCGCGAGCCGTGGCGGTCGGCCATACGTCCGGCGATGGGAGCGACCAGGGCACCGCTGGCTCCGAGCACGCCGAAGCTGCCGGCGACTCCGGGGCCCAGGCCGTAGCGCTTGTCCAGCAGAAAGACCAGCGTGGTCCAGAAGGCGCTGAATGCGGCGAAGACCAGCGCGCCGATGAACGAGGACTCACGCAGCAGCGGCTGAGTGCGGAAGAGTGTCCAGAGCGAGCGCAGAGCCTCGCCGTAGCGGACGGGCGCGGTGGGTTTGAGCCGCGGCATCACCTTCCAGAGCAGCGGAACGAAGAGCGCGTTCATGCAGGCACCGGCGATGTAGACGGCCTGCCAGCGGCTGACCTCGCTCACCCAGCCGGCAAAGGTGCGCGCGAGCAGGATTCCAAGTAATAGCCCGGTCATCACCGTGCCCAGCGCGCGGCCGCGTTTTTCGTGCGAGACGAGAGACGGAGCAATGGGCAGCGCGACGTGCGTGACCGAGGCGAAGAGCCCCACCAGCACGCTGGCACCGATGAGAAAGGCCACGTTCGGCGCAAAGGCGATGCTGAGGAGCGCGATCGAGACGGCGGTGAACATGCGCATCATCAGCGCGCGGCGCTCCACCACATCGCCCAGCGGAACCAGCAGAAAGATGCCGAGCGCGTAGCCTACCTGCGTGGCCACGGCGACGAATCCGGTGTGCGCCGGGGTGACATGGAAGGTGCGCGCCATCTCCAGCAGCAGCGGCTGGTTGAAGTAGATGCTGGAGACGCCGACGGCGCAGGCGAAGCCGAGAAAGGGCATCAGCCACGCGCGGGATTGTGGGTCGGAGGACATTAATACGGAGGCCTGATGTCTAGTGTAGTGGGTTCAGCGCGGGTGGGGCAGGTGAGAAGGCTTCCGCTTAACCCGCAGCAACATGTTGCTGCATCGTGCGCCCATGCCGGCTGACGATACGGAGCTTCTCAGCGGACATGATCTTGCGGGCCTGGGCTTTGGCATGGCCGGCCCAGGGGCCCACGGGGTCGAGCCGCATGTACATCAGCCAATGTCTCAAGGCGCGGCGCTTCTCGCCCTTGCGCTCCAGCGCGAGCGCCAGGTTATAGTGCGCGTCAGCATACTGCGGGACGAGCTTGATGGCGGTCTGGTAGGCGACGATGGCGTCGCCCAGCCGCTGCAACTCATCCAGCACGTTGCCGAGATCGAAGAAGGCGAGAGCGTACTCGGGATCGGCTTCGGTGGCGCGGCGGTAGAAGCCTTCGGCCTGGCGGTAGAGCCTCTGGTTGTAATGGATCGTGCCCAGGTTGATGCAGGAGGGTGCGTGCGTGGGCAGCACCTCCAGAATCTGCTCGTAGAGGGCGATGGCCTCGCGCAGGGTGGCTGGGTTCTCCTCCAACTGCACCGCGCGGAGGAACATCTCCTGCGCCTGGGCCTGGCGCTCGGGCAGGGTGGGAACGCGCTCCGGGGCCGGCGCGCCGACGATGGAAAGCTCGGCCTGCGGCGTGGACTCAAAGTCAAACATAAGCTGCTGGCGGACGGGGTCCACCAGCGCCCCGCCATGGCGGAAGGCGACGCGGGAGCCGCGCATGACGGCTGAGGCCTCCAGCATGGGGTTTGCCATGCCGGAGCAGCGCTGCATGGCGTCTACCGAGGCGCGGATGCTCCTGGAGCTGATGCGGGTCGCCCGCAGGTCGCGCAGCTTGCGCAGCTGGACCAGATTTTCAAAGGAGTATTCCTGCAGAGAGTCGATGAGTCCTGACCTCTCCCAGGCCACCAGCTGCCGGGGGTTCAGGCGGAGGATGCGGAGAACGTCTTGCCGTGCGTAGCGGGTCACTGGGATGATCTCGATGGGCACCGTAAGTCTCTAGGGTGGAGTATGCGGTGTGCGGCCTGTGGCAATCAAGATGAAATGCGCCATCTCTATCAAAAAGCAGTGGATAACGTGTACATGGACAGATACCCGGGTACCGGGAGTGTCAACGCCTGCCGAAAAACCTCAGCACGGATGGAACGGATAAAAACACGGATGCCACGGATCTAAAGACGAAAGCGGATTAAAACCTTAAAGTCTTATCCGCCTTTATCCGTTCGATCCGTGGCATCCGTGCTGAGATTTTGCTCTTTTGGGATTAAAACAGAAAGACCGCGCCGGATCAGGCTGCGGTCTTTAGGTATGAAACTTAGAGGCCCGGACGGGAGTTAGCCGTCGATCTCGTCTTCGCTGGAGCCGGAGACGCTGCTGGCGACCAGACAGGGCGCCAGAACCATGGCGAGGAAGGCGAGGCCGATCAGAATGTCGTGCACTGTGTTTCTCCTGGCAATCTTGTTTCTTGCAGCTTGAAGGTTAGGCGAGCCGGTTAGATCGAATCCGCTTCCATCTCACCGGAGCCGGACTTGCTGGCTATGAGGCAGGGGGCGAGGACCATGGCGACGAAGGACAGAGCGATAAGAAAATCGTGCATTTGAGTTTCTCCTTGCCGGGGGCTTTTACTGCTGCCCTCCTGACACTCTTAGAATCGCGCCAACCTCAAAATGCGAACATTCCACTTCCGCTGCGCCGTAACGGACGGGAGTGGGATAGGTGCGTACCACTATTGGGGGAGGCAAAAACCAAGACTTCAGCACGGATTGAACGGATAAAAGCACGGATTGCCACGGATTTAAAGACAACGACGGATTAAAGACAAAAGCGGACTAAGACCTTATAAGTCTTAATCCGCTTCTATCCGCACTTTCCGTGAAATCCGTGCTGAAGTCTTGGTTTGGGGTTTTATGGAGCCGACGAACGGACTTGAACCGTTGACCTGCTGATTACGAATCAGCTGCTCTACCAACTGAGCTACGTCGGCCTACGGATTTGATTTTATCGGCTCCGCTGCTATCACGCAAAAGCGCGAGGGCGTTGTGCTCTTCGATCTGCTCCGGCGAAGAGTGCCCAGCCACGCTCAACGGCTGCCTCTTGTATGCGCTGGCGAGATGAAATCGCGGAGTCAGCAGGCCGTGGGTCGATCGATGGCTGGCCTATTGTCGAAAGCTTTCGAAGGCGGCTCGGGCATAGGCGCAGTACGCGAAAAGGCCGCCCGGCAACAGGGCGGCCTCTTCTTAGGGAGAATAGTTCCAACGGAGGCAAAGCCATCGAAACTTTCTGCTCGAATCTTATGTTTGGCCCAACGGGGTGTCAAGGCCAAATCAAGAATCTTGTAAACTACCTGTTATGAGTGGCTTGCGGAGTATCTTTGTAGTTACTCCCTTCAGGTTTTATTCGCCCATTCTTCGATTTCAGCTGCTGGCCGGAATGCTCAAGACGCTCTTTTTCAGCCGCTTACCCTCCGCAGTGCACTGAAAAAGGGTCAGTCTTTGCGCTCTGATTTGTAATCGCCGCCGTGGCCGAGGTCGAGCGAGATGAACTCGATATCCTGCACGGACGAGGCGGACTTGCCGCGCAGCAGCCGCGAGATGGCGCGCGCGCCGCCAAAGAAGAGCCCCAGGATGATCGACGCCCCGCAGAGTATCCCTGCCAGCGCAAAGATGCCGAGATAGAGATGCGCCGCGCGCCACGCGTCGCTCACGTAGCCTTCCGGCTTGTCCCATGTGACGGCTAATTCATAGTGGACGTCATGCGCTAGCTTGACCGCCTGTGCCTGCGGCATGCTGCTGGTAAGCGCGACGAGTGGACCGGAGCGCCAGGCGACTTCATTGTTGCCGCCAAGCAGACCATCCGGGAGATCTTTCTGTGCCGTGAGCTGCAGCATGGTGGCGATGGACTGCAGCTGTGCAATAGCCATCTGCGGCGTGGGATATTCGATGAGCGTGAGCGTGCCACTACCATAGTTGCCGACGACGACCTCGGCGTCGGTGCTGAAGTCGAGCTTGCCGGCGAGAGGACTCTCAGTATTCGAGAACCCAACAGGTCCCAGCGCATACTGCACGCTCAGCGTATTCAATCCGCTCTTCGGCAGATAGGTGGGGAGCTCCGGCAGTTCGCCTCGGCTGCCGAACGGGACGGGCAGCGTCTTCGCCAGCGTCTGCAGATCCTCGCGCAGATGCGGATGCGCTGCTCCGTCAAAGTGCGCCATAACGACCGTGTCGCCCCGGCGCAAGTTCACAGTGCCATTCTCAATGGCGCCGTTCGCATTGTCGGTAAAGAAGGCGTATGCGCTGGTGGCATCCGCAAACTGTACGGCATCCACCTCCAATGTGGCCGGGCCATTCTGATAGATGGCCATGGCCTCGCGTTTGAAGCCAAGCTCCTGCATCAGCGCGTCGTTCTTATTAGCTGGGTGTGCGTTCTCTACCGGTGCTTCCTTGGCCGTCCAGCCCGCGAAGCTCATAGGCAGCAGCGGCCTGGGCGGGAGCTGCAGCGTAGTCGTAGGCTGCTGCGCCGGAAGCGCGGCGGAGAGTGCAAGGATCAGGAGAAGAGAGGTGCGACGCATACTTCAGTGAGACTATCATCGCAGCGCGCCGGTTATCTGGAGGCTGAGGCGTCGTCGGGCGGCGCGTCATCCGCGTCCGGAGTGGCATCGGCCATGCTGGCGCGGACGCCGCTCAGGCCATTCGCATACTTCGCCACACCCTTGTAGAGGGATTCAGCGACGCGCTCGCGGTAGTCG
>Ga0210398_10005380_pt1 | contig 11898 bp, 9 predicted proteins | sample IncBWC4OmetaG_FD_161047 | JGI IMG/M metagenome (GOLD analysis project Ga0210398, IMG submission 161047) | Forest soil microbial communities from Barre Woods Harvard Forest LTER site, Petersham, Massachusetts, United States - Inc-BW-C-4-O | ecosystem: Environmental > Terrestrial > Soil >... | reverse complement strand
AAACGTCTGGGGCCCGCGGGCGGACGAGAGTTGCACGAGCAACGGACAGGCGATGGCGCCGAGTCCCCAGGCGATGTTCAGAGCAGCGATGAGGCGTGCCCTCGCGGATGGAACGACGGTCCCAGCAATTACGTTGCCGGCTGTGAGGCCGGCCCCGAGACCCAGACCGACGGCAAAAAGCGCGAAATGCGCGAGACCGAAGCTGGCCCAAGCCATCGCGACGCATCCGGCCGCAGTCATCGCGGATCCGGAGATCACGCTCATCCGGAGGTTCCGGGTTGCAAACCATGCTCCGCAAAATTGGCCTACAAAGCTAGCAGTGAAGAGCGTGCCTGCCTGCGCGTCCTGAATCTGCCAGCGGCGAATGAGTGAGGGTAAGAGCGGACCCAGCATCACCGTGGCGACACCAGCTGCTAGAAAGTAAAGGAAGACCGGAAGGAGGGTGCGTAAAGCGTGTGGAGAAGGAGACTGATCTGCCGGTGGATTTGTCAGTTCCAAAGCGCTCCTGTCAGCGTCTGCCTCGCGATCGCCGCGGCGGGGCAGTCTGAGCGATGCTCGTCGTCGATTCTCTCACGATCAGCTGCGGATCGAAGAAGACTTCTTGGAGATAAGGCTCCTCCGGCGCGTGGATGCGCTGGACCAGAAGCTGAGCAGCGGCCCAGCCCATCTGTCGAAGAGGCTGCCGGACTGTCGTGAGGCGAGGATTAAGGTACTCCGCAACGATAATGTCGTCAAAGCCAATGACCGAGATATCGCCAGGACAGGAGAGGCCCGCATCCTGAATGGCTCGGATAGCGCCAATAGCGGCGGCGTCGTTGAAGCAAAAAAGTGCGGTGAAGTCGTGGGTGCGGGTCAGGAGGTCGCGGACGGGCGGGTAACCTAGCTCGGGTGTCCAGATGTTTTTTTCGAGAAAGACGCAGAGTTCGGGATGAACCTCGATGCCAATTTCACGCGCGATGCCGACAATTGCCTCCCATCGAACCTCTGAATCGAGAGAGTAGCGCTGGCCCTTCATAAAGGCGATTCGGTGATGGCCCAGGTCGTGAAGATGGCCGAGGGCCATGCGCGCAGCGGCGAGATGATCCAGCACGATATTGGTGACACCGATGGATCGAGAGTGAGTGGAGACTCCGACGACAGGCAGTGGAATGTTTCCAGAAATATTGCTGTTCAGAAGCAAAAGGCCATCGACGCGCCGCCGCATGAGAAGTTCCTGGTACTCCTCGCGAAGGTCCGGCTGGCCAAGGTGACTTACGGTGAAGGAAAGAAAACCCTCCTGAAGGAGATACTGCTCCACGCCGAGCATGACGCCCGTGACATAGCCTTCGCTCAATTCCGGAATGATGACTCCAATTGTGTTGGTGATCCGGGAGCGGAGCATGCGTGCATGCAGATTAGGACGGTAGGAGAACTGCTTCGCGGCCGCGTGAATGCGCTGTTTCGTGACCGAGGGAATGGAATTCGCCACGGGGGAGTTGTTCAAGACAATGGAGACGGTAGCTGGCGAGAGATTGAGATGGTCGGCGAGAAACTTGAGGGTGACAGGCTTTTCGGGGTCGGGTGCTCTGGACCTGGCTCTGGGCTTAGCTGTCATTTCGTGCCGCCGGGTGGATGTACAACATATGGAATCAGTTGTACACCCTCGGAGAGATCGGCGCACGGATTTGTCGGCTGGCGGCAAATAGCGAAGCAGAACATAAACGGTTGGGCTTGGGACGAAGTGCGGAATGATGTGACCAGTTGCGATATATCTCCACCGGTTCTTGTGACGTTCTTGGAGGGGACGCGTCTACAACGATATTATTTCTCTTAGCTGAGGGGCTATCGAGAGCGCTGTTTTCTGGTGCACCGTTCCACTCGCGGTTGAATTGCAGGGATTGCAGAACAACTTTTAGATACATCCCTGCGGTTTTTTATTGGACGTGAAGAGACGGTCGTGCGCAGAGGGCGTCCTCCACGATCCAGACCAGAAAAGGAACGACTGCTTCAACTCGAACGTATAGGTCGTATGCTTCGTGACGAAGTAATTCACTGAAAGAAACACTTCTCTGATAACAGCGGTGCGTCGACATCGCCTCCTTTTGGGTATGAAATTTTAGATATTACTAATTGATTTTCGCTCTTATAACTGGTCAGCCCACGCGAGGAAAGTCGGCGAGGAAATATCCGGCCATTGACGTTACTCAGAAAATCGTCGGGTTGTGCTCCCACATGAGTCTACGATTTCGAGTCCTCAACCCAACACCGCCCCCTCCGCCGTTCGGAAGGGGCAGAAATTGAAATTCCTGAGGAGGCTTGCGATGAAGGGTTCATTGAAATTCTCAAAAGGTTTGCTAGGTTTTTTTGTGTGGCTGCTGGTGAGCATCAGCTCGTGCTTAGCGCAGTCAACGGCAACGTTGTCAGGTGTGGTCACTGATCCAACCGGGGCGGTTGTTCCAGGTGCGCAGGTGACCGTACATTCGCTTGCTACCGGGTTGGATCGCGAAATTGTAACGGACAATGCCGGTCTATATGTGGCTCCTTCTCTGGTGCCTGGCGATTATCAGGTACGGGTTAAGGCGTCAGGTTTTGCCCAGTACACAGTACAAAAAGTGACGTTGGACGTCGACCAGCGAGTAACGGTCAATATTCCACTTGCTCTGTCCACTGCCGGTGAGACGATACAAGTGGAGAGTACGGCATTACAGATCGAGACCCAAACAATGACTGTCGGTCAGGTGATCGACAGAAACACGGTGCAGGAGATTCCTCTAAATGGGCGACACTTTCTCGACCTCACTGTGCTTACTCCTGGAGGGGTGGTCGCAGACACTGCGGGCAGCCTAACTAGCGCTAGCCGTGGATTGGGCGCAAACTCCTTCATCACTGCCGGCAATCGCGAAGACTCGGTCAATTTTCAGATCAACGGTGTCAATCTGAATGACATGAGCCAAAACCAAATTACGTTCCAGCCGTCGATCAGCACCACCTCCGAGTTCAAGATTGACAATTCAACTTTCAGCGCCGAGTACGGTAGAAGCTCTGGTTCCATCGTCAACGTCAGCACGCGTTCCGGTACCAACGCCTTCCATGGCGAAGTCTTCGACTACTTTCGCAACGACGCGCTGGATGCCCGCAACTATTTCAATCGCAGCTATAGTGTGACGACAGGTGCACCTCTCGGTGTTCCCGGCGACAAGGCTCCCCTACAGCGCAACAACTTCGGGGCTTCTGTCGGAGGGCCCATTTTCCGCGATCACACGTACTTCTATGCCAGCTATGAAGGTCTTCGCCAGCACCAGGGCATCCTTCAGAACAGTCCCGTCTTCAGTGCCGCTCAGCGTTCGTACATTACGGCGCTCGCCAATCCCACGGCCCTGGCTATGCTCGGGGTGATCCCCGCACCAAATAGCGGAAACAACTTCGTCTCGTTCACGCCTGGCCCAGTGAGCATTAACCAATTCACCGGCGATGTCCTCCAGGTCCTCGGAAAGAACGATCAACTGCACGGTTTCTACGCCTTCCAGAGTGACGTGCGGACAGAACCTGCTCTGCAGGGCGACACTATTCCAGGCTTCGGCGATCATCGCAATGCCCATCGCCAGATTCTCACCTTGAATGAGATCCACGTCTTCAGTCCGAGCTTCACGAATGAGGCACGGCTTGGCTTCAACCGGATCTCGATTGCCTTCACTCCCAACACACTATCCAACCCTGCTAGCTTCGGTCTCGGCACTGGCACAACAGGCAACGTTGGCCTGCCCCAAACCACCTTCGTCGACCTCAACCTGGTCATCGGCGGTCCCTCCCTCTTTCCGCAAGGCCGCAACGATACACTCGGTCTCATCTCTGACACTGCGACCGTCTTGAAGGGCAAGAACACCATCAAGTTTGGTGGCGAGTTCCGCCGCTTCCTTGAAGCCAGCTTCCAAAACGACCCCGGCACCCTCCAGTTTGCGACCAGCACCGGCATCACTCCCGGCCAGCCAACCAGCGCCAACATCTTCGCCAATGGGCTCGCGAGCGTATTCACCCAAACCCCCAACGATATTGTCAGTCGCGTCTACATCAACGCGCTCGGTGCCTTTGTGCAGGACAACTACAAGCTCACTCCGAACCTCACCATCGAGGCAGGCCTGCGTTTCGAGTGGAACGGTACGCCAGTGGAGGGTGAGAACCGCTTTATCCTCTTTGTTCCTTCCGGTCCGTCACTGATCCAAGTACACACCAACGGATACAACTCGCCGTACAAGCAGAACTACAACGTCGAGCCGCGTGTCGGTTTTGCCTACGACATCTTCGGCAGCGGAAAGTCCGTCGTCCGGGGAGGCTACGGATTTCTGGTCGATCAGCCGGTGGAGGATGTTGTCGCAGGCCTTACTTCCAACCCGCCTATCAGCAAGAAGGTCTCTTTCACCGGTTCGTCCACCACTACCATCCCTGTAGCAAACCTCTATGGTTCGGCACTTGCCGCCGGTCTCACGGTCTCGAGCGTCAACCCGAACTTCCGCAACGCCTACATGCAAACCTTCAACCTGAATGTGCAACAGGCGCTGCCTGCCGGCCTTGTCGCTTCTCTCGGCTACTACGGCTCAGTCGGCCGTCACCTTCGGATAGCCACCAACCAGAACCAACCGATTGGCCCGACCAGCACCACGCAAGTGCGTCCTTATCTGACGCTGTCTTCTTCCAGTCCCTTCGATGCCGGTGCCTCTATCAACTCCAACATTACAGAAGCCAACAGCAACGCATATTCCAATTACAACGCCATGTGGGCCACGCTCAGCAAAAACATGGCGCGCGGCCTGCAATTCAGCATGAACTATGAGTGGGCGAAATCCATGGATATCAGCTCGCTTGGTTCGCAAGGTACATTGGCCGGCAACGGTCTCCAAGACAGCTATAACCCCGCAGGTAACTACGGTCTGTCCGATTTCGACGTGCGCAATCACTACGCCGCAACTGCGATTTACGCACTGCCGTTTAAGGGGAACCGCCTTGTCTCGGGCTATCAGTTATCCGCGATCGTCCAATATCAGACGGGCAATCCGGTCAATATCTTAGCCAGCAGTTCCAGCTTTAACGGCGTCCCTGGCCTGATCCGCCCCGATCAGGTCGGGCATGTTGTCCGGTCGAAGCAGCAGTTACCTGGGGTGGCGAACGTCACGTTAATTCAGAACCCCGGTGGCCTGTCTATCGGTGGCTCTGTCTGCGACATAACGACGTACACGCCTGCCTGTGTCTTCGAGATTCAGGGAACACAGCCCACTAGTCCCGTACCCACCTCTACCTCCCCTACCGTCTACACCGGCGTGGGCACGATTCAGCGCAATTCCGTAAGCGGCCCGGGATTCGCAGACGTGGATCTTTCCGGACAAAAGGAGACGAAGCTCTTTGAGCATCTGTCATTCACCCTCCGTGCCGACGCTTTCGACATCCTCAACCATCCCAACTTCGGGCAGCCATCGGGCAACGTGCAGTCCGCATCGTTCGGCCAAATTACCGCGACCCGCTTTGCGACAAGCGATGGCGGCTCTTCACGACAGCTTCAAATTAGCGGCAAGTTCACCTTCTAATTTGAAACAATCCGTTGTGCGCCTCGTTGACTTCTCCAGCGAGGCACACCTTTGTTTGGATTAGCTATCCTATGTTGTCGAGGTTTGACAGAGAACAAGCCAGCATGAATCGTGCGACCTTTTTTCGTAGGTATCAAAGTGATGATCTTGAGGCGATCTTTCGTTTGGACGAGGCTTGTTTTTCGGAGGAGTTTCGATTCGATCGCAGATCCATGAGTGCTTTTGCTGCAGACAGAGGAGCCGTCACCCTGATTGCGGAAGATCAAGGTAAGGTGATCGCGTTCGTCATTGCCCATGTAAAGCATGTTGCCGCAGAGTGCCGGGCGTATGTCGTCACTCTTGACGTGGAGCCGGAGTGGCGGCGGAGGGGATTAGCCAGAGAATTGATGGCAGAGGTAGAGGCCCGGGCGTTGGCCGAAGGCGCCCGGCGGATACATCTGCATGTGTTCCTTGGAAATGATGCAGCGATCCGTTTTTATGAGCGGCTGGGGTATGAAAGAATCCGGATCGTCCGCGGATACTATGGCTCGGGACTGGATGCGATCGTTTACCGAAAAGACCTGCGCGACAGATAACGGACGGGAATTACTTTTTACCGAAGACGTCCCCCATGCGGCGGATTTGAGCGCCAACTCCGCGGAGTTTCTCTTCAAAATGTTCGTAGCCACGATCGAGGTGATAGACGCGGTCGAGAATCGTCTCACCGTCGGCCACCAGAGCTGCGAGAACGAGCGAGGCTGAGGCCCGGAGATCCGAGCACATGACCGCCGCAGACTGGAGCGGCGCCTTGCCCCTGACCGTCGCAGTACGACCGGAGATCGTAATATTTGCGCCCATCCGAATCAGCTCCTGCACATGCATGAAGCGGTTCTCGAAGATGTTTTCTGTGATGGTACTGGTTCCATCGGCCTGTGTAGCTAGGGCCATGTACTGTGCCTGCATGTCAGTAGGAAAGCCAGGATACTCTTCGGTGGAGACGTCTACTGCCTTCAACTCGCCGCCGGAACGGACCCGTACGTTTTCTTCGCCAACGTCGATCCGCACCCCGCACTGTTCGAGCTTCGAGATGAGCGCGCCGAGGTGTTTGGGCTCGCAGCAGTCGACGTTTAGGTCTCCGCAGGTAATCGCTCCGGCGACGAGAAAAGTCCCGGCCTCTATGCGGTCCGGATTAATGCGGTGACGCGCGCCGTGTAACCCGGGGACTCCTTGAACGTGGATGGTTCCCGTCCCGGCACCCTCGATCTTTGCACCCATTGCGATCAGGAGCGTCGCCAGATCGGTTACCTCCGGCTCGCGGGCGCAGTTCTCAAAGACGGATTCGCCATCGGCCAGGGCTGCCGCCATCAAGAGATCTTCTGTGCCGGTCACCGTGATCTTGTCGAAGACAATATGCGCTCCTCGGAGCTGACCTTTTCCGTCTTTGGGACTTCGAGCTTCCAAGTAACCGTGGTCGTAGACGATGGAAGCACCCATGGCCTCAAGGCCCTTAATGTGAAGATCGATGGGACGCCCTCCGATGGCGCATCCGCCAGGCATCGCCACACGGGCAACCCCGGTTCGGGCAATCAGCGGCCCGAGGACAAGCGAGCTGGCGCGCATCGTCTTGACGATCTCGTATTTTGCCACCGGGTCGGACAGGATGCCGCATTTGATGCGGGTGCGATGTTGCGCGCGACCGTAGCCGAGTTCGACCTCGGCCCCCATGCTGGTGAGAAGTTTGCGTTCCGTCTCGATATCGCGAACCTGAGGGATGTTTTCGAGGATGACCTCGTCTTCTGTCAGGATAGCGGCAGCCATACATGGAAGCGCGGAGTTCTTCGCTCCGGAGACCTTAATTGTGCCGAGAAGAGGGTTGCCGCCCCGCACTACAAACTTGTCCATCTAGCCAGTTTACGGAGATTTCACGTGGAAATGATTAGCTGCGCTGGTTCCCGCCGCCCCGGAAGCAAGCGCTCCATATTTGTGAGGCCTTGTTGTGGACCTAGCTTCCCGGTTGAGGAGTTGTTGGCGCGGACTGTTGCTGTCGGGCCCGTCCATGGCCGTGACGCATGTTCCTAAGCTGCTGCATCTGATCAGGGGTCAGTACACTGGCTAACTGCGTCTTGGTGGTCTCGTGGACGGCACGAAATTGCTGCCGCATCTGGTCCGGGGACAGGCTTGTATCGGAGCGCAGCGCCGCAATCTTCTGCTGGCTATCGGCGAAGATCGGCTCGAGCTTCGCGGTCTGATCGGCCGACAACCCTAGACGTTGACCAACGCGCTGCGCCTCGCGATGGGGATCAGGGGCATGATGGTGCCGGTGATAGCCATTCTGGGTTGTAGTGTCGGGGTTCGTTGGGGTCGATTGAGCGGGGGCCAAAGTGCCTGCCAGAGCCAGGGTAAGAGAGGCGGAGAGAAAAAGGTGCTTCATGGACTTGCTCCTTGTCGGGGCGGCTTGAGCGCCGTTGCTTCTGACGGTGTAGACGGGATTTTGTGGAAAATGTTTCGGTCTCCGTCAAGACGAGCGACTGCGTCTGCCGGAACGAGGGTAATTCAGGGTAACTTGGCGAAGACTTATCGAGTGCTCAGGATTGCCGTTAGAGTTCCAGGCGCGAGTCGTCGATGGCCAGACGCACATTTCCGTCCGACTTTGTCAGGCGACGCACCGCTTCCATCTTGTCCACATTGGCTTTGAGCATCACAACCGCGATGGGGATCGATTTTCCTGCGGACTTGATGGTGCGGATGGCAGTGTCGCGGTCGATATCGCAGACCTTCATCAGCACGCGAATGCCACGCTCGACGAGCTTCGCGTTCTTCATGTGAACATTGACCATCAGGTTGTCGTACACATAGCCAAGACGCGTCATGGCGCCAGTCGTGATCATGTTGAGCGTCATCTTCTGCGCAGTGGCGGACTTCATACGGGTGGATCCGGAGATGACTTCGGGGCCGACTTCAGTGACGATGGTGGTGTCTGCCACGTCCGCCAGTGGAGTGTTGTGGTTGCACGTGATCGCAGCAGTCTTCGCACCGCGCGCGCGAGCATACTCAACAGCACCAACTACGTAAGGAGTGCGGCCGCTCGCAGAGACACCGACAACAACGTCCTTTCGTGTCGGACGTCGGCGAGCGATGTCGCGCTGACCGATTTCGGGCGAGTCTTCGTTCACGTCCGAGGCGGAGGCGAGAGCTTTAGGGCCGCCCGCCATGATGTACTGCACCTGTTGGGGAGCGGTTGAGTATGTCGGTGGGCACTCCGACGCGTCAAGGGAGGCAATACGACCGCTCGAGCCGGCGCCAACGTAAATCAGGCGACCACCATCGCGCAGCGACCGGGCTACCGTGTCAATCACGATGGCGATCTCCGGGAGCGCCTTTTTGACAGCCGCCGCGATCTTCGCGTCTTCGTGGTTAATAATGCGGGCAATCTCGAGGGCGGACTTAGTGTCGAGGCCTTCGGATGCGGTGTTGATTGTCTCCGTCGTGAGATCGTTGAAGTTTTCTGTGCCTCGGTTGACGGATGGTTTTGTTGTCGGGGCCTGCTCTAGCATGGTAAGGGTAGCCATAAGTGTCCTGCGTTGCCGCTCTTTCGATTCTATTCCTAACGGCTTGGAAAAGCGCTAACAAACCTCCTGGAAGTTGGTACCCGGGACGAGTCCGAGCGGAATGGGGCGTAGGCGATTTACGTCACGGTCCAGAAACACTGGAAGTCAGGCAACAACCTGTGATATATGAGATGGCAGTCCAGTTCAATTGGTTAGCTACCCTGAATCCGGCGTTTCCCTGGCTTTTTGAAGGGAAAAGATAACCCCGCGATTGCGGTTTACGAGACTGTGCGTCTAACGGTAGGGTTGGAGATACGGTGGAGAACGACGGGCAAAGAAGACCGGAAGGCGAAAGGCGACCGCCGTTGAAACACGGCGGCGCGATGGGTTCGTGGCTCCGGGATCTTGTCGTTTCCATTGTGGTTTCGGCGTTTATCATCATCTTTCTCTACCAGCCTGTGAGGGTAGAAGGGACCAGCATGTTGCCGATGCTGGAGGATCAGGACCGGCTTTTTATCAATAAACTCGCGTATCGGGTGGGGGATATTCAGCGGGGGGATGTGGTGGTGTTTTTGTATCCGCATGACCATGATAAGAGCTATATCAAGCGGGTGATTGCGCTGCCCGGGGATGTGTTGAAGATCGACCATGGGGCGGTGTTTGTGAATGGGAAGGAAGTCGCGGAACCCTATGTGCCTAAACAGTTTGAGGATGACCGGTCGCAGCCGGAGATGGTGATTCCTGCCCATGAGTATTTTGTGATGGGGGATCACCGGTCGATCTCGAGTGATAGCAGGGAGTTTGGGCCTGTGGACCGGGATCTGATCTATGGGAAGGCGGCGTTTGTGTACTGGCCGATGGATCAGGCTGGGGTGGTGCACTAGAGCGCAGATTTTTTTTGGTGTGGTGGTGGGGCGTTTTTCCAGGGGGTTTTTGATAAAACGGGTGATTTCTTGATGGTTTTTTGTGGTGAAGTTGTGGTGGATTGCTGGTAAGAGTGTGGTGTTTGGATGGTGCTTTTTGCGCGCTAAAAAGATGCCACTTTTTAGAAATATTTCTGTGGAAATTCTGTTTTGAGCGGAGGCGCCTGTCCAGAGTGGCGAGGAACCGATCGGCGTGGCTCAACGTATTCCGTCTCTATCCTCAGTTCTAAGGAGCCGTGGTGCGTCTGGTGAGCCGACCCGTAATGCTGTGCTTTGCCCTTCTTCCTTCCCTCGCCAGCGCCTGGCTTCCCGCCCAGGGCCTTCCCACGATTCAGGTGGAGACTCATCTCATCGATACTGCGCTCAGCGTTCATGACGCGGAGGGACGTATTGTGACTGGGTTAACCCAGAGCGATTTTACGGTGGTGGAGGATGGGGTGCAGCAGAAGATTCGTTTCTTCGCGCATGACAACGAGCTTCCGCTGAGCATCGGTCTGATCATCGATGAGAGCGGGAGCCAAGATAAGTTCGTCAAGGAACATGAGAAGGACATTGAGGCGTTTCTGCACCAGGTGCTGGAGCCGAATGATCAGGCGTTTGCGGTTTGTTTTGGGAATCATCTTCGGCTGGTCAGCGATTTGACCTCGTCGACTTCGACGATCATGGATGGCATTCGTGCCTTCGATAAGGGGAGTATTGCGTTTCCGGAGATTGGCCCTCTTGAGGAGCGGGAGTTGGGAACTGCGCTGTACGATGCGGTCTATTTTGGGATCACGGAGAAGCTGGCTCACGTTCATCAACGGCGGAAGGCGCTCGTGGTGTTCAGTGATGGGGAAGAGAACTCGAGCGAGCATGATCTGCTGGACGCGATTGAGGCTGCGCAGAACTCCGATGTTCTTGTCTATGCGATTCGTTATACCGACATGAAGCACGGCAAGATGGATGCGCGGGACCGTTACGGGGTTCGGGTGCTCGATCATCTGGCGGGGCAGACGGGTGGGAAGACCTTCGATTATCACGCGACCAATCTAAAGCAGGCGTTTGCGGAGATTGCGGGGGATCTCCGCTCGCTGTATCAGATTGCGTACCAGTCGACAAATCCTACCCGGGATGGGAGCTATCGCAAGGTGGTGATTCAGACGACGAAGCCGGGGCTGACGGTCCGGGCTCGGACGGGGTATTACGCGAGGTGAGTATTGTGGAGGCGAAATCCGATTCCCGTTGCGAGGCCGACGCAGAGCAGGATGAAAGTTGAAGGCTCAGGAATGGGATGTTTGCTGCTGTTGGGGCTTGCGTCGGAGACCTTTTCCGTGATGTCTCCGGTAAATCCGCTATTTGAGTAGGCTCCAACGTCTGCGGCATATAGCAGCACTGGGGTGGCCGCTGGATCTGCAGAGCTTACTGCGAACGAGTCGAAGCAATTCACCGCCGCTTCCGCGTCACGGCCGGCGGCGGTGATGGTCGAACTCTGGCCATTGATGGCATACGAAAGGTCTGGGATCGAGTTGGCTGAACTCTGATTACCAGTCCCGCAATTATCAAGCTTAAGGCTCGAGGCATTTGCTGTGACGGGTCCGAGGATGGTTGCGACCATGATTGATGCCGCGACTCCCAGGATTTTGATTGCGAGGTGACCGGGAGAATATGTAGGGGTTTGCATGGCCAAGCTCCATGTTGGGACGGAAGAATCTGCTGGAGTCACTACCCTGGTGACTGTTCAGAGAGGCTGTATGGGACCGACTACTAAAATCGTATCTGGAAAGTTTTGTCTTTCAATTGCAAGTGGATGAATCGCGGATTAATTGAAGGATGCGAGACCAAGCTGCTGAGAGGTTGCCTGAGAGAAATATTTCTTTGATGCAACGTGAGCAGAAGGAAGCGAGTCAGACTTAG
>Ga0210398_10005378_pt1 | contig 11904 bp, 10 predicted proteins | sample IncBWC4OmetaG_FD_161047 | JGI IMG/M metagenome (GOLD analysis project Ga0210398, IMG submission 161047) | Forest soil microbial communities from Barre Woods Harvard Forest LTER site, Petersham, Massachusetts, United States - Inc-BW-C-4-O | ecosystem: Environmental > Terrestrial > Soil >... | reverse complement strand
CGCGGCAAGCGCGGCAGCTACTCGCAGAAGACTCGCACCTTGACCTTCTGCTTGCGGTGATCGAGATCGTCGAGATCGACATCGACGGTGAGATCTTCGAGATGGTTAACGATCTCTTCGAGGTTTCCCGCGTTGATGCCACTCATGTCGAAGGGAATCCCTTGATCGTGCAGTGCTTTGTCAACGTGGTAACGAGCCTGCGGAGGAATCAGGTTTGCCAGTTTTACCCCGGCTCGTAACAGCTGCATCGGAACACGCGTATTCACGCGGACCGGACCGTGGGAATCTGCGGGGTCGTCCGACTCCACGATCACACGCAGGTATTTCGACTTGAGTGCAGGACGCGATTCGGCGATCGGGGTGGTATCGCGCTCGAGCGCCGTAATCAGCCGTTCAGCTTCTTCGGCGGTAATTTTGCCTGCGGCCAGCATTTCCAGAACCTGCCGTCGTGTTTCGCTCATATAGTTCTCCTTCAAAAAAGGTTCACCAGCATGGAAATGTTGTCGTTAATTACTTCAACCTGCGTTCCGCGGAGCGCTGCCAGTACCCGCAAGACCGCGCCCACCGCGGTAAAGGGATTGAGGCCGACGCAAAACGCGGCAATGAACAGGACCGGAATGACAAGCACCAGCAGCGGCAGCATCAGCACCCACAGCAGCAGGAAGGGAATCGATAGCCGGAATCCGTGAACGCGGTAATCGCCGACGCGCACGGCGCCTGCAACGGGAATCATGGCAGCGCCTCCAATTCGCGGATGGCATCGGCGGCGCTGATCTCGCCGGCCTTCAGCCGATCCATGATGGTATTGCGGATTGTGTCGCGGATTTCAGCCCGGGACGGGGCAACATTGGTCTCGACGAACTCAAGACTCTGAGCAATACGGTTGAGGCGGGACTTGATGGTCGGATAGCTCACGCCGAAGATCTGCTCCATTTCCTTGATCGAACCGTGGCAGCGGACGAAGGCGGTGACGAAGACCTGGTCGTCGGAGCTGAGCCGGGCTAACTGCGGCAGCTCAAACCGCCCCTCGATGGCGATGTCTTTACAGACAAGCCGCACGCGCTCGACGACAAACGGGGAACCCTGCGTCAGCCGGGTCAGTTCCTGCCAATCTGTGTCGCGGTAAGCTGCCATTTGCCCCTTTTTCTTGCTGGTTCAATCTAGTAATTGATTTTAATTATTATTGTCAACTATTAACTTTAAAATATTAATTATGATCGCGGTTCTGCTTAATGATTGTTAGTCAAGTGGCACCCAAGGCGTGAGGGTGCGGGGAACCTGGAAGGAGTCTTCGACGCGGGGTAGATCGTAGAAGAGTGGAATGTTACGGTAGTGCAATTGAGCTCACGTGAAGGTGAGCGCAGAGGTGAGCGATGTTCTCTCAAGACCTGAAGTCGGCCCTGCGGCAGCTTCGCAATGCCTGGGGATTCACCACGCTCGCCGTGGTCACGCTGGCGCTGGGCATCGGGGCGAATACGGCGATGTTCACGGTAGTGGAGAGCGTGCTGCTTCGGCCCTTGCCCTATCCGCACGCCGATCGGCTGGTATACATCGGGCCGAAGGATTCGCCCGGATTTGGGACCACGTCGTATCTGAACTATCGCGACATTCGCGACCAGACGCAGCGAATGTCGGCAGTGGGCGGCTACTCCGAGGACGTCAGTGTGGTGGAAGGCAAGGACGGATCGGTCAGCGTAGTGGCGCCGCGCATGACGCAGAATCTTTTCTCCATGCTAGGCGCGCAGCCGATTGTCGGCCGGACATTTACGCAAGCGGAAGGCGAATCGGGCGGTCCGCAGGTGGCGCTGCTCTCTGAGGGTCTGTGGAGGCAGAGCTTCAGTGCCGACCCGGGGATTGTCGGGCGCATGGTGAGGATTGGCGGAATTGAGCGCACTGTGGTCGGAGTGCTGCCGGCGAGTTTTCACTTTCCGGATTCAATCGGCCCGGATATAGAGAAGGGCGTGTGGCTGCCGCTGCAGCCCACCGCGGAAATGCTGACGGGCCGCGGCTATCACTTCTTCAATGCACTAGGGCTGATGCGGTCCGGCGTTACGCTCGCGCAAGAGCAGCAGGAAATCGACGCCATTGTGCAGCGTATCCGGCAAGCAGATCCGAAGGGATCGGAGGGTTTATCACTTCGAGCGGCCTCATATCAGGAACTACTCACCGGGCCGGTGCGGCCGGTGTTCCTGGCGCTACTGGCTGCGCTGTTGCTCGTTCTGCTCATCGCATGCGCGAATGTTGCGAATTTGCTGATCGCGCGCTGTCTGGGACGAAAACAGGAGTTCGCGGTTCGGGCCGCATTGGGGGCGAGCCGGGGGCGATTGATCGGTCAGCTGCTCGCAGAAGGCGCCGTGCTCTGCGTGCTCGGCTGTGCGCTGGGGATAATTCTGGCGCGACTGGCTCTGATGGCGCTCGGCAAGCTTCCCGACGGCACGATTCCGCGTGCGGATCTTATCGGCATGCACTGGACGGTGCTTCTGACGCTGGCAGTAGTTGCGACAGTCACGACACTACTGTCATCGCTGCTGCCTGCGCTGCTGGTGGCACGCACTGATCCTCAGCCGGCTTTGCAGGCTGGGTCGCGCGGCATCGGGGCGCGATCTGTGAGTGGGCGATTGAGCGGCTCGCTTGTCGCGGGAGAAGTCGCGCTTTCTACGCTGCTACTGGTGGGTACGGGCCTGCTGTTTCATACTCTCTGGAACCTGGAGCACGCGCGGCTGGGCTTTGACGTCGACCGCGTAACCACTTTTACAGCTATGCCGGCAGATGCAGCAGGCTTTTCCAACATGGCCGTTTCGACGGATACGGAACATGCACCCGTCTCGATCGCGTCGACCATTTATGGGCCGACGCTGGAGCGCATGAAACAAGCGCCCGGTGTACGGTATGCCGCGATCGCAACCGCGCCCCCGCTCTCCGGAGTGAACGTTGGAACGAGCTTTGATATTGTCGGGCACCCCACTAATCCGGGTCATCACCCGGGCGCCGGTGTGACCGCCGCGAGCGAAGATTATGCGCTCGCCATGGGTACCCCGGTACTGCGCGGCCGGATGATCGGTGCGGACGACACGGCGGCGACGACGCCGGTAGTGGTCATAAACGAGGCGCTGGCGAAGAAGTATTTCGCGGGTAAGGATTCGCTGCAGCAGCAGATCGACCTCGGCGGGAAAGATACCGGGATGGTGAAGCCGCTGACGATTGTCGGAGTGATAGGCAACCAGGCCGATCACAGCGTGGGGGGCGACGTGCAGCCTCTGCTGCTGATCCCTTATCAGCAGGTGCCGACCACGTCTCTGTTCTACCAGGCTCTGCTGAAGACCGTAGTCACATTTGTCGTAAAGACACGCGGAGTAACTCCGATTGCGCCTGAGATGCGATCGGTTTTCAAGCAGACTGCTCCGGACTATGCTCTGGATAATTTCCAGACCATGCAGGAAACGGTGGACGCCAATACTTTCAGCCAGCGGCTGGGACTGTACCTAGTGGGCTCCTTCGCCGGACTGGCGATAGTTATGGTGATTGCCGGGCTGTACGGAGTGCTGGCACAACTGGTCAGCTATCGCAGGCGTGAAATTGGTGTACGTATGGCTTTGGGCGCGACCCGCGAGGGTATCGCGAAGATGGTTGTGAAACAGGGCGGTGTTTTGATCATTGCCGGGCTGGTTGCGGGACTTGTGCTTGCGATTTTTGCGGGGCAACTGGTAAAGAGCTTTCTCTACAATGTGAAGCCCATCGACATTGGAACTTACCTTGGCGTAGCGTTCGTGTTGCTGGTTGTTGGATCGATCGCCTCTTTCATACCTGCATATACTGCGTCGACCATCGAGCCGATGGAGGCGTTGAGAGAGGACTGACGAACGTCGGGTCGCTGTGAATCGGGAAGAGCTGCACCAGTTCGTTCAGGACTTTATCGCCGCGCGGAAATATGGAGTGATCTCCAGTGTCGGTCCGCGGGGAGAGCCGCAATCTGCCCTTGTGGGCATTGCCGTTTCGCCCCAGCTCGAGATCGTCTTCGATACCGTCAAGACTTCGCGGAAATATCCGAACCTGAAGGCTGATCCGCGGATTGCTGTTGTCACTGGCTGGGAAGGCGAGCAGACGGTCCAATACGAAGGGATCGCCATCGAGCCGGAGGGGCGGGATCTCGTGCACGCGAAGCGGACGTATTTCGCTCGGTGGCCCGACGGCGTCGAGCGCCAGAAGTGGCCGGGGATTGCTTATTTCCTCGTTCGTCCGACCTGGATTCGCTACAGCGACTTCGATACGGGGCGTCTCGAGGAAATGCGGTTCTGAGCGGATTCCACTTTGCGCTCTACTGAATCACCGCAATCTTAGCCCGCTTGCCAACCCGAATCGTGAGGCGCTTTGTTCCGTTCAGGGAGAGGTGCGATTGCTTAACGATCTCGCCGTCAACGCGCACTGCGCCCTCCTTCACTTTGCGGTCGGCTTCGGTTGAGGACGCGGCGAGCCCAATCAGCATGAGAAGTTTCGACAGGCGAACGCGTCCGTCGATGTCGTGCGACAGATCGGCGTCGCGCACCGGTACTTCCTCCAGCCCCTCGATGTCGTCGCTCTTCTGCTGGAACTGCCGTGCCCAGTTCTCGTCTGCTGAGCGTGCGGCGTCTTCTGAATGGAAGCCGGCGACGATGGTCCGGGCCAGGAGCTTCTTGACTTCCATGGGGTGGAGTTTGCCGGACGCGACATCAGCCTGCATCTGATCGATCTCGCTCTGGCGCAAATCGGTAAGCAGCGTCCAGTAGCGCCACATCAGGTCGTCGCTGATTGACATGAGCTTGCCGTACATCTCCTGGGGCGGCTCGTGAATGCCGATGGCGTTATTCAGCGACTTCGACATTTTCTGCACGCCGTCCAGACCTTCAAGAATCGGCGTCATCAGAACGATCTGCGGCTGCTGACCGTAATCCCGCTGCAATTCGCGGCCGGTGAGCAGGTTGAACTTCTGGTCTGTGCCGCCGAGTTCCACATCGGCCTTTAGAGCGACCGAGTCATAGGCCATCGCCAGAGGATAGAGGATTTCATGGAGGGCGATCGGCTGCTCATTCTGGAAACGGGTGTGGAATTCATCCCGTTCGAGCATCTGCGAAACCGTGAACTTTTGCGCCAGCCGGATCATGCCCTCGAATCCTAGCGTGCCGAGCCACTCGGAGTTGAATCGCACCTCGGTCTTGTTCCGGTCGAGAATGCGGAACACCTGATCGGTGTAGGTCTTGGCGTTTTCGTTGATCTCTTCGCGCGTCAGAACTTTGCGCGTCGTGGACCGGCCGCTGGGATCGCCGATCAGCGAGGTGAAGTCGCCGACCAGAAAGATGACCTGATGACCGAGATCCTGAAAGTGCTTGAGCTTGCGCATGAGCACGGTATGGCCCAAGTGGAGATCGGGGGCGGTGGGGTCGAATCCGGCCTTTATACGCAGGGGCACGCCGGTCTGCCGCGAATTTTCAAGGCGCTCGCGCAACTCCGAGACGCGAATGATCTCCGCCGCGCCTTTCTGGAGCAGATCCATCTGCTCGTCTACTGGCAGAAAATTGGTTACAGAAAGAGAATTTGCCATTGCTATCCCTAGTATAAGGACGCGAAGGGATGGTTGGTGTATTGAGGCGCGGATACGAAATCGATCCCCGGCTGGAAAGCAAGACGATCACGGGAGCAGGGTTGACCATTCCGCGGGGAGGCCGCGTCAATATATTTGAGGCTTATCCGAACCCTGTGCTAGCATCCATAGCTCTTGAAGGCTCGGGGTGATTGCTGTACTGAAATCCCGGCCTCCGGCTCGCGCCTCGCATGAAGGATGAGGACGTAAGATTCGGCTGCACCGCGACTGAGACGCTCTGCGAGACGCCCGCGCCAGCTTTTCGTCCGATGATTCGCGAGGTTGTATTTGATCAAAATGTCCTAGCCGATTCGCGGTTTTGTATCCGCCCCGGGCGCTTCCGGGGCGAACTCATTTTTAGGAGTAACTTATGAAGTCTTATCAGGGAAGTGAGATCCGCAACGTAGCTGTAGTGGGGCATGCGCACAGTGGGAAGACAACACTGGTATCCGCTCTGCTGCATGCCGCAAAGATGACTCCGCAGCTTGGCCGTGTGGAAGACGGCTCGGCGGTGACGGCCTATGACGAAGAGGAAGTGTCGCGCCGGACAACGATGCAGAATGCGGTTGCTTTCGCGGAGTGGAATGGCGTCAAGGTGAACCTAGTCGATACGCCCGGCTTCCACATGTTCGTGCACGAGGCCAAGTCGGCGATGCTTCCGGTGGAAGCGGCGATGGTGGTGTTGAATACCCCATGCGGGGTCGAGGCGATGACCGACCGCGTCTGGAAGTACGCTGATGAGTTCAACCTGCCGCGCGTGATTGTGCTCAATCAGATGGATCACCCGCGCGCCGCAGCCCGCGTGGAGTCGACGCTCGAGGCCCTGCGCGCCCGCTACGGCCGCGCAGTAGTTCCCGTCCAGCTGCCGATTGCCAACGGCAAGGGCTTTGAGGGTGTCGTCGATCTGGTCACGATGGAGGCGTTCTATTACTCGCCGGGCGGCGATGGCCAGGGCAAGATCGGGGAGATTCCCTCGGAAATGCAGGCGCCGGCAAAGGCGGCACACGAGGCGCTGGTGGAACTGGTAGCTGAAGGCAAGGACGAACTGATGGAGGAGTTCTTTGCCGAGGGAACGATCGCGGAGCAGCATCTGATTACCGCACTCCATGAGGCCATCCGCGAAGACCGCATTTTTCCGGTGCTCTTCTCGAGCGGCCTCGCCAATGTTGCCACCGATCACCTTCTCGACTTTTTTAAGGTCTACGCTCCCGCACCGATCGAGCGTGAGCCGGTCGCAGCGCGTGCTGCGTTGACGGCGGTTTCAGCGAATGGGCACGCGGTCAACGGACCGGCGGCCAGCGGGCCGGTTGTCACCGGCGATGGCTCACATGAGATCGTTATGCGCAAGGTGGACGATAAGGAGCCGGTGGCCATTTATGCGTACAAGACGATGACGGATCCCTTCGCCGGGCGCATCACTTTTTTCAAAGTGTTTTCCGGAGTCGTAAAGAATGACGCCACCGTCAACAATTTTGGACGTCGCAGCAGCGAGAGGCTTGCTCATCTTTCCATCATGCAAGGCCACACCGCGGTTCCGGTCACAGAGCTACATGCAGGCGATCTCGGCGCGGTGGCCAAACTTCGGGACACGCTTACCGGAGACACGCTGGGCGACAAGGGCCACGAGATCTTCTTCGAGCCGGTTGCCCTGCCGGAAGCTGCGATGACCTACGCCATCGAACCCAAGACCCGGGCGGACGAAGACAAGCTGGCGCCTGCGGTTCATAAGCTGATGGAAGAAGATCTGCTGGTCCGATTTTTCCGCGATCCGCAGACCAATGAGTTCCTGATCGCGGGGGCAGGTCAGCCGCATATCGAGGCGATCGTGTCCAAGCTTCGACGCCGTTATCACACCGAGGTTACGTTGAAGGCTCCGAAGGTTCCCTATCGCGAGACCATTCGCGGGCGGGCCGAAGCTCACGGACGCCACAAGAAGCAGACGGGAGGCCACGGTCAGTTCGGCGATTGCAAGATTCGCATTGAGCCGCTTACGCGTGGTTCGGGTTTCGAGTTTATCAATGATATTTTCGGCGGAGCGATTCCGCGTAACTTTATTCCCGCGGTTGAAAAGGGCATTCAGGAATCAGCTGCGCGCGGCTATCTGGCCGGCTACCCGGTTGTCGATTTTCGCGTCACGCTCTACGACGGCAGCTATCACGATGTTGACTCGAACGAACTGTCTTTCAAGATGGCGGGGCGTCTGGCTTTCCGGAAGTGCATGGAGCAAGCTAAACCGGCATTGCTGGAGCCGATCATGAGGGTGGAGATCGAGGGTCCCGAGGAGTTTGCCGGAGCTCTAATGGGGGATCTGAATCAGCGCCGGGGGCGAGTGCAGGGAATGGAAAGCCGTGGATCAACCACGGTTGTTCGTGCCGAGGTTCCCATGGCGGAGATGCTGAGTTACGGTTCAAGCCTGACGGCGATGACCCAGGGCCGGGGAAGTTTTCATATGGAGATGGATCACTACGATGTGGTGCCGCAGCCCATCGCCGAGAAAATCCTCGCTAACGCCAAGCGGCCTGCCAGCGAAGAAGACGAGGAGTGATCCCTAGCCTTCTCTAGCCCACAAGCGGTCTTCACCGGCGCTGGCGGGTTTCCACGCGCGCACGCCGGAAGCGCTAGAGGCCGACTGTACGCGACTTGGCGGCACGGTCTGCGGTTGCGGGCTTGCTGCGACCGCCTGCGGCCTCATGTTTGTCGGCAGGAAAATACTGAATACCGTGCCGTGTCCATTTTCAGAGGTAGAGGAGCGGAGCTGAAGGTTGCCGCCATAACGGCTGAGAATCGACCGTGTAACCCATAATCCCAATCCGGTGCCCGCCTGCCCCTTTGTGGTAAAGAATGGCTCGCCGAGTCGCCTGCGGACGTCGGGCGAGATTCCGGGACCATTATCGGCGAGTGAAAAACGCAACCCGCGTACTCCGACGTCAGACCACTTGCGGGTGTCGCGAATCCTGAGAATCAGCGTACCGCCCCTTGTCGACGCCTCGATGGCATTGGTGATCAGATTCGACAGCACCTGCCGCATCTCGCCGGGAAATGCCGTGATGGCCTGGGACGACTCATACTCCCGTATGATGCGCAGGTCTTTGTCTGCGACCTTTCTGCCGTAAAGTACGAGCACCTCTTCGATGAGCTCGGCTAAATGCAGCCGTACCGGGGTGCTGGTTTCCCGGGAAAATGTCAGGGTTTGTTTGCTGATGTCGACGACCCGATTCAATTCTCGCTGAGCGAGTTTGAGGTATTCGGCCGACTTTTGCGGGGAGCTGTCGTCGATCTCCATCAGGTAAAGCAGGTTCGTGATTGATTCGAGCGGATTATTGATCTCGTGCGCGATGGATGCCGCGAGCCGACCGAGTGTGAGCAGCTTTTGATTTTCACGCAGCACATTCGCGGCACGCTCCAGTTCAACCCGCCCGCGCTCCCGCTTATCGCTTTCGCGTCTCTCGCGAAGCGCCCGCTCGATGATTGCAGGAAGCCGACCCAGCTGTGTGAGGGGCACGAAGTCCGACACGCCGTCACGAAGAGCCTGCGCCGCCTCAGATTCTTCACCCTCCATGCCGATAACCACCAAGGGGATACGAGGTTCCGCATTTCCGGCGTATTCGAGGACTTCCGCAATGGGCAGCCCAAGTAATCCTGTGGTTGCAGCCAGGATCAGGTCGACCGGGCCTCCCCGCAAACGGGAGAGGAATTCAGCGCGGATTCCAGCCGTCTCCAAAATGACTGTCAGTCCGGCGCGTCGAATCCCGTCGCGGACCGCATGTGCGGATGCAAGATCATTGGCCAGCAGCAACACCACAGGAAGCGAGCCCGGGGCAAGAGAGCCTGGTTGAGTTGCCCGGTGGTGCTGTTGGCTTATCACCGACACAATTCCTTCCTGGCCCGCAGGCCTTTTTAGTCTAAAGGTACGATGTTCGTCGTCCCCGGCTTGTTGCTTGCAAATGCTTATCCCGGTTGGCGTCCGATGGTAAGCCTCGAATCAACAGATGCTTGGCGGCGATTGTCCTTCCGGACTTTTGCGTTGGCAGGAAATCTTTTGGCAACCAGTTCGGCTCATGAAACTCTAATAAAGAGTTCAAGATTGACGAGTGTTTCGCAACGAATGAGAAACGCCAAGTATTGTATCCCGGTAATTCTGTTAACTGGGCTCCTGTCCGGTCTGCCTTGCGCGTGGGCGCAGGCCAACCCGAACAATTCGTCCGAGAATCCCTATGCGGGAAGCGTCCAGGCTGTGGCCGCGACCCCGGATGTGAAGCCGCTGTCGCTGGACGATGCGATCCGCCTGGGTATCGAGAACAATCTCGCCCTGACGCTCGCGCACCTGAATGAGAAGTCAGCCGAGGCGCAGAAGCTGCAGCTTGAGAACGCATTGATGCCGAATCTTTCGGTGCATGGAGAGACGGGGCTGCACCAGTTAAATCTGAGGGCGGGCGGCTTCAGCCCGGGAGTCTTGACCGAGTTCGGCGTGCCTGCGGATCAGGCTGCCACCTACCCCTATATGGTCAAGGTCGACTCGACGATCGGGCAGGTGAACATGTCGCAGGCGCTGTTTACCTGGGCGGGGTGGGACGTCTGGAAGGCGGCCAAGGCGAACCAGCGGGCTGCGTACTACGCGTCCCAGTCTTCGCGGGGACTGGTGGTGCTCAACGTCGGCACCGCGTATCTACAGGCGCTGGCGGCTTCCTCGCAGGTGGATTATGCCGAGGCGCTGCTCAAGACGGACGAGACGCTGCTGTACCAGGCACAGGAAGAGCACAAGGCCGGGACCGCGGCCAATCTCGACGAGCTGCGGGCTCGAGTGCAGTACCAGACGCAGCAGCTGACGCTGATTCAGGCGCAGAACGACTTCGAAAAAGCCAAGATCGCGCTGAATCGGCAAATCGGGCTGGCACCGGAGCAGGAGATTCAGCTGACGGATGCCACCCCATACGCCGATCTGGCCGCCGTGACCATCGCGGAGGCCAAGCGCGACGCCTACGCCAGCCGCCAGGATTACCAGGAACTCAAGCAGCAAATAGTTGCTGCGCGTCTGGAGCGGCAGGCGGCGAAACATGAACGTTTCCCAAGCATCACCTTTAACGGCAACTACGGCGTGACCGGCGTCTCGGGCCTGATCTACCACGGGACCTTCGCGGCGACGGGTACCCTGGAAGTGCCCATCTTCCAAGAAGCGAAGTTCCGCGGCGACCGCGACGTTGCCGTGGCGCAGGTGGACGAGCTGAACTCCCAGTTCAACGACCTGACGAACAAGATCGATCAGCAGCTGCGCGACAGCCTGCTCGATCTGCAGGCGGCGGCGGAGCTGGTGCGCGTATCGCGCAGCAATGTGGAGCTGGCGACGAAGACCCTGGAGCAGACTACTGACCGCTTCCAGGCTGGGGTGGACGATAACCTGCCGGTGGTACAGGCGCAGTCGACCCTTGCGCAGGCCCAGACCCAGTATGTCCGCAGCGTTTACCAGTTCAACCAGGCCAAGCTCGGGCTTGCCCGGAACCTGGGGATCGTCGACACGCAGTACAAGAACTACATCCCGAGCGGAGGCGGCACCGGGAGTTCGCAGCCCCAAGGCGGGAAATAGCTTGAAGCGGAGGGTAACCCCCCCGTAATTCGTAACTCATTCATTCCAAATGGCCGGCAGGCTGTACTTTGTAACTCATTCATTCGAAATTACTTGTTTGCCTGGTCCTATAACTGATTGATTTCAAATTAATTACCTGAAAGCAAATGCCCGGCCGCTCGGACCGGGCATTTTTGTCTCTATTTCTAGTTTAGCGGGTTTGCGTAAATAGTCGGCCATATTTTTGCGGTCCGACGACGGTCTCAGCGACCTTTGCCGCTATAGTTCTGCGCGTAGGTGTCACGGGGAAGTCCCTGGTTGCGTGCCTTCTGAGCCAGGGTGAAGGCGTCGTCCCGGCTCATCGCTCCGCCGAGGGCGACCAGGAAGGGGGCGTGTCCGGCGGGGGTGAAGACTTCGGGGTGCAGGTCGGGGTGAGCCTGACCAACTACATCGGCCTTGTGCTGTGCCTGATCCTGATGGTTGTAGGTGTAGGCGATGACCCTCCACTGCTTGCGGGCGTCGGGGGCGGCGAGAGGCTTCTGACTCGCGGGGGCGCTGGCGGCCGCGGGTGGGGCGGCGGACGGGGACGGCTTTTCCGGGGCGCTGTCTGCGGCCGTGTTCGCGGGGGCGACCGGCGTCGAGGCTTCCGGTTGAGGGCTGACCGAGTTCGCCGGGCGGGCGGAGAGGAAATGCCATCCGATCCACAGAAGCAGCACCACCGCCAGCCCGA
>Ga0210398_10005375_pt1 | contig 11913 bp, 12 predicted proteins | sample IncBWC4OmetaG_FD_161047 | JGI IMG/M metagenome (GOLD analysis project Ga0210398, IMG submission 161047) | Forest soil microbial communities from Barre Woods Harvard Forest LTER site, Petersham, Massachusetts, United States - Inc-BW-C-4-O | ecosystem: Environmental > Terrestrial > Soil >... | reverse complement strand
CTCCTTGTCGATTTCCAGCGTCGGCCGCGCGGTGTCGAATGCGACCTTCCAACCGCCGTGATAGAGCTCATGCGAAATACGGAAGGCGACCGGCTCGTGATGGGCATTGAGCAGCAGCAGGAAATCCGTGTCCTCGGCACACTGTCCCTGAGCGTCTCGAATTTCGGATGCGGCGCCGTTCATGAACATGCCGAGGGTGCGCATCCAACCTCCGTCCTCCCAATCCTTGCTCTCCATCCGCTTGCCGTCGGCACGAAACCAGACGATGTTCTTGTCCGGATGCTTGGCGTCGGGATCGTGGTCGTAGAACGTGCCGCGGTGAAAGTTCGGATGCCGCTTTCGGTACTTGATCACCCGCTGCGCGAAATCCAAGAATGCTTGCTGGGGAGCGTTCAAATCCCAGTGATACCACGATAATTCGTTGTCTTGGCAGTAGCCGTTGTTGTTGCCGTTCTGGGTGCGGGAGAGCTCATCGCCGCCGCTGATCATCGGAGATCCTTGCGCGAACAGCAGCGAGCACCAGAAATTCCGCATTTGTCTCTGCCGCAGCTCGATGATGCCCGCATCCTCAGTCGGGCCCTCCACGCCGCAATTCCACGAACTGTTGTCATCCGCCCCGTCGCGATTGTCCTCGCCGTTGGCTTCGTTGTGCTTTTGTTCGTAGCTGACCAAGTCCGCGAGAGTGAAGCCATCATGCGCCGTTACGAAATTGACGCTCGCCGAAGGCGGCCGGTGCGTGGTCTCGTACAGATCCGCGCTGCCCGCAAGACGGGTCGCGATCTCCGAGTGCAGCCCCATATCGCCTTTCCAGAATTTGCGCACCGTATCGCGGTACTTGCCGTTCCACTCCATCCATCCCAACGGAAAATTACCTACCTGGTATCCGCCTTCGCCTAAATCCCAAGGCTCGGCAATCAATTTCACCGGTGCCAAGGTGGGATCCTGGTAAATCGTGTCGAAGAATGCGCCTAGTTGATCGACATCCTTCAGTTCACGCGCCAACGCCGAGGCGAGATCGAATCGGAAGCCATCGACGTGCATTTCCGTGACCCAGTAGCGCAGACTATCCATCAGCACCTGCAACGCATGCGGGTGCACCATGTTCAGCGTATTGCCACACCCCGTATAATCCATGTAATGCCGCGGATCGCCCGGCACGGTGCGGTAATACGCCAAATTGTCGATGCCACGGAACGAGAGCGTCGGGCCGGCCTGATTGCCTTCCGCCGTGTGGTTGTAAACGACATCCAGAATCACTTCGATCCCCGCATTGTGCAGAATCTTCACCATGCCTTTGAATTCGCGCACCGCTTCATCGGGTGATTGGGGCGTGGAGGCATAGCTCATTTCCGGCGCAAAAAATCCTAAGGTGTTGTACCCCCAATAGTTGCGCAGCCCCCGGTCCACAAGATGCCGGTCCTGCACGAAGTAATGCACGGGCATCAATTCGAGCGCCGTGACGCCCAATCTTTGCAGATGCGCGATGATCGGCTCGGACGCCATGCCGGCATAGGTGCCGCGCAGATGCTTCGGCACGTCCGGATGCAGCTGCGTCATGCCACGTACGTGGGCCTCGTAAATCAGGGTTTCGTGCGCCGGATAAGATGGACGCTTCTCGCCGCTCCAATCGAAGGCGGGATTGATGACCGCGCCTAACGGCGCAAATGGCGCGCTATCGCGATCGTCGAAGGACAGATCCGCGCTCTCGTCGCCCAATTGATAGCCGAACAACTCATCGGACCACTGTAACTCTCGTCCGATCGCCTTGGCATAAGGGTCGAGCAGCAATTTATTGGGATTGAAGCGCAGTCCGCTCTCGGGGAGATACGGCCCATAGACGCGATAGCCATACAGCTGCCCGGGGCCGACGTCTGGTACATAGACATGCCACGCACCATTGGTGCGCTCGCGGATGCGAATGCGCCGTTCCACCTTGCCGGGCCCGTCGAAAAGGCACAACTCCACTGACTCGGATGATTCCGAAAACAGCGAAAAGTTGACTCCTCGCCCATCCCAAATGGCGCCTCGGGGGAAAGGCAATCCCGCGGTCTGTTTTGACCGTTCAATGTTGCTGGAAATTTCTGATTCCTCGACGCGCGGCTAAGTACCGCAGGCATTATTGATCTTGCCGCAGGCATTATTGATCCTGCGCGCGCCGCCGGCGTAGGCGTTGGTCCGTAGGACTTGTCGGCTCGCGGCTATACGCCCTGTAGGAGAACAGCTAGTGCTGCCACAGCCAGTTGCGGATTTCCGGCATGTCCTGGCCGTGCTTATCGATGTATTGCTTGTGCTCCACGAGCTTGTCGCGCAGCTGCTGACGAAGATAATCGGCGCGTGCACTGAATTGCGGCAGCCGGTCGATGGTATCCATCACCAAGTGAAATCGATCCATGTCATTGAGCACCGTCATGTCAAAAGGCGTGGTAATCGTGCCTTCTTCTTTATACCCGCGCACATGCAGACCGGCGTGATTGTGGCGACGGTAGGTCAGTCGATGGATGAGCCAGGGATAGCCGTGGAATGCGAAAATGATCGGCTTGTCTCTGGTGAACAAATCATCGAAATCATCGTCGCTGAGGCCATGCGGATGTTCCGACTGCGGCTGCAGCTTCATGAGGTCGACCACGTTGACCACGCGCACCTTCATCGTGGGAAGCTGCTGCCGAAGGATGGAAACCGCCGCGAGGATTTCCAAAGTCGGCACATCGCCCGCGCAAGCCATGACCACGTCGGGCTCGCCGCCCTGATCATTGCTGGCCCATTGCCAGATGCCGATGCCCTCGCTGCAATGATCGATCGCGGCTTGCATCGACAGCCACTGCGGCGCGGGATGTTTGCCCGCGACGACGACGTTGACATAGTGGCGGCTGCGCAAGCAGTGATCCATCACCGATAACAGACAATTGGCATCGGGCGGCAGGTATACACGCACGATCTCGGCTTTCTTGTTGACGACATGATCCAGAAAGCCCGGATCCTGATGCGTAAATCCATTGTGATCCTGGCGCCAGACGTGCGAGCTCAAAAGATAGTTCAGCGATGCAATTTTGCGCCGCCACGGGAGTCCCGCGGTAACCTTGAGCCACTTGGCGTGTTGATTGAACATCGAATCGACGATGTGAATGAAGGCTTCGTAGCAATTGAACAGGCCATGTCTGCCCGTAAGCAAGTAGCCCTCGAGCCAGCCCTCGCACTGATGCTCGCTCAACATTTCCATGACTTGGCCGCTACTCGCCAGGAAATCATCGTCGGGTATGGACTCCGCCATCCACTGCCGGTTGGTGACCTCGAACACCGCTTCCAGCCCATTCGATAGAGTTTCGTCAGGCCCGAATATACGAAAATTTCGCGGCGATGCATTCGCCTTGGCCACGTCGCGCAAAAACTTCCCCAGCACATGCGTATCGCCGATGCCGAGAATGCCCGGCTCGGGAATGTTTACGGCGTAGTCCGCGAAATCCGGCATACGCAAATCGCGCAGCAGTAAGCCGCCATTGGCGTTGGGGTTGGCGCCCATGCGCTTCTCGCCGCTGGGTGCGAGGGCCGCAAGCTCCGGCTTCATGCGCCCGTTGTCGTCGAACAGCTCCGCCGGGCGGTAGCTGCGCAACCATTCTTCCAGCTGCTGAAGGTGCTTCGGATTCTTGGCGGGATCGGTGATCGGAACTTGATGCGACCTGAAGCTGCCCTCGATTCGCTTCCCATCGATGATCTTCGGACCCGTCCATCCCTTCGGCGACACCAACACGATCATCGGCCAACGCGGCCGTGGCACGTCCTCAGGTGATTGACGCGCATCGGTCTGAATCTTGCGGATCGTCTCGATGACCGTGTCCAATGTTTCAGCCATCGCTTCGTGCATGGGCATGGGATCGTCGCCCTCGACGAAGAACGGCGTCCAACCGCAACCCTGCAGCAACTGCACCAACTCTTCCCGTGAAATGCGCGCCAGCACCGTGGGATTGGCAATCTTGTAGCCGTTGAGATGCAGAATCGGCAGGACCGCGCCGTCGGTCGCGGGGTTCAGGAATTTATTGGAATGCCACGAGGTCGCAAGCGGCCCGGTTTCCGCCTCGCCGTCGCCGATTACACACGCAACCGTGAGCGCTGGATTGTCGAAGACGGCGCCGAAGGCATGGCTCAGGGAATAGCCGAGTTCGCCGCCCTCGTGAATCGACCCGGGACATTCCGCGGATGCATGGCTCGGAATTCCACCGGGGAAGGAGAACTGCGTGAACAGGCGCTTCAGCCCAGCCTCATCCTGACTGATATTCGCGTAGACCTCGCTGTAGGTGCCCTCGAGGTAGGTGCCGCTCACGACCGCCGGCCCACCGTGCCCGGGTCCTGACATATAGATCATGTCCAAATCGTATTTCTTGATGACGCGGTTCAAATGCGTGTAGATGAAGTTCTGGCCCGGCGTGGTGCCCCAATGTCCCAGGAGCATGTGCTTGATGTGCGCAACGGCCAACGGTTCCTTCATCAAGGGGTTGTCGCAAAGATAGATTTGGCCGACGGATAGATAGTTTGCTGCCCGCCAATAGGCGTGGATCTTGCGCGCCAAATCCGCATCGAGCACCGGCGTTCGGCGATCGTTTTGCATAGATCATTTCTCCGTCGATATTCCTAAACACTGGGCGGTTAAGCTTGCAATCACGGATTCCTCATCGGTGCGGATCACGCGCACCGCGACGCGACCTGTCGAGATGCACGCGGCATGCCGATCGTTCAGCGAGTCGTCAAGCTCGATGCCGAGATACTGCAGTCCGTCGCAAATGCGTCGCCGCACGGCTGCCGCGTTTTCGCCTATACCGCCCGCGAACACCAGCGTGTCGAGGCCGCCCAACGCCGCGGTGTAGCCGCCAATCCATTTTTTTGCCTGATAGCAGAAAATCTCAATCGCCTCTCGCGCACAGCCGTCTGTGGATTCTCGTTCGAGCAAATCGCGCACATCTGCGCTTGACTCCGAGATGCCGAGGAGCCCGGACTGCTCGTTGATCATGATTTGAAATTGCGATGCACTCATCGATTCGGTGAGCATCAAATAGCTCGCCAATCCCGGATCTAAATCGCCCGAGCGTGTTCCCATCACCAGACCCGCAGCCGGGGTGAACGCCATGCTCGTGTCAACGCAGCGCCCATCGTGCACAGCCGCAAGGCTCGCGCCGCTACCCAGATGCGCCAGAATCACGCGCCCTCGCGAGGCTGCACGATCGCCGAGACGCAGCAGTTCCTGCATTAAAAAAGTGTAGGAGAGTCCGTGAAATCCATAGCGCTGCACTCCCTGGGCCGCATAGCGGCGAGGAATCGGCAACAGCGTCGCCCGGGCCGGCATGCCGCGGTGAAACGCGGTGTCGAAGCACGCCACTTGGGGCACAGCCGGGTAGTGGCGCTGCATGGCTTCGATGAGTTCGATCTCGCGCGGTAAATGCTCGGGATCGAACGATGCAATGCGCCGCAGCTCCGTGAGCAGATCCGGCGATACGCGCTCCGGTTGGGTATGCAGCATGCCATGCACCACTCGATGGCCGACAGCATCCGGAGCCGCTCGGTGAGATTGCGCCTCGAGCTTTTGCGCCAAACGATCCGCGATCACGGCCGCGCTTTCGCTACCGATACGCTCCATTTTCCCATCCAGCAATCGAGCCGGGCGCACACCGCTCGAGAACAGTGCGAAGCGAACGCTCGAGGAGCCGGCATTGATGGTGAGGATGTGGGACATTGTAGGATAAACACCGACTTGCCAGGCGCGCGCAGTCGCTGCAACGGCATAGAGTAAGAGAACACGCTTGCAACGAGATTACAATCTCACGCTTTCCTATCCTTGACCGGATGCAATAGCCGCCTGCACGAGTTTTTCCAAACCGGCGATGTTGGCGATCAATGCAGTGGGGAAGCCGTGCCGCTGCTGCAAATATTCCGCTGCGTTGAAAGAAACCCAGCAGCGGTTTGCCGGGTCCTGCCATGCGAGAACTTTGAGCGGTAGATCCAATGCTGTCCCGGGCGCGGCCACCATCAGCGGTGTCCCCGCGGCTGGGCTGCCGAGAATCAATAGCTGCGTTGGCTGCATGCTAAGACCCACGGCCGCGGCGTCCTTGGCGAAGTTGATGCGCGCGAATACCGTCAAGCCGCGCTTCCTCGCGAAGCTCTCGAGGCGATCCATGGTCTCATCGACGCCGCTCGAGGCGGCCAGTGTTTTTATGCCCTTCTCGGATGCATTCACGCTCATTGCAGCTCCTTAGGTAGCAGTGACACCGTGCCGCAATCGTAGCGCCAAAAACGGCGCGCCCGACACCGCCGCAGTGCGCCATATCAAAGCCGCACTGCTGCCGTGACCATGGGCCGGCCTTCTCGATTCCTGTACGATTGCGCGCTCGGCTCTAAAAAACTGTTCGGTGTAAGGCTCCGGACAGGATTGATCACAAGGAGAATGCCATGGGAATTGCGTCAGAATTCAAAGAATTTGCGATGAAGGGCAATGTGGTTGACTTGGCGGTCGGTGTGATCATCGGCGCCGCATTTGGGAAGATTGTGTCCTCGCTGGTCGGTGACCTCATCATGCCGGCCCTCGGAAGAGTGATCGGCGGCGTGAACTTCTCGGACTTGGCGATCAGTCTCGGCGCCGATCCGGCCGGCAAGGCGGTGCTGATCAAGTACGGCTCCTTCATTCAGACTATTTTTGATTTTACGATCATCGCCATTGTCCTGTTCCTGTGCATCAAGGGCATCAACAAGCTCAAGAAACCTGCACCGGCGGTTGCGCCGCCGCCGCCTCCGCCGCCCAAAACCGAAGTGCTCCTGGAGGAGATTCGCGACTTGCTCGCGCGGCGCGCCTAAAAGAGGGCGCCGCATTACGATCGGACTCTGCGCGGGCAGCCGGCGCGTCAGGGAGCGACGTGCCCTTGTTTTTTACTCAAACCTTAAGGATAGAATCATGCCTACCAGCCGCACATTCGCATTCCTCTTGCTACTCGCCCCGACGCTCTGCGCTTGGGCCGATGACGCGCCTCCCCCGCCGCAGGATGTTTGGATTGGCAAGGGCCAATTCGGCTTTTTGAGTTCCCACGGCAACAGCGACGCCGAATCGATCAACGGCAATGTTGACATGTTGCGCTATGACGGAGCCTGGAAAAACGAAGTCTATGTCGGCGGTTTGTACGGCAAGAATTCGGGCATCGTCTCGGCAGAGCGCTGGGAAACTCGCGGCCAAACCAATTACACCGTCTCCGGGGATCTATTCACGTTCGGCGGTCTTCGATACGAACACGATTTGTTCGACGGATTTCAATATCAGGCCAGCCTGACCGGCGGCATGGGCTACAAGCTCATCAATGACGAAGATACGAAACTGACGGTGCAAGCCGGCGTGGGTTACCGGCGCCTGCGGCCCGAAACAATTGATAAGGACTCGACCGGGCAGGTGATCTCGCGCACGCCGCTGGATGCAACGGGAGATGCGATCGCAACCGCGGGTGTGGATTTTTCACATGCCTTCACCAAGACCACCGTCTTCACCAACAAATTTCTGACGGAAGCGGGTTCCAGCGACATTTTGCTGCACGACGAGCTTGCGCTTACCGTCAAGATGTCGGATAAGCTGGCTCTTAGCGTCGGTTATACAATCACCGACAACACCAAACCGCCGGCGCCGCTCAAGAAGCTCGACACGCTGGCGAGCGTAAACTTGGTGTTCGGTTTTTAAATAAACAAGGATTACAAGGAGGGTTTATGGGCATGTTCGACGGCATATTGGGCGGCGTGGTCGGCGCGGAGATGGCCACCGTAGTGAATGGACTGATTCAAAAGCATGGGGGCGTGCAAGGCATCGTCGCGCAGCTGGAGCAACAGGGATTGGGCGGCACGGTTCGTTCGTGGGTCGGAACCGGCGCAAATCAAGCCATTACACCCGATCAGATCCATCAAGCCTTCGGGTCTGACACGGTGAAAGAACTCGCCGCCAAAGTCGGCTTATCGCCCGACGTGCTGGCCGCGAAACTGTCGCAAGTACTGCCGCAGGCGATCGATAAACTGACCCCTGCGGGCGCCGTGCCCAAAACCTAAAAACGAGACCAAAATGACCAAAGCACTGAGCCTCCTTGCCATCGCCCTATGTGCCGGCGCGGTCCACGCCGCCGCGCCCGAGCGAAGCTTTATTACGCCGCCCGGCGCGGATCCGAAGGTGGCGGCTCCCTACAGTAGCGGCGTGTTGGTCAACGGCACGTACTATGTGAGCGGTCACTTAGGAATCGACCCCGCGACCGGCAAGATTCCGGCGGACGCCGAGGCAGAAGTCCATCTGGTCTTGGATTCGGTAAAACAGACCTTGGAGCGTGCCGGACTGACGATGGCCGATCTGGTGTCGGTGACTATCTATTGCACCGACCTTGACCTATACGACAAATTCAACACCGTATATCGCTCTTACTTCCAAGACCACTACCCGTCGCGCGCATTTATCGGCGTTGCCAAATTGGTGCGCGGCGCGCGTTTCGAGATCGCGGGAGTTGCCGTCAAACCCGCTAAGTCTCGATGAACTTGCGCAAACGCTCGATCTGTTCGCCGAGAACGCGGTCGGCGCCTTTCGAGGCGCCGTCAAATCCGTCCTTGGCATATCCGCCGACGGCGTAGCTGACGGAGATGTCGGTACCGTTGGCCCCGGCCTTTACGGTCCAAGTGAGAGCGCCCTCGACGCCAAGACCCTGAGCAGGGCCGAGGGCGCCGCGCAGCCGCAGGGCCTTGCCGGGCGCGACGTAGACCACGTGAAGATGTTCGACGGTGCCGCCGTCCGGCAAATTCTCGCACCAACAGCCGCCTGCGCGCGCCTCCAGGACCAGATTCGCTGCATTGCCCGAGAAAGTGTGCTCGGAGCCCCACCAGCGCGCCGGCTGCAGCAGTGCAGCGAATGCCTTATCCGCCGCCGCCGCCACATGCACGGTCTCGCGCACCTCGAAGCCGGTTGCGCCGACGCTCAAGACCTCGGCCACCGCGGGTTTGGCCAAGGACATAAACACCAAGCTCGAGCACAGCAGCGATTGTTTCGCCGAAATCATATTCATCCTCCCCGAGTCAGCCAGCCGCACATTTTTTAAAGTGTTCGAGAATCGCGGTCCATCCACCGGGCGCATCCACCATGCCGCGTATCTGCATGGCTTTCTCGCCCATGCGCTGCAGATTGCGATGCTCCAATTCCACCCGAGTGCTGCTCGCGCTCTCGGCGATGAATCGAACCTCGACCTCGGTAACGAGTTCGGGATCGAATTGCCAATCGCCGCTCAGCTGCCAGGCAAGGACCAGCCGCTGCGGCGGCTGCCACTCGATGACGTAACCGGTCTGGCCGGTCGAGCCGTCTTCGGCAACGGCGTACCAGCGGCCGCCCACGCACGGTTCAACGATATATTGTTTCAGGGGAGACTTGAGAATCGAGTGTGTCGCCGGCCACCAGCGCGACATCTCAGTGGTGAACAATGCAAATGCTCGCTGCTGACTCGCGGCCACAGTCACTTGTTTCCGCACCGGCGCGATTGTAATCATCCGTTCGATTCCTCGTTCTCCAGCTCCGCTTTGAACGCCCTCAGCGCGTCTTCCCAAAATTGATCCAACCACATTCGTATGGACGCGAGTCCCTGCGGATCGATGTAATACACGCGGCGAGTCCCCTCGGCACGATCGGCGACCAGCCCCGCTTTCTTGAGAACTCCGAGGTGCTGGGACACGGCCGGACGGCTCACCGGCATCTGAGCGGCAATGATTCCGACCGGCTTAGGTCCATGGCGCAACTGCTCGAATACCTGCCGACGCGTGGGGTCGGCCAGGGCAAGAAATGCAGCTTGGTAAGCCATGGCTAACGGTAAGTGAACACTTACCGAAAGTCAAATCATGTTGCGCGGGGCTGCTGGGTGAGCATTTTGTAGATTTTGAGCACTCGAGGCACGTACGCCATGGTTTCGCTGAACGGCGGTATCTGGCCGCCATTGCGCTCCACCGCATCTTCCCCGGCGTTGTAAGCCGCCAGCGCCAAGCGCACATCGTGGCCGAATCGATCGATGAGAAACTTCAAGTAGCGGGCGCCGGCATGCACGTTCTGCTTGGCGTCAAAGGGATTCGAGACGCCAAACCGGCTCGCCGTCGCAGGCATCAACTGCATGAGGCCAACCGCGCCGCGCTTTGAGACAGCATGTGAATTGAAGCCCGATTCCACGACGATCACGGCTCGCAAGAGATTGGGTTCCAATGCCGAGGACACCGCAGCGTGTTCGATAATGGAATCGTACTGTGTTGCTTTTGCCAGCAGCTGAAAGTCATAGCGATCGCCGCTCGCGGTCCTATCCTGGGCAGACAGGACCAGTAGCCGATAACGGTTGTTGTCCGGCACGTCGGTGTAGTGCCGCTGGCCTTGTGCGTCCAAGTAGGTGTAAATCTTAGGCGCTGCCGCCGCGGTAGAGGCGGTCAGTAACATGGCAATGATTACGGCGAGACGCGGCATGTGACGATCCATCGCACAAAGCCTATCCCGGCAGGTATTTGACCGATGGGACCTACATCAAGAAACCGCCGGTAGGCCGGCAAATCGGCCTGCCAGGGCCTCGGGAAGCCCAGTCGCACCCGCACCTAATCGACATCGGTTTCGAGCGGTTCCACGAGGGTTTCGTCATTGTTGTGAGGCGAGTTGATTCGACCGCTCACAGGATATGCCACCAACCGCTCGTCGGCGTAGGGCGCCAGTGCAGAACCTGCGAAATCCACAGGCCCAGATAACCATAATTCGCGCAGCTTGCGGGTCAGCAGAGCGGGCATTCGGTGCCCGGAATTATGGATTTCCGAGAGCAGCGGGCTCGCCGGCAGGGTGATGATGCTGCAGTACTCTGTGACGCTGTTCGCATCCGCAATCGAGCCTGCCCATAAACCAGCGAAGCCGAACACATCTTGATCGTCCGGGTGAATATAGTATGGCTGTTCACTTGCGTCCGGATTGACATGCCATTCAAAGAATCCCAGTGCCGGAATAATGCAGCGGCGGCCTCGTTTCCAAGACTCTCCAAAATCAGCGCTGCTCGCCAGTGTCTCGACCGGGGTATTGAAGCGGCCGCGCGCGGCGTCTCCCCATCTCATCATGACGCCTTCGGTTCCGCCGTGATCGGCGCGAACCACCGGAATAACTTGCGCGGGAGTCGCGTTGAAATTCGCCGCGAATTTCCAGCCCAGGAATCCGAGTTCGAATTCGCGCTCAATAGTCGCACCATCCGGGCTGACGTAGCACCTGCACATTTTCAAAGTTTACGCCGAGGCAAGATTCGTGTCTGAAACGGCTGATTGGAAGCAAAAATACCGCGACTCCTTGATCGAAATGGAGGCAGAGGAAGCTCGCTGGAAACAGGTCGAACAGGTTCTGCGCCGCCTGGTCGGCCGCCTGTGCGCCGCGGGCATGGGCGTGAACCTCAAGCTCGACAATGAATTGATTGCGCTCGCGGCCGCCAACAGACGCAATGCCGACGCCGACGAGCTTGCGCGGCTGGCCGATTCGCTGACGACGACGGTGGTCGCAGTCGATGCGGCGGCCCCTGTGCCGACGATTATCTTCCCGGCTACGGATACCCAAACCCGTCTCGCCATCAAATTGCTGCTCGAGCGCCTTGCGGCGCGCGATCCGAAAGATCCCGTGGCACCGGCATTGATTAAAGAATTGGCATGCGCGAAGAATGACAGCGCCTTGGCAAGTGTCGTGACGCGCGCCGCCGACTTGGTCCATGCACACAGCGAGCAGCTGCTGCGCGAGCGGATGCAGACCGCGGAGATTCTCGCGGAGGTCACCAAGCGGCTCGACGAAATGGCCGGCTATTTGTCTGATTCGAATCACGCCAATCGCAGTCATTTTGAGGACACGCAAACTTGTAACGATGCGGTCATGTCGCAGGTGCG
>Ga0210398_10005370_pt1 | contig 11918 bp, 9 predicted proteins | sample IncBWC4OmetaG_FD_161047 | JGI IMG/M metagenome (GOLD analysis project Ga0210398, IMG submission 161047) | Forest soil microbial communities from Barre Woods Harvard Forest LTER site, Petersham, Massachusetts, United States - Inc-BW-C-4-O | ecosystem: Environmental > Terrestrial > Soil >... | reverse complement strand
TCTGAACATTGACGAGGAGGATCTCGGCGTCCTGGGCGTTCCTGGCGAGCGACAGCGCATGCACGACCGCGTGGGTTGCTGGGGCCGACCCGTCGACCGGCACGATGATTCTCACGGTCGGAGCTTCCCGCGTTTGCTGCCCGAAGGGATCCGATCAGAGTTATGACGATCAATCCCAGACCAGGAAAAGGCCGATGTCCCCGGGAAAGCCGCCTGGGAAGTCCAGCACCCGCGCGGTCAGGTGAAAGCCGCCCGGCTTCAGATCGCGTCCCCAGCGCAGATAAATCTCGGCAGCCTCGCCGCGCAAGGTCTGGGGCCAGTCCGGCAGCGGTGCGTTGATCGCCCGGCCGCGGTCGGTGCACAGATCGGCCGGGAAGCGCAGTAGCATCAATTCCTTCTCGCCATGCGCAGCCGCCTCACGGGCGTGATGCAGCAAGGATCGCCAGCTTTCGTCGGCAATATGGTGATCGATCAGCTCTTTGACGCGCTGATGGCGTTGCTCCGCTGCGGATTGGCGCGCCTCTTGCTGATCCTCGACCTTGTGATGCTCGGAATCGGCGGCTAGCGCCTGAAAATCCGTCACCGTCAGGCCAGCCTCCGCAGCCGTGGGCTGCGTCTCGTGCGGCGAGCGTGCGACCACCCTATTATCCTTGTGACGAAAATGGGCGTCGATCGTGCCGATGATGTCGCCGACCAGCCCCAGCCGCCCGGAGCTGTGGTTCGGACTGGGTGCCGCCGAGTGCTCGGCGGCATAGGCGCGAAGCAGATCGGCACGGCTGACAATTCCGACAATGCGATTGTCGCGCACCACCGGAACCCGTTTGATCCGATATTCCTCAAGGAGATCGACGATCTCGGAGGCCTCGGTGGTTTCGGTAATCCTGACCACCGGTGCGGACATGATTTCTCGAGCTGTGAGCTGTGGGTTCCGAAGGGTCGCAAGGAAGTCCGGATGAAGCGCTTCCCCTTCTGCCAGCAGCATCAGCCACCAATCACGCCGCGCTTCACGGTCGGCCTCGCGACGCCCGAGCAGATCGCCCTCGCTGACCATGCCGAGCGGCGTCCCCCCGCTATCAACAACCGGTACGGCACTGATCCCGTGAGCGAGAAGCAGCCGGGCGATCTCGGGAGTCGGAGTGTCGGCAGAGACGGTAACCGGGTCCCTCGTCATAAACTCGCGCGCTTGCATCGCGAAATCCTTAAGGTGCGCTGACGAATCTGAGCGCGCCCGTCGCGTCGACGGGCGAAGAGTCGGAGCCGAACTCACTCGCTCCATACTCAGTGGCCACCTGGCGGCTCCATCAATCAAGCGAAAAGAAATCGGCGCCTCCTACCCAAACGCCGTGACAGATGTGTTGTTGCCGCCGTCGTCGCCCGCTCCGTCGCAACCCGCTCGTCAATGGGCCATCAGCACCGGCACCGCCGCCGCGGTCTGCAGCACGTGCCGGGTGAACCCGCCAAAGATCCACTCGCGCATTCGGCTGTGGCCATAGCCTCCCATCACCAGGAGCGCTTGGCGCTCGGCCGCGGCGGCGAGCAGGCGGTCTGCCGGGCTGCGCTCGTCGGGCTGCAGCCGGTTGGCCGAGACCCGGAGGCCGCGCCAGCGCAGGCTGGTCATCAGCTGGTGGCCCTCCTCGCTCGACAGGTTCTCTTCTTCGGCGACGGTCAGGATCAGGATCTCCTTGGCGAGGTCCAGAAACGGCAGTGCCGCGGTCACCGCATGGGCAGCCTCGCGCGCGGCCTTCCAGGCGATGACGATGGTCTCGGGCAACGCGGTCAGCGGCGCCGCGGCCGGGATCAACACCGGGCGGCCGCTGTCGAGCACGGCGGCCTCGATCGTCTCCGGGGCGACGCCTTCGCCGTCGATCGGGCGGCCGATGACCATCAGGTCGGCGGCGCGGCCGTGCTCGGCAACCCAGTAAGGCTCGAGCCCGATTTGCCGCACCCATTGCGCCGAAGGGGCGGTCGGGCCGGGTGGGGTGTCGACGACCGCGAGCCCCTCGCGCGCGCAAAACCGGTCGAACAAGTCCCGCGCGCGCCTCTCGCGCAACTCCGCTTCCTCGTCGAGCCGCTCGACGAGGCCGCCGACCATGACCGAGCCGCCGCCCTCGGAGGACATCGTCACCGCCATCGACGCCGCGTCGACGCGCACATGCAGGAAATCGAGATGGGCGGCAAACGGCCGCGCCACCGCGAGCGCCGAGGCGAATACCGCGCCGTCGGCGTCGTTGCCGGTCGCCGGCACCAGAATGGTCTTGATCATCGGGTCTCCCTTGCGTATCGCGACCGGACGGCGCCGCCGGCGAGCCGTCCCGGGACTGTCCGGATTGCACCCGGCGTCGGCCGTCGTGCAGGCATCTGCCCCTTTGATGCGCTGTGCCCGTCGATCAGCGGCAACTCCGGCCGCCAATGACACTACCGCAAACCGGCGGTGGCGGACAGGACCGCGGCACGGCGCCCTGCGGAGGAGCGGCTGAGCGCGGATCGGCCACCGTTCATCGACAGCTGCCTGTCACGAGAGGCGCGGGGAGGGGAGGGGAATGACCGAGCTTGGCAACGCCGGCATCCTGCTGCTGATCCTGCTCGGCGGCAGCGCGCTAGGGATGCTGATCCGTCCGTTTCTGTCCGAGCGTCACCGCGGCCGCGAGACCACGGAGCTGATCCAGCTGGTCATGACTATGCTCGTGACCTTCGCGGCATTGGTGCTGGGCCTGTTGACCAGCTCGGTCAAGGCCTCGTTCGACACCGTCGACAACGACCTGCGCGGCCTGTCTGTCCAATTGATTCAGCTCGATCGGTCATTGCGCCAGTACGGCAGCGAGGCAGACCCCGCGCGGGCGTTGCTGCGCAGCTACACGGCCGCCGCGATCGCCTCGACCTGGACCGAGGAGCCGAGACCGCCCGGCGACTATTATCCGAAGCAGGTGTCGCCGCCGCCCGCGAGCGGCTCGATCGAAGCGGTCTCGCTCGGCGACATTCTTACGCGGGTCGAGACTGATATCCGCGGGTTCGAGCCGGAGGACCCGATGCACCGCCGGCTCGCGCTCACCTGCATCAACCAGTTCGAGCTGTTGATGCGCGCCCGCTGGAAATTGGTCGAGGAGGCGCACGGCTCGGTCTCGATGCCGTTCTACGTCGTGCTGGCGTTCTGGCTGGTGATCATATTCGCCAGCTTTGGGCTCAGCGCGCCGCGCAATGTCTTGTCCTATGTCACGATCGTGCTGGGCGCGCTGTCGATCGCCTCGGTGATCTTTGTGATCCTCGATCTCGACACGCCGTTCAGCGGCGTCTTCATGGTGTCGAGCCAGCCGTTGCGCGACGCACTGGCTCAGCTTAGCCGCTAAAGTCGGTTCAGCCACTAAAGACAGCGCCCTTGCCAAATCGGTACACTCGCGGGCGGCATCAGCCGTAACAACAATCAGCCGCCGGAGGAGCCATGCCCAAGAATTTCCTGACCCTCGACGAGCTTGATGTGCATGGCAAGCGGGTGCTGGTGCGCGCCGACCTCAACGTTCCGGTCAAGGACGGCGTCGTGACCGACGCCACCCGCATCGAGCGGCTGGCGCCGACCGTCGAGGCGCTCATCGGCAAGGGGGCAGCGATCGTCGTGCTGTCGCATTTCGGCCGGCCCAAGGGCGCACCCGACCCCAAGCTGTCGCTGCGCCCGGTTGTCGCCGCGCTGCACCGGGCGCTCGGCGGTCGCGAGGTGGCGTTCGCCGAAAATTGCGTCGGCGAGGAGGCGCGCCAGGTCGTCGACCGGTTGCGGCCGGGGCAGGTGGCGCTGCTCGAAAACCTTCGCTTCCATCCGGGCGAGGAAGAAAATTCGCCCGACTTCGCGCGCGCCCTGGCGGCGCTCGGCGAGGCCTATGTCGACGACGCCTTCTCGGCGGCGCATCGCGCCCACGCCTCGATCGTCGCCCTCGCGCAGTTGCTGCCGGCCGCCGCCGGCCGGTCGATGGAGGCCGAACTCGACGCGCTCTCGGCCGCCCTCGAGCATCCGGCGCACCCGGTCATGGCGCTCGTCGGCGGCGCCAAGGTGTCGACAAAGCTCGACTTGTTGCGCTTTGTCGTCGGCAAGGTCGACGTTCTGGCGATCGGCGGGGCGATGGCGAACACGCTGCTCTACGCCCAGGGGGTCGGCGTCGGCCGCTCGCTGTGCGAGCGTGACATGGCCGAGAATGCCCGCCGGCTGCTGGCCCTCGCCGCCGAGCGCAACTGCCGGCTGATTCTGCCCGAGGACGCCGTCGTGGCGGCCGCGCTGTCCCCCGGCGTCGCCTCGCGGACCATGCCGATCGGCGCGGTTCCTGCGGACATGATGATCCTCGACATCGGCCCCGCCACTGTCGCCCGCATCGGCGCCGCGCTCGACGAGGCGCGCACCCTCGTGTGGAACGGCCCGCTCGGCGCGTTCGAGACACCACCCTTCGACCGCGGCACCAACGCCGTCGCCGAGAAGGTCGCTGCCCTGACGCGGGCCGGCCGGTTGCGCAGCGTCGCCGGCGGCGGCGACACGGTCGCAGCACTCGCCGCCGCCGGGTTGACCGACGACCTCTCCTACGTCTCGACCGCGGGCGGCGCCTTTCTCGAATGGCTCGAAGGGCGCGAATTGCCGGGCGTGGCGGCACTCGCCGCCGCGGCCCTCAAATTTCGGCGAAGGCGGGGCGGTTGACGGCCGCACCCGCCGCCCGGCACAGTCGCTCCAAAGGGAGACGCCCCTCCAAAGGGATATGCCAATGAACGCCTCGGATGTCATGACCCGCAACGTCGTCACGGTCGCCTGCGGCACGCCATTGCGCGACGCGATCCGTCTGATGCTCGACAACAATGTCAGCGGCCTGCCGGTCGTGGACGGCGCCGGCCGGGTCGAGGGCATCCTGACCGAGGGCGACCTGTTGCGCCGCGCCGAGATCGCCACCGAACGAAAGCACTGGCCGTGGCTCGACTTCCTGCTCGGGCCTGGGCGGATGGCCAGCGACTACGTGCGGACCCACGGCCGCGTCTGCGACGAGCTGATGTCGCGCCACGTGTTCTCGGTCCAGCCCGACGCGCCGCTCGGCGACATTGTCGACCTGATGGAGCGGCGCCGCGTCAAGCGCGTGCCGGTGATCGACAACGGCGCGCTTGTCGGCATGGTGAGCCGCGTCGACCTGCTGACCGCCTTGGCGCGCATGCTCGACGCGCCGCAACCAGCCGGCGCCGGCAGCGACGACGCGATCCGGCAGCGGGTGTTGGCCGAATTCGACCGGTTTGGCTGGGCGCCGCGCGCCGGGCTGACGGTCACCGTCAAGGACGGCGTCGTCGAGCTTGACGGCGTCATCCTCGACGAGCACGAGCGCGAGGCATTGCGCGTCGCCGCCGAGAATGTGCCCGGGGTCAAGCGGGTCGCGGACCGCCTTGCTTGGGTCGAGCCGATGTCGGGAACGGTTATCGAGGGTGCGGAGGACAGCTCGGCAACCGTCGAGCGGCCGGCGCGTTGACGTGGAAACCGAGCAGCAGGCAGGCAAGATCGTGATGCGAGCGCTGCTGTCGTCGATTGTCTGCGCTGCGCTTGCAGCGGCGCCGAGCACCACGGCGGGCGCCGCTCCCGTGGCGCCGCGCGCCGATTTGGCGCCCCAGTCGGCCGGGGCCGTGCTAGTCGACGCGCGCTGCGGTCACGGCTGGCACTATGTTCCCGCGGGCTACGCCAAGCACGGCAAATGGCGCGACGCCCACTGCTCGCGCAACTGACGCGCGCCTTTGCCGATTGCGATCGAGGCGAGGGAATCTCCGGCCGCGAATGCCTGACAATCGCCGTGTCGCCGCTGCCCGATGTTCGTTGCGCCGCGGCAGAGCGATCCCGCAAGCGCTCGTCAGTGCGACATCAGCACCGGCACCGTCATGTGGTCGAGCAGGTCGCGGCTGACCCCGCCGAGCAGGCTTTCGCGCAGCTGCGAGTGGTGATAGGCGCCGGCGACGATCATGTCGGCGCCAAGGTCGGCGGCGCGCGACAGCAGGACGTCGGCGGTCGCGATGTCGCCCGACGGCGTCTCCTCTGCGCGGGCGTTGATCCGGTGCCGCCCGAGATGGCCGACAATACGCTCGAGCCACGGCCGGTCGCGGTCGAGGTCGGCGGGCTGCGCCCCGACATGCAACACCGTGACCGCCTCGGCGCCGCCGATCAGCGGCAGCGCGTCGTGCAGCGCCCGATTGGCCTCGCGCGTCCCGTCCCAAGCGACGAGCACCCGTCTGCCGACCAGCTCGAAAGCCCCGGCATAGGGGACGACGAGTACCGGCCGGCCGGTTTCGATCATCAGATCGTCGGGCCGCAGCCAGGTTCGCCGGTCTGAGTCGTCGCCCGGATATTGCCCGAGCACCGCCAGGTCGACCGACCTCGCGAACCGGATCAGCTCCGCCGGCTCGGTATGGTCGAATGACCGCCACTCGCCGTCGAGCGCGCGCCGCGCGAGCCCGTCGCGAAAGCGGTCTTCGACGGCGTCGGCCTCCTCGGCCTCTTGCAGGACCTGGGCGACCGGCCCCGATGCGCTTGCCGGGCGCCCGCCGATCGCGGCGGCGCCATCGGGCGAAACGGGCCCGAGAATCGTCGGCGGAAGCCCCACGCCAGCCGGCGGCGTGCTCCACCCGCCGGGCTCCGGCAACAGGTAGGCGGCGGTAAGACGCGCCTTGTTGGCCTGCGCGAGATTGAGCGCCAGCTCCAGCCGGCCGCTCCCGGTGGCATCGAGGGCGACGAGGATATCGCAAATGTCCATTTCTCTTCTTCCTGCTACGGCTGGCGCGGACGCACGCGGCACAGCCCAGCCACAACCGTTGGGCGGCCGACGCGGGTCATCTTAAAACAATATCCCGCCGCAATGCTCCCGGCGGAAACCCCGATTTGGCCGCCCGGACGGCTAATCTTGAGGGCCGCTACGATGAAGCCGGCACAAAGCCGGTGGCGACCGTAAGAACAGCACGGCGCCCGGAGCGCCGCCAGCGACGCCCCAGGCGTGCGCACGTCATCCCGCTCGATCCTCTGGCCGGGCATCCCAACCCAATGCGCTCGATGAGCGCTCAGGCTTGAGCCAAGAGCTTGACCAGAAAATCGTCGCGCCAGGCGGCCAGGTTGAATTTTCCGCGCAGCGAGACCTTCGAGCGGTCCTTGTGCATCAGGTTCAGCGCCATGTGTCGCAAAATCGCGAGATTGTAGGGGCTGTTGTCGCGGCGGCTCCTGACCTGGTCTTCGTTCATCACGACGTTGAGGATCCAATGCAGACGGTTCTCGACGCCCCAATGCGACCGAACCGCCTCGCCCAGACGCTCCGCCGACAGCGGCGTGCTAAGCAGATAATAGGCCGTTTCTGTCGTCGTCCGTGGCGCCGCCTCGACGATCGTGCGGCGAGTGCGGATAACCCGGCCGACCGCGGCCAGCCCCGGCCATTGATAACGCGACTGCAACCGGCCGATGTCGCTCGAAACGAGGCTGCGGCGGGTCTCGATGCGCCCGTGATTGTTGTCGCGAGTGGCATGGCTGAGGGCGCGGTCGTGTCTGGGGTCTGCGAAAAAGCGGACGACATCGGCATGAAGGGCCTTGTGGTTCCCCTTGAGGGCGAGGACGTAGTCGCCCCCTTGCTCGATGATCCGCTGCCCGATGTCGCGCTGACAGTTGAGCGCGTCCGTCGTTACGATCCTCCCGTTAAGGGCCAGCATTTCCAAAAGCTGCACAACGGCGGTGCTTTCCTTGGTTTTTGCCGTGGTGGCGATTTGCGCGAGCACGAGTCTGGTGTCGCAGCACCACGCGCTGATCATGTGCAGCGCCGAGCCGGGGTGGGCCGGGTCGACCGGGCGCCGCAGCACCTTGCCGTCGATGGCGATGACCCCGGTAGAGGCCTCGCTAAAGCGCGCCACGAACCTTTGAAAGCAAGCGCGGAACTGATCCGGGTCGAGCTGCCGAAACACGCGGCTAAAGGTGTCGTGGCTCGGCACCCCGTTTTTCAGTTGCAGAAAGCTGCCGAGGAATTCCTGCTTGGCTTCGGCAAAGACCGCCATGTCGACGGCCGTTTGCCCGCCGGCCAGGACCGCGCACAGCGCGATCATCAAAATCTCCGGCAAATCATGACGCTTTGCGTTAGGGCCGCGCGGGTCCTTCAACTCGTTAAAGCAGTCGCCGAGGCTCTGCATTGCCCCCTCCGTCGCGTCGCGCGTCTTTACCGCGACGACCGGCGGGGCCGCCGATCGATGCAACCGCTTGTCCTTGCCATCAGGCTGAAACGCGTTTGCCCGAAGCAAGACCGGTGTGCACCGGCCACGGTCGGCTGCGCGCCGAACGCGGGGGCAGCAAGTCCGGCAGTCCTCGGCTCGCTGCTTTGCGCTAGGACACCGTCGGCGTCAAACATCACGACGGACGTCGATCGTCGAAGTATTTTGTCTCGGACGCAGTCAAAAGAGTCGATGTCCCGAGTTGTTGATCTAGAAGATGCTTGCGTCCGGGCTTGGGTAACAGACATTGACGTTCTTCCATCGTATGCCTTGTCCCTCCGAGATCGATATTGTTCACACGCGGTCAGCGAATTGTCTCTGTCCTCGTCAACTGCACGTCAAAACTGCATTTGACGAAAATTTAACTCAACTGTTGGAGGCCCGATTTGCGATTAAGTCCGTCGGGAACATTCGCACGGCGTCGCGCGTCGGCCGGTCTCCGCCGAGCCGCGTCCGATCGAGTCGGTTTGCGCTGGCAACCAAGTGACATCGTCGGCGAGATTCCCGCTAGGTGGAAATTGTCGGTTAATATTTCTCGCGGAAATTTCCGTTGACGCTGCTTAGGACCATCCTTTGACGCAACTCGCGCTAGACTTGCTCCAAAAGGATCGCGGCGCCAACGGCATACCCAACCCACCGGCGCTCCCGCGCCGGACCGCGCCGGACCAGATGGGGTGACGAACCGATGTTAATCCAAAAACTCGCCTGCGCGCCCGCCGGGAACGTGCGGCTCTTGTCTGCCGCGGTGGTTTGGGAGGATCAGGACTTCCCGCCTCAACAGATTTCTTTCGAGATTCGCAATCCTGCCTGGGTGGATCGGCCGGCCTGGGCGGATCGGCCAGACGAACCACACCGCGCTGGCGATCCGGGGTTTTCGAGCGACGGAGCTGGTGCCAACGCGTTTCTCGCCGCTTGTTTCCCACTCGCCGCAGTGCACGGCGAAGCGCGGGTGCGGATCGACGGCAGCCCGTGTCCGATGCTGGTCGAGGGTCTGCGCACCGCGCATGGCTGGTGGGCGAGCTGGGGCGGCATGCCGGGGCCCGCGCCGCAGATCGAAACCGCCGCCGGCGCTGGCGGACCAGGCGCCGACGGACCGCGCCGCGCCGTCGCCTTCCTGTCGGGCGGCGTCGACGGTCTGCACATGCTGATGCGCAATCGACAACTCTATCGTCGGGACGATCCCGCCTATATTCGCGACGTGCTGTTCATCCACGGCTTTGACATCGGCAAGCGCGCGCGCAAACCGGAACCGGAGCGCTATCGCGCGGCACTCAATCGGCTGGCTCCGCTGGCGGCCGAGACCGGCGTCAATGTGATCGCGTGCCGCACCAATCTGCGTCATCTGCCGTCAAAGCCGGATTTTTGGACCTACCGTCATAATGGCGCCGCATTGGCCGCGGTAGGACACGCGGCACTCACTGGCCCGGCCTTTCTGTTTATCGGCGCCTCTCATCACCTCGCTGACCCGGTGCCGATGGGCTCGCATCCGGCGGTCGATCATCTCCTGTCCACGCAGCGCGTGCAGCTGATCCACGACGGCTCGCGCTTTACGCGCCTCGAAAAGGTGCGCGAGCTGGCGGCTTGGCCGACCGCTCTCGCCACATTGCGGGTGTGCCCGGAGACCGACGGCGTGGAGGCGAATTGCGGGCGTTGCGAAAAATGCCTGCGCACGCGGCTCGAGCTGCTGGCGGTCGGCGTGGAGGAAACCGCGGCATTCGGCCCCAGCCTGACGCCGATCGACCTCTGGGAGGAAGCGGTGCCGGTTCCGAGCGGGCATCGCGCGATCATGTACGAGCACTTGTTGCCGGCATTGCGGGCGCGCGGGCTAAACGCCTTGTGCCGCGCCCTCGAAGCGAGGATCGACATTTATCGGACGCGTGTCGGCCAGCGATCCGATGGCACCGGCTTCACCGCGGCGGAGGCCGCTCGCGACCAATATCCGGTTGATGCTTTCCGGCCGGCGCTACACAATTGAGACGATCGGCATTTTGCCCCTCGGCTATGGAACGGGAAGAAAGTTATGGGACTGCTGATCGGGCTCCTCGGGCCCTTGGTGATCGAGAACGACCAGCGTCGGGTCGGAAAGCTTCCGAGAAAAGCGCGAGCGCTGATGGCCTATCTGGCCTCCCAGTCGGGGCGCCCGGTCAGCCGCGAGCGGCTTTCCGACCTGCTGTGGCCATATCAAGGATCGGACCAGGCCCGCCACAGCCTGCGCAACTGCCTCTTGGAGCTGCGCAAGGCATTGGGCCAGAGCGCCGGGCGATATCTCGCCGCCGAATTCGCCAATTGCCGGCTGCAGGACATCGAAACCGACGTGGATCGTTTCGAGCAATTGTCCCGCTCGAAGGATCACGCCGAGCTGGCTGGGGCAGCGGACCTTTACCGCGGTGAATTCCTCGCCGACTTCGTGATCGACTCGGAGCCGTTTCAGGAGTGGCTCGCCAGCGAACGGGATCGGACGCTCGACCTCATTTGCGGCATTCTGCAGCGGTTGACGGCATTGCAGGATGACGCAGGCGAGCATGAGGAGGCCATAAAATCCGCCCGGCGGCTGGCGGGGCTCGACCCGTTGTCGGAGATTGGCCAACGGGCCTTGATCCGCGCCTATGCGCGCGCCGGCCGGCGTCCGGAGGCGCTGCGGCAATACCGCACCTGCGCCGAGATCCTGAAGCGCGAGCTCGGCGTCGCGCCGGATGCGGAGACCCAGGCGCTAGCCAACGAGATCGCCCACGCGGGCGGCATCGCCGAGCCGTCAGGCGGTCGCCCAGCGGGGCGTCCGGGCGAGGCTCGCGTGCCCGCATCGGCGTCCATCTCGGTCAAGCGCGACGCCATTGGCGGCATGGCGTCGATCCAAGAAATGTCGCGGCTGCAATGGCCGTGCCTGTTGCCGAGCATTGCCGTCGCTGTCGCACCCCTGCGCAACTTGACGGGCGATCCGGCGCAGCAATATCTGATGGAGGCGTTCACCGACGATCTCGTCACCGACCTCCTGCGCCATGGTCCCGGTCTGTCGCTGGCGCGGATCGGGGAAGAGCGCCGGACCACCGAGGCATTGCCGCGGATCGCCGGTTCCGACGTCGAATATGTCGTGACCGGCAGCGCCCAGCGAAGCGGGGCGCGGACCTTCCGGGTCAACGTTCAGATCACCGACGCGACGACCGCCGAATACCGCTGGGCCGGCCGCTACGAGTTCGGCAGCGAGGAGGCGGGGCCGGCGCAGGTCCGGATCACCCGCCAGGTCTCGCGCGAGGTTCACGCGCTGCTGCTGCGCGAAGCGAGCCGTCGCGCCTTTGTCAATGCGGGTGTCGAGCTCGGGCTCGGCGAATGTCTTGGGCAGGCGGCGCACGCGCTCAAGGGCAAGATCCGGCCGGAGCTGACCGCCGAGGCGCAGCGCTGGTTTCTCGCCGCGCTGGCAATCGACCCGCGCAACGTCGAGGCGCTGATCGGTCTCGCCAAGACCTGCCAGCACCTGGTCAGCGCGCCCTGGTGGGCCGACTCCAGCGCGGCGACGGTCGCCTTCGACCTTGGGCAGGAGGCGATCACCTCGGCGCTGGAGCTTGCCCCGCGCAACGCGGTCGCCAAATGCATCCAAGGAATGCTTTATTCCGCGGCCGGCCAGTTGGAGGAGGCGGCAACCGCTTTCGATCGTGCATTGGCGGTGGATCCGCGGTTGGCGAGCGCCCACG
>Ga0210398_10005368_pt1 | contig 11919 bp, 7 predicted proteins | sample IncBWC4OmetaG_FD_161047 | JGI IMG/M metagenome (GOLD analysis project Ga0210398, IMG submission 161047) | Forest soil microbial communities from Barre Woods Harvard Forest LTER site, Petersham, Massachusetts, United States - Inc-BW-C-4-O | ecosystem: Environmental > Terrestrial > Soil >... | reverse complement strand
TACCTCGCCGTCCTATTCGCCCGACGGTTCGCATATCTGCTTCGAATCCGATCGCGGCGGCCAGCCGCAGATCTACGTCATGGCGGCAAGCGGCGGCCCGGCGCAGCGCATCAGCTTCGGCGATGGCGAGTACAATACGCCGGTCTGGTCGCCGCGCGGCGACTACATCGCCTTCACCAAGATCAGCAGCGGCAGTTTCGCCATCGGCGTGATGAAACCGGATGGCAGCGGCGAGCGCATTCTCACCGAAAGCTTCCACAACGAAGGCCCGACCTTCGCGCCGAACGGGCAGGTGATCATGTTCTTCCGCGATCCGGGCGGCACGTCCGGGCCGTCGCTGTTCACGGTGGATATTTCCGGCCGCAACGAGCAGCGGGTGCCGACGCCGAACTATGCCTCCGACCCGGCCTGGTCGCCGCTGCTGTCATAAATCGACGATATGGCCGGTGGCGGTTCCATAGAGTCGCCGTATTGACGCCGCATTAACCATTGCAAAAGCTTTCCGGGGAATCCGCAAGGTCGCGACATCTTTGCAAGGCGGCATCAAGGTTGACGGAACGTTCGTTTAACGAAGGCGCTGCTAGACCCGCTGACGACCAACCATGTCCGGTCGAATGCAAACATGGAGGCACCGGAATGAACATCGCGAATGCGATCCGTGGCGCCAAGTTCGTCGCGGTCATCATGGCCGTGCTCGCGATTGCGGCGTGCGCCAAGAAGGACGATCAATCTGCCATGGGCGGTGCGTCTGCCGCGCCCGGCAGCCAGCAGGACTTCGTCGTCAATGTCGGCGATCGCGTGTTCTTCGACACTGACTCGTCGGAGCTGTCCGACCAGGCGCGCGGCACGCTCGACAAGCAGGCGCAATGGCTCAACAACTACAATAGATATTCCTTCACCATCGAGGGGCACGCCGACGAGCGCGGCACGCGCGAATACAATATCGCGCTCGGCGCCCGCCGCGCCGAGACCGTGCGCGAATATCTGATCTCACGCGGTATCGCGGCGACGCGCATGCGCACCATCTCCTACGGCAAGGAGCGGCCGGTGGCGCTGTGCAACGATATTTCCTGCTGGTCGCAGAACCGGCGCGCCGTGACGGTGCTCGATCAGAGTTCTTAGAGCCGGATCCGCAGACAGCTTGTTAACCGATCGGCGCCGTAGCGGCGCCGATCGCATTTTTGGCGCCGGCTTGGCCGCGGGCATGTTTGGCCTTGCCAAGGCCAAGCCGAAGTCGGATCGTAGCGCCGCCGCAGGGATTTGCGGCGCCCGCCGTCGGCGCGGTATTTCGTTTTCGCAAATCTATATTGAAAAGGGTTCGGCAATGACCCGCGATCGTTTTGCCCGCATAGTCCTGGTGCTTGCGGTTTGCGCCGGCGCCGCGGCCTGCGGCAAGGACAATCAATATGCCGCGCCGCCGCCGCCGAAGGTGACCGTCGCTGCGCCGGTCGAGCAGGACGTCACGCGCTATTTCGAGGCGACCGGCAACACCGCGGCTGTCAATTCGATCGATCTGGTGGCGCGCGTGCAAGGCTTCGTGCAGGCGATCAGCTACAAGGACGGCGACTACGTCAAGAAGGGCACGTCGCTGTTCACCATCGAGCCGGAGCCGTACAAGCTCAAAGTGGAATCGGCCAAGGCCGCCGTGGTCAGCGCGCAAGCGACACTGACCCAGACCCAAGCCGAATATGACCGGCAGGCCGCACTGGTCGCCAAGCAGGTCTCGACCCAAGCCAATTACGACAAGGCGCTGGCGGCGCGCGATTCGGCGCAGGCCGATCTGCAATCGGCGCAGGCCAATGAGCGGCAGGCAGAAATCAATCTGAGTTACACCGACGTGACCGCGCCGTTCGACGGCGTTGTGACCGCGCGGCAGGTGTCGATCGGGCAGTTGGTCGGCGCCAGCTCGCCGACCACGCTGGCGACCATCGTGCAGCTCGATCCGATCTGGGTGAATTTCACCGCGAGCGAGCGCGACGTGTTGCAGGTCCGCGCCACGCTGGCGAGCCGCGGCGAAACCACCGCGGCGCTGTTAGGGCTGCCGGTCGAAGTCGGCTTGCAAATCGAAAGCGGCTATCCGCACCACGGCAAGCTCGATTATGTGGCGCCGAACGTCGATCCCTCGACCGGAACGCTGGCGGCGCGGGGCAGTCTGGACAACGGCGACCGCTCGCTGTTGCCGGGCTACTTCGTGCGCGTACGTATTCCCGCCAAGCCGCAGCCGGCATTGCTGGTGCCCGACGTTGCGCTGGGGAGCGACCAGGCCGGCCGCTATGTTCTGGTGGTCAACAAGGACAATGTGGTCGAACAGCGCAAGGTCGAGCCGAGCCAGTTGGTCGGTGATTTGCGGGTCATCGACAAAGGCCTCGCCAAGGACGACCGCGTGGTGGTCGGCGGCATCATGCGCGCCATTCCCGGCCAGAAGGTCGATGCCGAAGAGCGTTCCGCGGCGGCCGCCAAATAGCGCGAGATAATCCGGCGATGATCTCGAAATTTTTCATCGAGCGTCCGGTTCTGGCGAACGTTCTCGCCATCCTGATGATTTTGATCGGCGCGGTCGCGCTCTATGGGCTGCCGATTGCGCAATATCCCGACGTCGTGCCGCCGACCGTGCAGGTGACGACCCGCTATCCCGGCGCCAGCGCGCGCACGGTGATGGATACGGTGGCGCTGCCGATCGAGCAGCAGGTCAACGGCGTCGAAAACATGATCTACATGCAATCGACCAGCACCAGCGACGGGTCCTACACGCTGACGGTGACCTTCAAGATCGGCACCGATCTCGATGCCGCGCAAATCCTGGTGCAGAACCGTGTCGCGACCGCGCTGTCGGCCTTGCCGCAGGCGGTGCAGGCGCAGGGCGTCACGGTGCAGAAGCGCTCGACGGCGATCCTGCTGTTCGTCACTTTGACGTCACCCGATGACAGCTATGACAGCCTCTACCTCGCCAATTATGCCACCATCAATCTTCGGGACGAGCTGTCGCGGCTGCCCGGCGTCGGCAACGTCAACGTGTTCGGCGACGGCCAATATTCGATGCGGGTCTGGCTCGATCCGGAGAAGCTCAAAGCGCGCAGCTTGAACGCGCAAGACGTCGTCACCGCGTTGCAACAGCAGAGCCAGGACGTGACGGCCGGCCAGGTCGGCATGCCGCCGACCCCGCCCGGCGTCAACTTCCAATACACCATCGAATTGCAGGGCCGGCTCAGCGACGTCGAGCAATACGAGAACGTCATCGTCAAAACGGGTAATAACGGGGAGGTGACGCGGCTACGCGACGTCGGCCATGTCGAGCTCGGCGCCCAGACCTACAGCCAATATTTCAGTCTCGACGGCAAGCAGGCCGCCGGCATCGGCATCTATCAATCGCCCGGCGCCAATGCGCTCGAGGTCGAGCACCAGGTCAAAGCCAAAATGGCGGAGCTGGCGAAGGTTTTCCCGCAGGACCTCGTCTACACCATCCCGTTCGACACCACCGTGTTCGTCAATGCCTCGATCCATGAAGTCTACAAGACGCTGATCGAGGCTGCGGTGCTGGTGCTGATCGTGATCCTCGTCTTCCTGCAGGACTGGCGCGCCATGCTGGTGCCGGCGACGACGGTGCCGGTCACCATTATCGGCGCCTTCGCCATGATGTGGGCGATGGGCTTTACGGTGAATTTCTCGACGCTGTTCGCGATCGTGCTCTCCATCGGCATCGTGGTCGATGACGCCATCGTGGTGGTGGAGGGCGCCGCGCACAATGTCGAACAAGGCATGAGCGGGCACGATGCGGCGATCAAGGCGATGAACGAGCTGCTCGGCCCGATCATCGGCATCACGCTGGTTCTGATGTCGGTGTTTTTGCCGGCGGCGTTCCTGCCCGGTCTGACAGGGCGGATGTATGCGCAGTTTGCTCTGGTGATCGCGGCGACCGCGCTCCTTTCCGCCGTCAACGCGGTGACGCTCAAGCCGACACAGGCGGCGATGTGGCTGCGGCGGCCGGTTCCACCCGAACGGCGCAATGTGTTCTACCGCGGCTTCAACGCGGTCTATGGGCGGCTGGAGCGCCACTATGCCGGCCTGATCCATCACATGGTCGAGTATGCCGGAATCATGACGATCGTCGCCTTTGCGATCATCGGGCTTGCCGTCTGGGGTCTGTCGCGGGTGCCGACCGGATTCCTGCCGATCGAGGATCAAGGCTATCTCTTGGTCAGCGTGCAGCTTCCCGACGGCGCCTCGCTGACCCGTACCCAGCAGGCGATGCAGCAGGTCGCCGCGATCGCGCACAAGGATGCCAGCGTCGATCAGGTGATCTCGATCGCCGGCATCTCGGTGCTCGACAACAGCGCAACGCTGGCCAATGCGGGCGTCGCTTACCTGGTGCTCAAGGATTGGAGCCAGCGCGACAATTTGCAGACGCTGTTTCCCCGGCTGTCGCGCGCGCTCGACGCGGTCGACGCCCGCGTCATCGTGCTGCCGCCGCCGCCGATTCAGGGCATCGGCAATGCCGGCGGTTTCACCATGCAAATCGAGTTGCGCGACGGCTCGACCGATTTTGCCAAGCTGCAAAGCATCACCAATACCATTGTCGGCAATGCGCAATCGCAGAGCGCGCTGCAACGCGTGTCGACGTCGTTCCGCGCCATCGCGCCGCAAATTCTGGTCGATGTCGATCGCGTCAAGGCGCAGACTTTGCACGTTCCGGTCGACCAGGTGTTTTCGACGCTGGCGACCTATTTCGGTTCGACCTATGTGTCGCAGTTCAACAAATTCGGCCGGGTGTTTCAGGTCTACGCGCAGGCCGATTCGAAATTCCGCCTGCGGCCGCGCGACATCGATAATCTCTCGGTGCGTAATGCGCAGGGCGACATGATTCCGCTCGGCACCATGGTCAAGATCGAGCCGATCGTCGGGCCGCCTTTGATCAGCCTGTACAATCTCTATCCGTCGTCGAGCGTCATCGGCCTGCCGGCGGCCGGCTTCTCTTCCGGCGAAGCGATCCGCCTGATGGAGCAGAATGCGGCGGCGACGTTGCCGCCCGGCACCGGCACCGAATGGACCGCGATGTCGTACCAGGAGAAGGTCGTCGGCAATCAGATGTATTTTGTGTTCGTGATGGCGATGCTGCTGGTTTATCTGGTGCTCGCCGGCCAATACGAGAGCTGGTACGCGCCGCTCGCGGTCATTCTCTCGGTGCCGCTGGCGCTGACCGGGCCGGTGCTGGTGCTGGAAATGCTCCGCATCGACAACAATCTCTACACCCAGATCGGCATCATTCTGCTCATCGCGCTCTCCGCCAAGAACGCCATTCTGATCGTCGAAGTGGCGCGGGAGCACCGCGTCAATGACGGTAAGCCGATCCTTGAGGCGGCGGTCGATGCCGCGCGCGCGCGCTTTCGCCCGATCCTGATGACGTCGTTCGCCTTCATTCTCGGGGTCGCGCCGCTCGTCGTCGCCAGCGGCGCCGGCGCCAGCGCCCGGAAATCGATCGGCATCACCGTGTTCTCGGGCATGATCGCCTCGACTTGCCTCGCCGTGCTGTTTGTTCCATCGCTGTTCGTGGTGATTCAGCGGTTCGAAGAATGGCGTGCTTCGCGCAAGGCGCCGCGCATCCAGCCGGCGGAATAGGTGTTTTTTTGCGCATGATCTTGCGGAAAACCGGCTTCCAGTTTTCCGGATCATGCATTACCTGCGGCGCAGCGTCACGACGCCGCCGCCATTGAGCCACAGTCACAATTTGGACGCAGGACGCGCTATGGTAGGGCAGGGGAAATCACCGACAATGCTTCAGCCGATCAGCCGCTTCACGCCTGCATTCGTGCTCCTCTTTGCTTGCCTGATGTCGACGCAGGCCGCACACGCACAAGACTCGCCGAGCGATGTCGTAACGCGTCTCGACCAGCTCGAGGAAACGGTCCGCGACCTCACCGGCCAGGTTCAGGAGCTGCAGTACCGCAATCAACAGCTCGAGCAGCAAGTGCAGCGCCTGCAGGGCGGCGGCGCCGCGCCGCCGATCGCGGCAGGGCCGCCTTCTTCGGCGGCGCCGTCTCCTCCGGGAGGGCCGTTGCCGCGCGCGTCGGTGTCCACGTCGTTGCCGCCGCCGACTGCAACGCCCTATTCAACGCCGCCGCAATATTCGCAAGGCCCGCCGCCGGCCCAATATGGGCAGCCGCCGCAGTACGGAGCGCCGCCGCAATACGCGCCGCCGCCGGCTCCGGTCGTCGCTGGCGAGCCGTCGGCCGGCCATGACGCGTTCAACCCGGCGCTCGATCCGAACGCGCCGGGTGTGCCGCATCCGCTCGGCACCAGCACCACCGCGACCGAGCCGCCGCCGCCCGCTCCCGATATGGGTGGCGGACAACAACCCGGCGCGCCGCTCAATCTGTCCGTTCCGCAAGGCGGCGCCCTGCCGCCGCCGCCATTGATCAATCCGAGCGCGACCGGCGCCATGCAAGGCGATACCCAGGAGGCGTCGCTGCCACCCAACGCCACGCCGAAAGACGAATACGATCTCGCTTACGGCTACGTGGTGCAAAAGAACTATGGAGCGGCGGCGCAGACGTTCCGCGACTTCCTGCAGAAATATCCGGGCGATCGGCTGACGCCGGACGCGCAATATTGGCTCGGCGAAAGTCTGTTTGACGATCAGAAATACCACGATGCGGCCGAAGCCTTCCTCGCGGTCTCGACCAAATACGGTACCAGCGCCAAGGCGCCGGACGCGCTGCTGCGGCTCGGCCAATCGCTCGCCGCCTTGGGCGAGAAGGAGGCGGCCTGCGCTTCGCTCGGCGAGGTCTTGCGCAAATATCCGCACGCCTCGATCAGCGTCAAGCAAAGCGTTGACCGGGAGCAGAAGCGTGTCCACTGCTGAACAACCCATTCGCGCTCACGAAGCGAATGCGCTGTTCTCCGGTCTTGAAAATCTGCGTGGATTGATTCTCGCGGTGTCCGGCGGCCCTGACTCCACCGCGTTGCTCATATTGGCAGCGCGCTGGGCGAAGGCGCGCAAGCGCGCGCCGAAGCTTCTCGCCGTCACCGTCGATCACGGCCTGCGCGCGGCGGCGGCGGGCGAAGCCGCAGCCGTCAAGCGGCTGGCCAATCGGCTTGGCGTTACCCACCGCACGCTGCGCTGGCGCGGCGCCAAGCCGAAATCCGGTCTGCAGGAAGCCGCCCGCGCGGCGCGTTATCGCCTGCTCGCGCAAGCCGCCGCGCAGGCCGGTTACGAGCATATCCTCACCGCGCACACGCTCGACGATCAGGCGGAAACCGTGCTGTTCCGGCTCGCTCGCGGCAGCGGGCTCGGTGGCCTGGCCGGCATGGCGTATGCCGCGCCGTTGCCGGCGGCACGTGGAGCGGACCGGTTTTTTCTCCTCCGTCCGCTGCTGGCCCTGCCCAAGGCGCGGCTGATCGCGACGCTTGAGGCGGCCGGCATTGCCTATAACGACGATCCGACCAATCGCGATCCGCGTTTTACGCGCGCGCGGTTGCGCGACTTCATGCCGGCGCTGGCCAAAGAGGGACTCGATGCGCGCGGTCTCGCGCGCTTGGCCGCCCGCGTACGCCGCGCCGACGCGGCGATCGAATTCGCCGTTGCCGCCGCACGCGCGGCGCTCGCTCCGGGCCCATGGCCGGTACGCGGTCCTGTCGCCTTCGCGACCGCGCAATTTGCGAATCTGCCCGCCGAAGTAGCGTTGCGGCTCCTCGGTCGCGCTATCGCCCATACCGGAGACGAGGGCCCGGTCGAACTCGCCAAGCTCGAAAGCCTTTATGACAGCCTGCGCCAGACTCAGTCCCGGCTGCGCCAGACCCTTGCAGGGGCGCTCATCAGCCTCGACAGCGAGCGGCTTGTGGTCGGGCGCGCCCCGGCGCGCCGCAGGGCGGCTTTTCATCCGGATCGCAACAGGAGCTTTACGAAATAGCCGTAAAATTGGCTGGTCGCGCGTGGGGTTCCCTTGGCAGGGGGCGGGCTGGCGCCTACATTGCCTGATAGCGGGGACGTGAAGCCGCCACGATTGGCGGGCAGGCAATAACCCCGGACTCCGCTCGGCCGGGGCAAGGACTTAAGATGAACGCCAATCTGCGCAATTTCGCCCTCTGGGTCATCATTGTCCTGCTGCTGCTCGCCCTGTTTACGCTATTTCAGAATCCCGGCCAGCACACCACCGCGCAGGACATCTCGTTCTCGCAACTGCTCAATGAGGTCGATCAGGGCCGCGTCCGCGACGTCCTGATCCAAGGCCCCGAAATTCACGGCGATTTCACCGACGGCCGTGCCTTCCAGACCTATGCGCCGAGCGACCCGACCCTGGTGAAGCGTCTTTATGACAAGGGCGTGTCGATCACCGCACGGCCGCTAAGCGACAACGTGCCGTGGTTCGTCTCGCTGTTGATCTCCTGGCTGCCGTTCGTCGCGCTGATCGGCGTGTGGATTTTCCTGTCGCGCCAGATGCAAGGCGCCGGCGGCAAGGCGCTCGGCTTCGGCAAGAGCCGCGCCAAGCTCCTCACCGAGGCACATGGCCGCGTCACCTTCGAGGATGTCGCGGGCGTCGACGAAGCCAAGCTCGATCTGCAGGAGATCGTCGAATTTTTGCGCGATCCGGCAAAATTCCAGCGGCTCGGCGGACGCATTCCGCGCGGCGTGCTCTTGGTCGGTCCGCCCGGCACCGGCAAGACGTTGCTTGCGCGCGCCATCGCCGGCGAGGCCAACGTGCCGTTCTTCACCATTTCCGGCTCCGACTTCGTCGAAATGTTCGTCGGCGTCGGCGCCAGCCGCGTCCGCGACATGTTCGAGCAGGCCAAGAAGAACGCGCCCTGCATCATCTTCATCGACGAGATCGACGCCGTTGGCCGCCACCGAGGCGCGGGCCTCGGCGGCGGCAACGACGAACGCGAGCAGACGCTGAACCAACTGCTCGTCGAGATGGATGGCTTCGAGGCCAATGAAGGCATCATTTTGATCGCCGCGACCAACCGCCCCGACGTGCTCGACCCGGCCTTGTTGCGGCCGGGCCGCTTCGACCGTCAGGTCGTGGTGCCGAACCCCGACGTGGTCGGCCGCGAACAGATCTTGAAAGTGCACGTGCGCAAGGTGCCGCTGGCGCCCGACGTGAACCTGAAAACCATCGCGCGCGGCACGCCCGGCTTCTCCGGCGCCGATCTGATGAACCTCGTCAATGAGGCGGCCTTGATGGCGGCGCGGCGCAACAAGCGCATGGTGACGCAGGTCGAGTTCGAGGACGCCAAGGACAAAGTGATGATGGGCGCCGAGCGCAAGTCGCTGGTGATGACGGAAGAGGAGAAGCTCCTCACCGCCTATCACGAAGGCGGCCACGCCATCGTCGCGCTCAACGTCAAGGCGACCGATCCGGTGCACAAGGCGACCATCATTCCGCGCGGCCGTGCGCTCGGCATGGTCATGCAATTGCCCGAGCGCGACAAGCTGTCGATGTCGCTCGAGCAGATGACCTCGCGGCTTGCCATCATGATGGGCGGCCGGGTCGCCGAGGAATTGGTATTCGGCAGGGAAAAGGTGACGTCCGGCGCGGCGTCCGACATCGAGCAGGCGACCAAGCTTGCCCGCATGATGGTGACGCGCTGGGGCCTTTCCGATGCGCTCGGCACGGTCGCCTATGGTGAAAACCAGGAAGAGGTATTCCTGGGCTATTCGGTGGCCCGCCAGCAGAACATTTCGGAAGAGACCGTCAAGAAGATCGACGCCGAGATCAGGCGCCTGGTCGAGGCCGGCTATGCCGAGGCGCAGCAGATCCTGACCGATAAGCGCGCCGACCTGGAAACGCTTGCCAAGGGCCTGCTGGAATTCGAGACGCTGACCGGCGACGAGATCAAGGATCTGCTGCTCGGCAAGAAGCCGAACCGCGAATCGGTGATCGAGCCGACCACGCCGCGCAACTCGACCGTGCCGACCGCCGGCGCCGGCCGCAACCGGCCGCGCCCGGAGGCCGGCCCGCTGGAGCCGCAGCCGCAGGGTTGAGGGCGAAATTCCGGGATGAACCGGAAGCTTGGACCGCGCGACGGACGGGGGAGGCGGCTTCATGCGGACCATTTCAATTGCCGGATTAGCGTTGCTGTTTGCGGCGGTCCCGGCACTGGCGCAAACCGCCAAGCCCCCGACTGCGCATCCCGCCGCCAGTAAAGCCCCACACGCCGTGGCGCCGGCTTCGACGCCGGAAATACGCTCGGCCGCCGCGCTGGCGCTGTCGTCGGACCCGGTGTTCGACGAAGGCACCTATCTGCGTATCAAGGAAACGCTGCTCAGCTATTCGGATATACAGGTGCGCGGCGGCTGGCCTGTGTTGCCGGCCGACGCCAAGCTCGCGCTCGGCGCGAGCGGCCCCGATGTCGCGCTGCTGCGCCGTCACCTTGTCATCGGGGGCGACATGCCGGCAGACCAGGAGGCGGGCGACGTCTATGACGCGGCCGTCGCCGAAGGCGTCAAGCGCTTCCAATTGCGCCATGGGCTTGACGCGACCGGGACCGTCGGCGCGCAGACCCTTAAGGCGCTCAACGTTCCCGTCGGCGACCGCATCAAGCAGCTCGAAGCCTCGCTGGAGCGTCTGCTCGGCATGGATTTCATCTTCGCCGAGCGCTACGTCGTGGTGAACATTCCGGCGGCGTTCGTCGAGGCGGTGGCCAACGGCAAGGTCGAGCGGCGCTATCGCGTCATCGTCGGCAAGATCGACAAGCCGTCGCCGACGCTGTCGGTCTATATCACCGCGATCGATCTCAATCCGACCTGGACCGTGCCGCTCTCGATCACCAAGACCGAGATCGCGAACCACATGCGCCGAGACCCGAGCTATCTCAGCCGCATGCATATGCGGCTCCTCGGCGCTCACGACGAAGAGATTGATCCGTCGAGCGTCGATTGGTCGATGGCGCGCTCGCCGAATTTCACCGTCAGACAAGACGCAGGCAACTGGAACGCGCTCGGCAATCTGAAAATCGATATGCCGAACCCGTATTCGGTTTATATGCACGACACCGACACGCGGAAGCTTTTCAGCGCCGACTATCGCTTCGATTCGCACGGCTGCACGCGGGTCGACAATGTGCGCGACCTTGCCGCCTGGATTTTGCAGGACGGCCCGCCGGGCTGGGATCGCGCCGCCATCGACGCCGGCATCGCCGCCGGCCAGACCAAGGTGATCAATCTGCCGCACAAGATCCCGGTGGCTTGGGTCTATCTCACCGGCTGGGTGACGCGCGACGGCACCGTCGAATTTCGCGACGACGTCTATAAGCACGACGAACAGCTCGACCGCAACGGCCTCGCCGAAGCGGCCGCCGGCGGCTTCGTCGCACCGCTGCCGGCGACAAACCTCAAGCAGGTTTCCATCGACAATCAGTGAGGCGGCGGCATTGCGAGCGCGGCGAAGCGAATACCCGCCATTGCCACGCCAGCCGTTGCGTCGTTTCAGGCGATCGTTGCTATTGGCGCGCCGGACGGACCACGATCGTTTCGGTATTCCTCGATCGCACGCATGATCAGCTTTTTGACATTCTCGATTGTAACGTCGCCGCGGCGCTGGATACCGATCTCTTCGCTTACGTTTTTGGCTTGTTTCGGCTGGCCTGTCACGTCAAACCCGTCGCCGCAGGTGACCGTGACCGCCCCACCGCGCGGAACAATCAAATAGACGCGGCTTTGGTGGCCCATTCCAGAGCCCGGCTTGTCTTGCTGATCATTCTGATCGGATATGCGGAAAGCAACGGACGCGGGCCGTAAGGTTTTTCCGGTGCGTCCGTACTGCCGAATTTCCACTTTGCCGCCTAGCGGGTGCAATTTCTGACTGGCAGCCTGCAATTGGGGCAGCACCACGTCGCTCAACACGGCGATGTCCGCATCGGCTTCCCCTTGCAAACGCGTGGCTTCTGTGGGGGCGTTCAGTTGTTCGTCGTGTTCAAGCTTCGCTT
>Ga0210398_10005367_pt1 | contig 11919 bp, 11 predicted proteins | sample IncBWC4OmetaG_FD_161047 | JGI IMG/M metagenome (GOLD analysis project Ga0210398, IMG submission 161047) | Forest soil microbial communities from Barre Woods Harvard Forest LTER site, Petersham, Massachusetts, United States - Inc-BW-C-4-O | ecosystem: Environmental > Terrestrial > Soil >... | reverse complement strand
TCAATCGTCGCCTAAAACTGCCCCGGCTGTTGCTTGCCCTGTCTTCGACAAACGGAATAAGCAACGACAACGACAAAATCAACCCCACAGACTCAGAGGGATTGACAGGTCACTCCATATCAGGTTGGGCGCTGCGACGGGCGGCGGTTGGGGCGCTTGTAGACATGAACTCGCCAAGGACGAGGTGTTGTTCCGGCACCTTCGTTCCTCGTGGGAAGCGGCGCAAGAACCACAACGCAAGAACCACAAAATGTGTAATAGATGTGTAGGCGGTATGTGTAAGCGGTGCCGGTTCAGGTGGTTTGTCAATAAGCTTAATTGATTTCAGCTGGATATACCCTTAGTTGAGGTTTTATATAGGATTGTGAATCGCGCCGCGTCTGCCAGTTCCGCCATCCCGGCTCGAGATCTCCACTTGAAGAGAAAGTAGCGTAATCGACGGTTTGAAGCTTTACAACCGACAGAGGCAAGGCAAACCCTACTTCCTCGTGGACTTGCCATGCCGGAAGCACTGCACGACGTGGTCATCCACCATTCCCGTCGCCTGCATGAACGCGTAGCAGATGGTCGATCCGACAAAATTGAAGCCGCGTTTCTTCAGATCCTTGCTCATCGTATCCGACTCCGCCGTGCGCGGCGGAATCGGATTTCTGGTATTCCGCAGATTCAGTTTCGGACGACCGCCCACAAATTGCCATACATAGCGGTCGAAGCTGCCGAATTCCTCCTGCACCCGCAGCCAGGCGCGAGCATTCTGCACGGCGGAAGCGATCTTCAACCGATTGCGCACGATGCCTGGATTCCCCATCAACTGAGCCATCTTCCGGCGATCGTAGCCAGCCACGCGCGGTGCATCGAAGCCGTCAAAGCTGGCACGATAGTTTTCGCGCTTGGCGAGAATCGTCTCCCAGCTTAGCCCGGCCTGCGCTCCCTCCAGAATGAGAAACTCAAAAAGCTTGTCGTCCTCATGCACCGGCACGCCCCATTCCTCATCGTGGTAACGGATCATCAATTCGCTCTGCGCCCACGCGCAACGCACCAGCGGTGGGCTGGTCCTCGGCTTTCTCGTCATAGAACTTGGATGAGCCTGCGGCGGGAAAAGGCGCAGGCTGGGCGCGGTAGCTTCGCGACTCGGACGGGGACGGCTGACCTTTCAGGTAGCGCCGATTTACTCCAGCGACTTGGGATCCGACTTGTCCGTCGGCGATTTTCTGTTCAGCAGCGACACCAGTTCCCGCGCGCAAGCCGGAACTCCCACCTTCCGCTCCACGATGATTTCTTTTGCGCTCAATTTTCTCCCGTACAGTTTCTCGTTGGCGCTGCCATCGGAGCGCAGAGTAGAACCCTCTAACGATATTCCTGCAAACAACCCCTTGTTTCGCGAGTAGGAAAGAATCTCGGCGTCCATCACAATATCGGTTGCGCCTTCCGCCGTCCGCCCTTTCGGTCCCGCAGCCGCCGAGGCATCCGCTCCCAACTTCACCTTGCTCGACAGCAGTGAGCTCGCTCCCTTGGGATTCATGACCAGCAAAACAAAATCGGTCGCCTGCCCGCCCAGCTGGAGTCCGATGCTCACCCCTTCCAGCGCATACAGAGCGGGAGCTCCCCAGGGCCCGCCGTAGTGCGCGCCGCTGCGGCACAGCATCACCCCGCGGCCGTAGCTGCCGCCCACCCCGAACGCGCCTTTCTTCACCGAGGGCAGAATCACCACGCATTCCGCCTTATCGAGCAAGTCTTGCGGAATGTTGTCTGGAATGTTCAAAATTTCCTTCATCACCTGCCCGGTATCCTTCACCCGCGCTTCTTCCCTCACGTCGGAGCCGAATCCCAGAGTCCGGCACGCGCACAAAGCAACGAATAGTACCGCGATCTTACGTATGTTCTTTGGTATCAGCTTCATCGCTGCCGGTTCCCTCTCGGAATTCTCTTCGTGCCATCATCTTAACTCGTAAAGGGAGATAAACGGGCCTCCCGCACGCCTCGCCCTATGACCAAATGCGTGCTCCTTTTGTAACTTGGCACTTGCTTGGCCCCCCTTCTACAGTCGATGGATAGCCTGGGAAAGATGGCGCGGTCATTCGGCATTTGGCGTGCATCTAATCAGTGGGAAGTACACTTAGGCTGTGGGTGGAGTGAAAATTTTGGACGTTCTGGGCATGAAGTACACGCCGTCTGCCGGCCGGATTCTCGCGCTGCTGGCTGCATTGGCGCTGGTTTGCCCAGCTTTCGCCCAGTCCGATCCCTACGCCGCTTCTTCCTATGCCAGCGGCGCCGCCGCCCCGGCCGCATATGACGGCCCGTCCAGTCCCGACGATCCCCAGGCGGGCGCGATGCTCACCATTCGCACGCGCGTCGACGAAGTGAATGTATTGTTCATTGCGACCGACAAGCATGGCAAGTTCGTCCGCGATCTGAGCCAGAAGGATTTTTCCATCCTCGACGATCACAAGCCGCCGCAATCCATTGTGAACTTTCGCCGCGAAACCGATCTGCCCCTTCATCTCGGCCTGCTCGTCGATGTCAGCGGATCTGTCCACAGCCGTTTTGAATTCGAGCAGGATGCGGCGATCAGCTTTCTGCAGCACTCAATTCGCGCTGACTTCGACAAAGCCTTCGTCGTCGGCTTCAACCAGCAAAGCGACATGACGCAGGACTTCACCGACAACGTGCAACTGCTATCCACTGGCATCCACCGGCTGCAGGATGGTGGAGGCACGGCGATTTACGATGCCATCTATCGTGCCTGCAAAGACAAATTTCTGAAGGACCGGCCCGATCACCCCACGCGCAAGGCGATCGTCATCGTGAGCGATGGCGAAGATAATCAGAGCGAATACTCACGCGCGCAAGCCATCGAAATGGCGCAGCGTGCCGAAGTCATTATTTATGCCATCTCCACCGACGACAGCGGCCTCGTTCTTCGCGGCGACAAGGTTCTCGAGCAACTCTCCGAAGCCACCGGTGGCCGCGCCTTCTTTCCCTTCAAGATGAAGGACATCACGCACTCTTTCGCCGCCATCGAAGACGAACTCCGCAGCCAGTATGTCGTCTCCTACAAGCCGGCCGACTTTGATGCCGACGGCCGTTACCGCTCCATCGAAATCTCCGCCCTCAAGAAGGACCTGCAGGTCCGCGCCCGCAAAGGCTACTTCGCCCCGCAGCAGTAATTAAGGATCTCACCCCAGAGGCCCGGAAAAATCTCTAGGCGTCTCTATTCTATGACTGAGATTTCCTCCTCCGCCTCGTCCGAACGCGCGTGCATGCCGATTGGCCCGCCGGCTGCGCTCCTGCACCCTTCCAGCAGCACATGCCCGATACTTGCCAAGTTTCCGGCGCTTCTTTTCCGATTAAAACTACAGAGCCTTATTTCTTTTCCCAATCCCTGCGTAGGGAATGACGTAGCAGTGATCCAGAGGAATAATGTATCGCGCAACAAGTCGACCGTTCCCGGTTCTTGGCCGTGCCGTTTTGGCTCGTCATGACGCCGATGCGGCAGCCGCCCCGGGTCGCGGCGGAGTTCCCTCGCCGGCTGTCGTGACATCACCGTTACACTCACCACGCTTCGCGGCGTGGGGAAGCCGAACCTGGCTGGGAACCGTCGGTTTGCACCCGCGCCCTCCCTGTGCTACCGTCCCATTGATTTTCGGAATTAAGATTTCGAGATTAAGCCTTCGACATTCCCCTAGGAGACGCTCATGGTTGGCATTGTTTTTCTCGTAATCCTGGTCGTCATCGCTGTCGTTCTGATCGGCATGTACAACAGCTTGGTGCAGCTGCGCGTGCGCTGCGACTCGGCCTGGTCTGATATTGACGTCCAACTCAAGCGCCGGCACGACCTCATCCCCAATCTGGTCGAGACCGTGAAGGGATATGCCGCCCACGAAAAAGGCACCTTCGAAAACATCGCCAAATACCGCTCGCAAGCCATGCAGGCGACCACGCCGGAAGGCAAGGCGGTCGCGGAGAATCAACTGACCGGCGCGCTGAAGAGTCTGTTTGCCGTGGCCGAGAATTATCCCGAGCTGAAGGCTTCAGACGAATTCACCCAACTCCAGGGCTCGTTAAGCCAGACCGAAGACTCGATCCAGAACGCGCGTCGCTATTACAACGCCGTGGTGCGCGATCTGAACACCAAGATCCAGTCGTTCCCCACAAACATTCTTGCCGGCATGTTCGGCTTCTCCGCCCGCCAGTTCTTCGAGACCACCGAAGCCGACCGCGAGCCGGTTGCCGTGAAGTTCTGATCCCATGATTGGGACTAAGCGCAAATGGTTGCGTCCCGGGGCCGGGCTGCTGCTCGCGGCTACCCTCAGTCTGGCCTCGCCGGTCTTCGCAAAGTCCTGGCGCATCTCGAGCTTCGAGGACAGCATCACCGTCGAGCCCGACGGCAGCGCCCTGGTCAACGAAACCGTCACCCTGGTTTTCGTGGGGGAGTGGCATGGCATTCACCGCAAGATCCCCATCGAATATCCCGGACCAGACGGCACGAACTACCAACTCTTCGTGAACGTCACCAGCGTCACCGATGAAACCGGCGCCAAGCTCAAATACGATTCTTCCACCTCGGGCGCCTACCGCGATCTGAAAATTTACCTGCTCAACGCGGTCAACGCCACGCGCACCGTGGAGATCGCCTACCGCGTGCGCAACGGCACGCGCTTTTTCGACCAGTACGACGAGTTCTACTGGAACGTGACCGGCAACGATTGGCCCGTGCCCATTGATCACGCCACGGCCAGTGTGCATTTCCCCGATTCCGCAACTGGATCCTTGCGCGCTCAGGCCTTCACCGGCGTCTACGGCTCGAGCGAGCGCGACGCTACCGCGAAAGTGGAAGGCTCGACCGCGGAGTTCGAAACCAATAATCCTCTGCCCATGCGCGGCGGCATGACCATTGATGTGTACGTTCCGAAGGGCATCCTGAATCCTCCGGGTAGTTTTACGAAATTGCTCTGGTTCATCGGCAGCAACCCCGTCGTCTTTTTGCCCCTGGTTACGCTGGCCGTCATGTGCACTCTGTGGTGGTACGCCGGCCGCGATCCCGATCCCGGCATGTCCGTCGCGCCGATGTATGAGCCTCCGCCCGGTGTTTCTCCCGCGGAGGCCGGGACTCTGCTCGACGACCACATTCATCCGCGCGACATTACTTCTACCATCGTCGATCTTGCGGTGCGTGGCTTCCTGAAGATTGAAGAGACAGACGAGAAGGGTCTTCTGTTTCACAACAAGGATTACACCTTTCATCTGCTGCAGCAACGCCAGGACTGGAGCGGCCTCGCTCCCCACGAGCGCGTCATGCTGGAAAATATTTTCGTCGGCGACGCGCCTGATATTCGCTTGTCGAGCCTGAAGAACCGCTTCTACACCGCCGTTCCCGCGATCCGCACCGACATCATGTCGGCGCTCAAGCAGAAAGGCATCTACACACTCGATCCGGAATCGGCCAATGGCTACAGCATCGGCGCGGCTTTTTGCATTCTGATTCCATTTGCGATCCTGCAATTCCTCGGATGGGCCGATTTTCTGAGCTCGATCCCGATGGTGGCGGGGTGTGTGCTGATCAGCGCCTTGATCTGGTGGCTCTTCGCGCGCGTCATGACGGCAAAAACTCTGAAGGGGGCGCGCACTCATATCGCCGTGCTCGGATTTCAGGAATTCATGAATCGTGTGGACGCCGACCGCCTGAAAACCATGCCCACCAACACCTTCGAAAAATTCCTGCCCTATGCGATGGCGCTCGGCGTCGAACATCACTGGGCGCAGGCCTTCGCCGGCATCATAAAAGATCCGCCAACCTGGTACGCCGCCCCCGCCGGATACGGCTACGGCATGGCCTTCAATCCAATCCTATTTTCTTCTTCGATGCATGGCATGGCCGCCGATATGCATCAGGTGTTCGTCTCCGCTCCGCGAGCCAGTTCCGGCGGCTCAGGTTTTGGCGGTGGTGGCTTCGGCGGGGGCGGAGGATTCTCCGGCGGCGGCTTTGGCGGCGGCGGTGGCAGCGCCTTCTGAGTATCTAAGAAATTGGTGCGCCCGGAGAGACTCGAACTCCCAACCCTCTGCTCCGAAGGCAGATGCTCTATCCAGTTGAGCTACGGGCGCCCGCCGTACGGGTCGATTTTACTCCATTTCAAAACTCAGATAGGACAGGCCATCGCTGCGTTCAACTTGCAGGACCACGGGATCGCCCGTCTTCAGGCTCTGAACGGCGGCGCGCAGCGTGTCCATCGATGTGATGGGCGTTGTGTTGAGGGCGTGAATCACGTCGCCGGTCTCGAGGCCAGTGTCAGGAGTGATGAGATCGACAGCGCGGCCGAGGACGACGACCCCACCGGGAAGGCGCAGCGTGCCAATCTGATTGCGCAGGTCGCCGGTGATATCGACGGCAAGAATGCCCAGTCGTGGGACCAGACTCTTTTCCGGATCGGCGGCGTCGAAGAGCTGATCCATGGGGTCGCGCTGTTCGATGGCGGGGACGTAGAGAGTTTTTCTTTCATCGCCCCGCAAAATCTCCAGCTTTAACACCTGATCGAGGCGGTGCAGATACAGCGCGGAAGAAAGAGCGGGAAGAGTTTCGATGCGGCGATCGTCGGCCGTGAGCACGATATCCTGAACCTGCAGGCCGGCGGCAGCGGCGGGACCGTCGGGCTTTATATCGGCGATGATGACGCCCCAGCGTTGCGACAGACGCAAGCCATCGGCGATCGTCGGCGTGATTTCCTGGGCCACGGCGCCAATTTCCACGCGATGTACGTGGCCGTATTTGCGAAGGCTGTGGTAGACAAAATCCACGATGCGGGCGGGAATGGCGAAACCGAGGCCCTCGCTGCCGCCGCCGGTCGAGAGGATGAAAGTGTTGATGCCGAGAACCGATCCATTCATATCGACCAGCGGACCGCCGCTGTTGCCGGGGTTGATGGGGGCGTCGGTCTGAATGTATGTCAGGGCCTTGTCCGGATCGGGCTGGCGGGCGACGGCGCTCACGACTCCCATGGTGACGGAATTCTGTAGGCCTTCTGGGCTGCCGATGGCGAACACCAGCTGCCCGACGCGAGGACGAGGTTGCACGAGCAGAGGCAAGGTAGGAAGGTCTTTCTCCTCGATCTTGAGCAGGGCGAGATCGGTTTCCTTGTGCACTCCGATCAACCGGGCTTCGAGAATGTGGCGCTTGCCCACGGGCACGGCACGGCCGGAGTCGCCGGGCAGCGGCAAGGCGACGCGAATGCGTTGCGCGCCTTCGACCACGTGCGCGTTGGTCATGATGTATCCGGAGGAGTCTAGGATGACCCCGGAGCCGACTGCACTTTGGCGAACGATGAGAGCGGTCTGCGTGCGGTTCTCCTCGTGCAAGGGACCGTAGCCGGTGACGAGGATTTGAACTACGGCCGGTGAAACTTTCGCAGCGAGACCTTCCAGAGCGTTGTTTAGCTGCATGAGCGCTGCTGCCGCGGGCGCGGATTCGTCTGGCTTGGGCTGTGGTTTTTCTTCGGCGTGGGCGTCCACAGGCGGGTTGGCCGGCTTCTGAGCCGCTGGCTGCTGCGCGATCAGGCTCGTGCTCGAGACCAGAACAACCAAGATAGCCTGGCAGAGAAAAGTGTGCGTCGAACCAGTCGCGTGGGCGCAGGGGAAAGATGGACCGAGCATGAGTGAGCTCTCCTCGACCAAGAAAGATACTCCTCTGACGGTACCACGGGGGTTTGGGTTGCAGGGATAGGAGCCGTCAACCTCGAGGCAGAAGACTGGCCAGGGCACGCTGCCGATCGCTGGGCTCTTGACCGGACTGGTCACGCGCTTTAAAATGTCACCATTGATCAGTGGTGACACATGCTTCGGCGTCAGCAATCTCTGATCTCACTGGGCCTGAACGCCTATGAAGCGGCGACCTATCTGGCATTGCTGAGCCGTCCGCGGCTGCATCCTCCCGAAGTCGCCCGCTTGGCCAGGATTCCGCGGCAGCGGGTGTACGACGTACTCGATTCGCTGCTGGCCAAAGGGTTGTGCATCGCGCGGGATGCCAATCCCAAGAGCTATTCCGCGATCGATCCCAAAATCGCTTTGCAGTTGCTGGCGGCGGAGCGTGGGGCTGCGCTCGAGATTCAGAAACAGGAGACGCAGGAGATTTCCGCGCGGGTGGCGGCGGAGCTGTTGCCGCTTTTCACCTCCGGCCGCGGCCAGACCGACCCACTGGCTTACGTCGAGGTGCTCGCCGGTTCGGCCCGCATCGCGCATCGCGCGCTAGCGCTGGCCCAGGAGGCAAAAAAGAGTGTGAACTCATGCATCAAGCGTCCCATGATTCTTTCCAAAGAGCAGAACTGCACATTTCTGAAAGCGCCTCTGGGGCGAGGCCTCAACTACCGGGCGCTGTGCGACATCGACGCCATCGAGGACGCCGAGCTGCGGAGCTGGTTTCAGGAGTTTCGCGAGTGGGGACTCGAGATCAAAGTGGCGGCCGAGCTGCCGCTGAAAATGCAGGCCTTCGACGATGAGGCCGTACTCATCTCGATGCAGGACCCCGCCGCCGGCCAACCCAGTTTCACCGCCGTGGCCATTCACAACCGCGGGCTGGTGGCCATGCTCAACCTGGCGTTTGAGCGTCTGTGGGACGGCGCCCGCCGGTTCGATACGAAGACTCGAAGAAAGGAATGACACTCCATGGTGTCGGGATCAGCAATACAGCACCCAATTCCCCCCGGTATTGAAATTCATCGCGGCTACGAGCCCGGCCTCATCGGCCGAGTGGGAGAACTGCATGGCCGCTACTATGCGGCAACCTGGGGCGTCGGAGCCGGGTTCGAGGCCATGATGACCCGGGAATTCTGCGATTTCGTGGAGCACTATGACTCGGAGCGCGACCTTCTCTTGTCGGCGCACATCGAAGGCGTGCTGGCAGGCTCCATCTCGATTCTCGGCAAGCCCGGCGCCGCGGAAGGGCAGCTCCGCTTCTTCCTGGTGGACCCGCGATTCCAGGGACGCGGCGCCGGCAAGACGCTGCTGAACGCGGCCTTGAACTGGGGTCGTGAACGTGGTTTGCGCAAGATATTTCTCTGGACGGTCGATCACCTGCCGCAATCGCGGCGCTTGTATGAACAGGCCGGGTTCCGGGTCACGGTCGAGTGCACCGATGATCGCTACACGGCCCCCTTGGAGAGCCTCAAGATGGAGCTAGCGTTCGATTAAAAGGATCTGCGCGGGGCTCAGTTTCCAAACCAGTCGGGGAAGATGAGTTCGATCAGGCCGGGGGTCCAGTAGGAATAGAACTTTTTGTCGCAGATTTTGTATTTGCCGTATTTCTTGCGGGCGTAGTTGCCCCAGTGAGGCTGAGTGCCGTCGAGATCGGTGAATCCATATTCGCGGGCGAGGTTCCAGGAACTGAAGACACGTCCGGTCTTGTGCATGGCTTTGGGATCGGTGGCGAGAGCCACGACGGCACGGCCGATATAGCGTGGCGATTCGGAGAGCATGAAATCGCTCGGCGCGTCGTTCTGTTCTTTACTATTCTTATCCTTATTCTTGCTTTTCTTCCCGACGTCTTTCCAATTGGCCTCGGTGACTTTGAAGTGCTCGAGGACTCTTTCCGAACGCAAGAAGCCGGGAGTCAGAGCGACGGAGACGAGGTTCCGCTTTTCGAGTTCGCGGGCCATGGCGAAGGCCAGGCGGATGACGGAAATCTTGACGAGATCATAAAAGAGATTGCCGCGGTAGTAGAAGGCGTCGCCATCAGTGATTTCGAAAATGATTCCGCCTTTGCGACCCAGCATCAACGGGGCGGCGTAGTGCGCCGTGATAATGTGGGAATGGATGGCCTGCTTGAGCATGCGAAGACCGTTGTCGAGATTGACGGCCCAGAAAGGCTTGCTCCACTCGGTGAGGGCGTCGCCGCCCCAGACATCGTTGACCAGGATGTCCAGACCTTTGTGACGGCGTTTGATGCGCGCCGCCAGTCGCTTCACCTCAGACGGAACTTCGTGATCCACCTTGACCGCGATGCCGTGGCCTCCGGCGGCGGTTACCAGGTCCGCGGTTTCTTCGATGGTTTCGCTCTGGCCGGGTTTGAGTAGGCGTTTGGGCTGGTCTTTTCTTGAGCTCCGGCCGGTGCAGTATACCGTGGCCCCGGCCTCGCCCAAGGCGATGGCGATGCCGCGGCCCGCGCCTCGCGTGGCTCCGGCGACCAGGGCAATCTTGCCGCGCAAGAGTTTGGGGAATTTCCGCGATGCTGGAGTCATATTTTCATCCGGCGGCACATGATAGCAAATGCGCCGGGATCGCAGGCGGCGTGGGGAGCGAGTCCTGCTCAACTTCAAAACCTGGTCCCCGGCAGCGGACAGGTCTCGGTTCTGACCGAGCGATGCGGGGGAATCTAGGTTCTACCCTTAACTAACTCGTAATCAGGCTTTTATCAGGTGAGCATCCGTGATATAACCGGCCCTGAGCAATAAAGTGGTCGATCCGCCTGCCAGAAGCGTATTTTAATGGTATTGGCCTCATCCGCACCGAGAGAAGGATCAAGCCACGAAAGAGGAGGGACTGTGTCCGAAGAAGCACGGACCGGGAAAAGGTTTCCTCTGGAGTTGCCGATCAAGCTGCATAGCGATGCGGCCAGCGGCGACGCCAAAGGGACAACAGGAAATCTGAGCGCGGCGGGAGTCTATATTCGCGCCGACGCATCGCTCGAGATTGGTTCGCCGGTGGAGTTTGAGATCACCCTGCCGCCGGACGTAACCGGGGGGCAGGAGAACGTAGTGATTCAGTGCAAGGGACGCGTGGTGCGCACCGATCCCACGGGAGCCAGCGAAGAGGGCAAAGGTGTTGCCTGTGTGATCGACTCCTACGAGTTCATCCGGAACTCGTAATTTTTGAACCGAAATTCTTGGAGTGAATTTTTGGAGCGCCGAACAACATGCTCAAACTGATTCTGGCCGATAACCAGGCAATTTTTCGCGCCGGCATTGCCAAAGTGCTGGCGGTCGAAGACGAGATGCGCATTGTGGCGCAGGCTCAAACGCCGGAGCAGATGTTCATGGCTCTGGATAAATTCCGCGCCGCGGTGCTGGTGGTGGCAGCGGGCTTTCATAACGATTTTGCAGCCATTATGCAGGGAGCGAACCGCGCCAAAACGCGAGTGGTGGTGCTGGCCGATACGGGCGAAAGCGCCCAGCGGCATATGGCGAACGGGGCGCACGGCGTGGTCTACCGCAACGTGACCAGTGCGGCCCTGGTAGACTGCGTCCGCAAGGTGGCTCGCGGCGAGACTTGGGTGCAGGATGTCGCGGTGCCCAGCGAGCTCACGGAAAATGATATGGTCGGATTGCGGGTGCGGGATCGCCTGACCGCGAAAGAGTTGCGCATTGTGGCGTTGATCGTGCAGGGTTACAAGAACAAAGAGATTGCCACGCAGCTGGGAACGACCGAGCAGGTCATCAAGAACTATCTCCGCAACGTGTATGACAAGATCGGCGTCTCCGACCGGCTGGAATTGGCGCTGTTCACCATCCATCACAGGATCTTGAACGAAGCGGCGGCCGCGACCACCACCGGTCCAGCGCCACAAACGCCGGCGGGAGCAATGCCGTAGCAGCTTGGTATTTTTGAGGAAACGGGCCGCCTGCGGGCGGCTTTTTTGTTGCTTGCGGTACCCGTGTCGACCCCATGTTTGCGGAAGCCTGCGGCACCTAGTGGCTATGGAATTCCGCAGCTTGGGACGCTCTGGTTTGAAGGTGCCGGTGCTGAGTTTTGCGCGGGAACGTTGGCTGGATCGAACGAGTTTCTCCGCGCCTGGGGCGCAGCCAGTGATGTGGCCGAGGCTACGCGTCTGGTTGATATCTGCCTGGAAGCGGGAGTGAATCTGTCGATCCCGCCGACGTTTATTCAGATGGACTTCGGAAGCAATTCTGGGCAAGGCGATTGCCGGGCGGCACAACG
>Ga0210398_10005365_pt1 | contig 11922 bp, 5 predicted proteins | sample IncBWC4OmetaG_FD_161047 | JGI IMG/M metagenome (GOLD analysis project Ga0210398, IMG submission 161047) | Forest soil microbial communities from Barre Woods Harvard Forest LTER site, Petersham, Massachusetts, United States - Inc-BW-C-4-O | ecosystem: Environmental > Terrestrial > Soil >... | reverse complement strand
GGGCTTCCAGGCCATTCTCATCATGATCAGCGATACCGGCCAGGGAGCGGCGATCATGGCCAACTCCGATAACGGTGTCGAGATCGGCAATTACCTGGTCAACAGCATAGCGCGCGAGTACGGCTGGAAGTACGCTCCGCCTAAGACTGACGCGGCGGGAGCGCTGTCGCTAGTCGAAACGACCAAAGGTGCCAAGGCGGCGATCCAGGAATACCGCTACCTGCACGAGAGTGCTGCCTCTCAGTTTGACTTCAACGAGGGCACGCTAAACCAGCTCGGGTATAACCTTCTGACTAAAGACGACACGCAGGACGCCATCCAGGTCTTCCAAATGAACGTGCAGGAATATCCCAAGTCTTGGAATTGCTATGACAGCCTGGGCGAAGCGTATATGAAAGACGGACAGAAGGAACTGGCCATCGAGAACTACACCAAGTCGATCGAGCTAAATCCAGACAACAAGAACGGAGTGGAGATGGTCGAGAAGCTGAAGCAGCAGAGGTGACTGCATACCACTCGTTCAAGAACGGCGAAATAGGTGGGTGATCCGAACATCGTTCTGCGACAGGAGTAGAGTTGTTGGCCCGTAACCGGCTTGAGGAGAATACTCCTTCCGATCAGCCGGCTTGTAGTCTGCTTTCCGTATCTCCCTGTCCGCCTCCTGGGCGAGCCCAGCATCTTCACAGACATCCGCTTTTACCGCGGATGGAAGCAGGTGGTGGAGGCTATTTATAACTACCAACCGGCGGACCTACTCCTTGACCGGGACTTCGCTCCGGATTTTGAAATGCACCTGAATCGACGCGTGACCGACGGGGCATCCCAGCAGCAGGCCTCTTCCTTGTCCTCTGAACGCGTAGGAAATATGCGCAATTCCAACTGGATCGATTTTATTGATGACTGGAGACGACATATCCCGGATCTTATCTGCATCCACAAGTTCGGCTTCGGCCGACAAAATTTGTTCATGCAGGGAAGGGTCGAGTGCTATCGGCACTTGCAGATCGTCCGCTGAATTCGTACGGTTGCAATCGACATTAAGTCCGGATATTTTGTTGTCTCGGACGCTTTCGACTACAGCAACAACGGGGTTGTTGCGGTAGACCTTAGCAAAGAAAATATAGGCATCAGCGGATCGATCGGCAGGCTTAACAATATCGATGTGGTCTGCGACGATTTTTTGCGGCGCCGTATCCGCATCGCACCCGTAGGTTGCACTGTAGTAATTCACCACTCGAGTGTGTGCACGCAGATATCGGCCAATTCCGGCTCCGGCCGACGTGTCCAGCCCTTCAAAGGCGCAATACCGATGAATCTTGATGACGGGTTCAGTACTTCTCCATTTCTGTTCTAGGTCCATCAAAAAGCTATTATCGTTACTTTCCCGAAGGTCGGTAAGGAGAGGATCACTATCATAAATCTTCGCCAGATTGGCCACAAACGATCCCTGATGGGGCGTTGCGTACGAGACAATGAACCGGACGCGTCCGGCATCGGCAGGGTGATTGAGCAACATCTCCTCGACAAGAATTCCACCCAGGCTGTGAGAAATGAACACGACTTCTTGGTGGTCCCAGACTCTTTGCCGCTCCAATCCTTGCCAGAGAATCTGAGCGAGTTGCGCAGTGGACAACTGGCCGCGCCTTGAAGGCGTTGGATACTCGGCAACCACGACATCCGATTTTTGGAAATGGGGATCGCTCTGGATGAGTTGCGGCCAATACGCCCCATTGGGTGCGCGCCACGTCTCATGGTCGCCATGAAGGCCGTGAACAAATACGATCACTCGCGGCTTAAGATTTTCGGCCCTGGCCGGCAAACAACCCGGGCTAGCAGCAACATAGCCTAGGAACCCTGCACAAAGAACTACGGCAGCGCAACGCAAAACCGACCTCTTCCAGATATCCGAGTCCAACAATTAAAAGCTGTTTATTTAAGATTACGCTTTTCGACGCATCGATGAAGGTTGGCAAAAGAGAGCGGGCTATCGGAGGCTTGGCGAGTTGCTTTGTGAGTGGTCTTCCCCATGTTGGTCTCCCTGGAGGCTCGTCAGCGGTTTGGGACAACGCTGTTGGAACGAAAAATCTCTGCCCCAGCAAGACGCTTGTACTTTCCTCAAGCGATCTGACGTCACAAGATTGCATCCATTGCCACAAGGGCACTCTTTCGAGTGCCCTTGTGGCATTCCTGATCGTGATGTCCCTCCAAAGTGGTTAGAAGTTGATGCTCATGCCGAACTCCATCGCGCGCGGAGCGCCCAGGTTGAAGACTCCGGTGCCGGCGCCCACGCGATTGGTGATTCGGGTGGCCGAGGTGGTGCCGTTAATCGAACCGGCACTGCCCGTCAGTCCGCCCGTGAGCGCGTTGGGCGGTAAATCGAAGTTAGCGAAGTTAAACAGATTGAAGAAGCCTACGCTGGGCTGAAATGCGATGACGTGCGCCTTCGCTTCCAGCTTATAGGTCCAGGCGAACTTCAAATCGAAGTCCCGAAGGTTCCCCATATTCACTTGGCCGGGAGGAGCGAATTGCAAGGTACAGTTTGGGCTGTTGATGCTGCCTCCAGCGATGCAGGGTGCCACGGCCCCAAGCTGCTGGAGTTGCGCCGCCGTAAACAAGCCGTTTGAGATCAGGACCTGACCGGCCGGGGTGGGCTTGTTTCCATAGTTGTTGTTGTAGCTGGTCAGAAGCTGGTTAATCGTCGTGCCATTGTACTGCGACCCGAAGGCTCCATTGACTGTGCCGGGCAGTGGATCCTGCGTCGTACCATCGCCGGTGAAGTCAGTCTGGAAAATAGCTCCCGGACCTGTTCCGGGGACCTCGATTGGAACCGACAAGGCGGAATAGAAGTGACCGATAAACGACAGTTGGAAATTCCACGGAAGACTTCCCACCACGCCGAACGAGAATTGGTTTGGCCGATTCAGCAAGGAAGGTCCAAAGTATTTATTGGGGTCGGCATTGTCCAGCGAAGGAACAATGAAGTCCTGATCGCTGTTGGAGATTCCTCCCAGCACGCCGCTGATGCCGGAGCCGCCACCGGAGTTCTTGAACGACGAGTAGGAGTAGGAGACTTGCGCGTTGACCGCGTGCATGCCTTTGAACGGATTGGTCTTCTGATAGTTCAGCTTGACGTCGAGCGCATTGTACTTGGAGATGCCGGCCGGAACCAGGAAAGGCATGGCCGGTGCGTTCGGATTCAAGCCCCCAAAGGCGCAACCCGTCGCACAGGTGCCGCCTAGATCGCCTTGCGAGTCGAGACCATTGGTGGCAAAAGAGGAGATGGTTGCACCCGCCGCTATCGCGCAGTTGATAGCGGCGGCGCTGGTGCCTCCGCCGCAACCAAATTGTGAGGTAGTTGCGGATATCGCGGCCATTGCACCCGGCTTGTTGAAATACCGGACGTCTCCAGTGTGGTTTTGGTCAACCCCCAGAAGCAGGCCGGTGGTTACGTTGCGAACGTAGTCCACACTGATCACTACGCCAGGGCTGAACTCGTGCTGAACGCCAACGTTGATCTGGGTGGAACGAGGCGTCTTGTAGTCAGGAGCAAACAGCCCGAGCGGAAAGTTGACACCACCGCTCACGAAGTTCGCCAGATAGTTGGGATTGGGGTTGGTGAGACTGAACGGTGACAGTGCCTGATACTGGTCTTGCAGCTGGGCGATCGCGGCACCGGCATCTCCAATGCGGATAGGAGTAGTGGGGGTGCCACATTGTGCCTGGCCGCCTATTAAGCTGACACCCGGAAGCGCGAAAGCTTGTCCATTGTCGCAAGCCGTCGGAGTCTGCAGGAAGGCACCGGTCGGCAGACGCAAAGGCCGATCGAACAAGACATTGTTCCAGATCACATTCTCGTAATAGAGACCGATACCGGCACGAATCACCGTCTTGCCGGACTTCCACGGATCCCAGGCGATTCCCAGCGATGGTCCAAAGTTCAGATCGGGGTTGGGAATGGGCGCGCCCAGGTTTGGCCACGTCGGTATCAAGTTGTTGAGGAAGGGCAATCCGGGCAAGTCGCTGTCGGTGCGGCCGGTGTCATGATCGTAACGCAAGCCGAGATTGACGGTGAAGTTGGGAAACATCTTCCAGGTGTCGGCGATGTAAAGCCCGAGGCGGTTATCGGGCCCCAGACCGCCGGCTGGGAAGCCGAACGCCGGCTGCTGGGTCGAGAAGCCTTGGCCATTGCCGAGTACGACCGTTTCCACCGGATAGTTCAGAGGATTGCCGGCGCCGCCTGGGAATGGGCCCGTTGCCGCAAACGCCTGGTCATTAAATCCGAATTCGTTCTGGCCGGTGACTACCTGCGGCCCCAGCTTGAAGAAGCTGGCGAAGCCGCCGCCCTGAATGTGGTTGTAGTCCACACCGTAACGGAGGATGTGCTTGCCCACCGATTTGGAGCCGTCATATTTGAGCTGCTTATCGCTCTGCGGCGTACTCTGGGGCGCAAGCAAGTTAGGTCCGGTAGACGGCCCATTGACAACCTCAATATTGAGATATTGTCCATTGCCGGGAAAATCGGAAAGCGGCAGTCCGCTGCCAATCACGCCATCGACAATCTCGTTCTGAAATTTCAAATAGCTGAAGCGGATGCTGTGGGTCCACGGACCAGTGGTGAAGTCCGCTCCCCCAACAAAGTTGCGGGAGTAATTCTTCGACTGGTAGACCTGAAGGCTGTCAGAGAAGAAGGTGCCATCCGCCTTGATTTGCGAGTAGCTATAGCGGAAGAACAGCTTCACATTGTGCGGAGCCACCCAGTCGACACGGCCCAGCGCATTGGGATTCGAATAGGGCGCATTGAAGCCACCTCCGAAGCTTTGAAACGGTGGAGCGTATACCACCGGCGTGAACAGATTCTGATCGGTGTCATCACCCTCGGCAAAGAAGAACAACTTGTCAGGGATGAAGGCGCCGCCCAACGTGCCTCCGAACTGATTGCGGTGGTAGTTCGGATCGGGAGTACCCGCCGGCTTCGGCAAAGAGGCGTCGATATTGCTGCTGCGGTAATATTCATAGCCGCTGCCGTGCATGACGTTGGTGCCCGACTTGGTCGACACATTGACCACGCCTGAAGAGCTCAGATCATTGGACAGATCCATGGTGGATTGCGCGATCTGGAACTCCTGAATGGCACTCGCCGAAATGTTGCCCGTGGTCGTACCCACGGTTTCGTCGGAGATGTCGGTACCATCGACCTGAATGCGGGCCGTCCGTCCAAAACGTCCGCCGATCGAGACTGACTGGTAGCCAATCTTGGTGGGATCAAAGTTGGTGCCGTCCTGGATCTGAACCCCGGGCTCAAGCTGCGCCAGATCGAGGAAATTGCGGCCATTGACCGGCAAATTCTCGATTTGACTTGCAGTCAGGACGCCTTGTACCGAGGTCTGTTCGGTATTGACGCCTACCGACGTGGCTTCCACGCTCACCGTGGTGGCCTCCGAGCCGACCTTCAGCTTGAAGTTGACAGCGCTGTTGTTGCCGATCTTGGCCACGACCTGAGTCTGCGAAGTCTCGAATCCTTTGACTTCGACTTTCACTAGATAGGTGCCCGCCGCGATGGAGCCGGAATTGTAAAACCCGCTGCCGTTGGTGGTGACCGAGGTGGATACGCCCGTGTCAATTCGGGTGATCGTCACTTTGGCCCCGGCTACGGCGGCGTCGGTACTGTCGGTGACCAGTCCGTTGATGTTTCCCGTGGAGATCGTGGATTGACCCCGGAGCGAGGAAGTTAACCACAGAGGAATCGCCAGCACGAACATCAGAGAGAACAGCTTTTGTGTGCGAGAGGCCTTCAAGATCGTCATGCACCTTCTCCTTTCCGTGAGCAGCAGGTAGAGGAACCTGCCCGGTTTCACCCCAAAAAAGGTTCGACCTCCCGTTGGTTCGGGAGATCAAGGTCGGGAAGGACAGCTGTCGAGATGGCTAACCGATCCTGCGGCCGGCCTGCCGCAGGACCTTACTGAAAGTGCACGTGCCAAGAGTTTGGAGGGCGAGTTTGTGCCTGGTCGGCAACAAACCGAGCTTTTTCGGCAAACGAGAAAAGAATGTGGCGCTACGCCAATCACTCCGCAGCTTGGCACAGCGATTCACCCTGAGGTTCAAATTTCGAACCGAATTGGCTGCCCTTGTCGCATTCCGGCTTCCAAAACACATGTCCGGTAAATGCTTGGGAAAACTGCAAGTATTCAAGAAATCTCGGTCAGGGTTTCCGATTTGCATATCTCCGGCTCGACGCGCCTACCATTTTTTGTAGGAAAACTGCCGCGCTCTCACTAGAAAACCTCGTCAGTCCCTAACGCTTGGAAGGCCGGCAGAGCATCAACTCTCGCCGGAACTGCCGTGGGGCCGGTAGGCGCCCACCAATCTTGAAATCAGGACTGCCAAGTACAAGATGCCGAGAATGGCTTCGATCACGGCCACCGATCGCGCCTGTGGCGACACCGCCGTTATTCCAGTCGCGCCCAGAGTGCTGATGGTTCCGAAGCTGTAATAGATAAAGTCAAACCGATCGGGAGTGGTATGCCAGTTCACTACCGGATTCAGATAGAAAGCGTTAGGCTGGAGCGTGTTCACCATGCCATAGACACCGGCAAAGCCGAATCCTACCAGCAGATAGATCGACAGCGCTCCGAAGATGGTTTCCGAATTCGGCTGGTTCTTGGCAAAGACACGACGAAAGATGATCACGATGATGAACACATCGAAAATAAAGCTAAGGACAATGTTGAGGATCGAAAGCAGGCTGGCATCGGGCGGGAGAAGCCGGAGGCGCTGTACCAAAGCAGGGATTGCCAGGGCCAGAGCGAATATCACCAGAGTGGGCCGGAAACTGACCGCATAAACGCTGAGCAGGATTACGGCGCTGCCGACGAATCGGAATGCTGCGTAACCAAAACCGCTCTGCTGGGCATAGGGATAAAGGAGGAGCGAACCTAAAAGGAAAAGGAAGAGCACAAAAAATCTGTGCTCGCTCAAAATCGAGATGAGTTTCGAACGCGTCGCTGAGTGGAATGATGTCTGAACCATGGCTTTGCCTCAGGGCTCAGCCGGGGATAGTACACCTTTTCGGCTCCCATCGTTCAATCAGGGTAGGAGACTGCGGCGAATGATCAGCTTGTTGATGGCTATCCCTGAGCGGTCAATCCGGGTTGTCGACGACTGTGAAGAGCGGCGGCGATTACAAGGCTATCCGCAAGTTGGCCATGGATCTTGAATCAGTTCGCTCAGAATGCATAGCGCAAGGCAAGCGTCGTGTTGTTGGCATGGAAATAGCGCGGGGCAGTGGGTCCTACGAAAGAGCCTTCTCCATACTGGTAGTAGTTCCAGGCAGCTTTGAAAGTTACATCCTTATGAACACCGATCAGTATGGCCGCCAGCGGAGATTGAAATGTGGAAGACAGCGGTCCCAACGGCAGCACTGTATTGAGCGAAGTCGTGTTGCCCTGGTTATCTACGATGCTGTAACCCAGGTGCAGGGTCACGCGCTCAACCGGAGTCAGAGTTAAAGCAAAGTAGCCGAACTGAGTGTGGGTGTGATAGAAGCCATAAGTCTGCAGCAGGGCGGGGTCTTCGGCACAGGTCGTCGTGTCCGCCGGGGTAACTGTTCCGGCAAAGCAGAGGAACATGTTCTGCTGAATAGCGTCGAAGTTATAAGCTGCGTCAAGTCCCCAATACTTGTTGGGATTGATCATGGCATTCAACGTGATCGAATAGTTGTGCTGGTTATAGTTGATGTCGCTGACATTATTCTTGCCCTGCTGAAACTTCAGGTTAGCGCCCACAGTTAGCCAGGGGTGCGGAGAATACGAAACGTTTCCTGAAATGTTGAAGGATGCCAGAGGATCGATACGGTAGATCCAGTTATCGGCCCCACCAAATTTTGCATTCAGGTTAGCATGCAGAGCGCTGCCCTTTCGGAACCAAACGCCGAGGATGCCATAGTAATCATTGATTTCAGTGGTGGGGCCTCCCCAGGGCGCGATAACTCCGGTGAATGTGCAGCTGCCGTCGGGATTTAATGGCAAACCGGCGCAATTGCCGCGATTAGGAAGGTTGGGATAGTAAATGTCGCCTAACGCAGCCTGATAGCTTTCCCCAGGCTGAATCGTGTAGTTAGCCCAGGCGAACCCAGCCCGCACTCCAAACCAACGCGACACGTCATACTGCACCTGAAAGTCGTTCTGCTTCATATTCTGGGCGACCAAGTTGACGTTTATCTCATTAATTATGTCGGCCGGAGAACCTGAACTGTGAGAGAGGTTTGTACCCGGAAATGTCGCCACTGGTGTAAGCAGAGTGGCCGAGCCATTGCTGGCAGCAGTGAAGTAGTTGTCCTGCAGATTTAAGTAATTGCCGGCGACGCTGAAATTGCGAAAACGGAAAGTCTCGACCAGGCGAAGCTTGTTGCTGAGATGATAAGTAGCCGAGACATCGGCAGATGCGGAGTTCCATTTCGCGCTGGAATTACTGCCTGTTGTATCGGAACCAAGGGTACCGGACCGGCTGATTAGTCCGCTGAAAACCTCTGTAAAAGGCGTGTTCATTTGTGCATGGCTGTACTGAAACTGGCCATTGAAGTCCAGGCGTTTGATCGAAGAGGATGCGAGGTTGAATTGCTCGGTTGGAATAAACGTGTTGATGTGCTGGTCCAGGCTGTAATCGAGAAAGCCGTTGCAGGTTGGATTGGCTATCCCGCCGGTGAGCGGCATGGCACATGGACTTCCGCTGTTGAACCACGACAGCCCTAAGCTGACTGGTGTGCCGTTGGGAAGCGGCCAGGAATTGAAGGGACTCAAACCATAAGTCGTCCCGCCGTTGTAATACTGAAGCAGTTGTGTGTAACTGAGCGTGGTTTTCTTAGCGGCGCGGAAATCAACTCCAAAGCGATAACCGTTGAGCGTGTTATCGGTACTCTCGTTGAGTAGAGCCTCTGTGCCCTCGTGAATGCTGCTGAACGCAGGTCCGTCGAAACGGTTTCGGTTGTAGTCCAGCCGAAAAGAAACTCGATGCATCGGCAGCAAGACTAGATCGTAGTTGTAAAGGTTCTGCCGATTGTAGTAGCCATGCGGGGAGTTCAGGATGGGAACAGCCGGAGACGCGGTTGGGGGATTGAGCGGGTTAGCAAACAAGTCGTAATCGAAGTAGTTCTGGATATGCTGATAGCTGCCGCTGAAGGTGTACCAACGATACTTTGCGACACGCAGACGTGCTGCCTGTTCCGGATCACCGCCCCATCCAAAACTATTGAGCGTCAGGGTGTCGAAGACATCCGCGTGCGTTAGCGACTGCATGGTGAGCGACTGCTCGAGGATGCGGGCGCCACTCTGATCATTGACGAGTGTGTCGTACATCGGCTGGCTGCCGGTGACCTCGGAGATGCGGCCACCCAGTTCAATCGACTGAGTAACCTGAAAGCCGCCAATCTCTTTGCCTTCGCCGGAAGGCGGAGGAGAGCTGGAGGAAGCAGCAGATGCAGTTTGCCCCGAGGTCTGAGCAAACGCGCTGCTCAGTAGGCATAGTCCAGCCAGGATCAGCACAACCCGGGGAGAGTGAGCACTTCGATTCTCTCGATGATCCATCGCATGCCTCGCCGCTACCGGAAGAACACCGGATCAAAGTTGGAGCCGTGGATCTGCGTGTGGCACAGAGTGCATGCCTGATATTTGGTCGCCTGGTTGTGGAAGGAGGGCGCGCCCGGCGCCGCCCCATTCATATTCGGTGTATGACAACGGAGGCAAAGGAAATTGACGTTGTTGACTTGCAGCAGGCGCGGATTGGTCGATCCGTGCGGCACGTGGCAGGAAAGACAGCCTTCATCCGTTTTCACCGGAGCGTGTTCGAAGACAAACGGTCCCATGGTGTCGGTGTGGCACTTGGTGCAGACCGCGAACTGACCGGCGGCAGTTCGCACCTGGTGACCTGTCTGGGCGCCATGCGGATTGTGGCAGTCGCTGCACTGGATAAGTCCAACATCGACACGATGCCGGTAAGGCCGGGCAAACTCCGCCTTCTGCGCGGCGTGGCAGCCATAGCACAACTGAGTTTGCGGTTTCGCCAGCATGAAATTGACATCTGTCGAACCATGGGGACTGTGACAGGTGGTGCAACTGACGCCATTGGCCAGGTGTTCAGAGTTGGAAAAGTTCTGCGTCTCCAGGCTGGATTGATGGCATTTCGTGCAGATCGCAGCGGTCTCGGCCGGGCTTAGCTTCTCAAAACGAATGATCTTCGTAGGATCGCCGCCGCCGTCGATATGGGCCTGTCCCGGACCATGACAAGACTGACACCCGTGTTGATCTCCCTTCAGCAACGCCGCATGCGGGGTGCCGGCGAAGTGTTTTTCCCAGATGTCCTGATGACATGTCTTGCAAGCATCGGTCTCGGCGTACGGACTTGAACTAGGAAGTGCGGCGGAGGAGGTTTGCGGAGGTGGGTTGCTAGCTTGTCGGGCGTCGGACACGCCCGCCGAGAGACAGCAAACCGCAAGCAACGGCATTATTAACCGTACGATCCTGCTGATCGGAAGACTCATCGTCCGCTCCTGATCGCGAAGGTCCAGTTGCTGAACGAGGCGGCGCCTGATGTGCCCGCTATGCTACCACGGATTGGCTGCTCGTGAACCCGTCTAAATCGGAGGTGTCGATAGAACACTGCCTCAAACACATTGGGCTGAGGGATTGCGCTGCTTCCCCGTGGCGCAGAATGCTCTTGGAACCCCGGTCGTGTCCTGGATATCGAACTCAAGGCCACGATCCAGCTCCGCGACTGCCCCGGAGAGCGATAACGCCCTTCGGTTATGACTTCCGGCCGACTCCCCCGCCGGGCGTTACCGCAAGATGTTCTAACTTCAGCAGAAAAGCGGGCTGGTAGCCGAGCAAGTTTCTGTCTCATTCTTAACAAATTGTTGACAACCACGATGAGTATTTCGCGGTATGGTAACCGCCGACTGGGGCACGGGGAAGCTTGATTTATGCCTATTGATTCGGCGTCGTTACTGCGGAAGATTGCTTGCTTACCCGTTTCATGCAAGCCATCCTTGGCGGTCACGGCAAAGAAGGAGAACCACGATGAGACACCTTATCGGGAAGTGGAGCGCAGTCGCGTCGGAGGTTGTTATTGGCTTGGCGCTGGCGATCATCGCTCCACGATTGGCGCAAGCCCAGACATTCAACGTGATCTACCGCTTCACGGGACACACTAGTTCAGCGCATCCCATTTCCGGCGTGACGATCGACCAGCACGGCAATCTCTACGGAACGTCTGCGTGGGGTGGTATCTACAACGGTGGCACCGCATTCGAGCTGAAACCCACGCAGTCAGGTTTCATTTACAGCGAGCTTCACGACTTTGGCGGCGGCACAGATGGGTCGTTTCCCTGGGGCGGCATGACCATTGGTTCCAACGGATCCATTTACGGAACCACGGCGACTGGAGGAACCGGGACTGGCGGCACGGTTTTCAACCTGCGGCCTCCGGCGACGTTTTGCCGGTCCGTGTTATGTCCCTGGGATGAGACGGTCCTCTATAACTTCACCGGAGGAAGTGATGGACGCAATCCGCAAGCGGGAGTCGTCTTCGACGGGAGGGGAAACATTTATGGCACAAACGTAAACGGCGGCGGCGGGAGCGCGGGTGTCGTATACGAAATGACGCCGTCGAATGGAGGTTGGACGTATCAACTTCTCTACACCTTCACCAACGGGCAGGATGGCGCTAATCCTTCTTCCCTACTGTCCTTCGATTCTTCGGGCAACATTTACGGCACGGCCGCAACGGGTGGCTGGCCAGGATGCGGCGGCTTCGGCTGCGGTACGGTGTACAAATTGACGTCTTCCGGATCGGGCTGGGCCGAGCGTACCCTTTACAGTTTCCAAGATGGCAGCGATGGAGCAAATCCCTCTGCCGGATTGATTATGGACGCTG
>Ga0210398_10005362_pt1 | contig 11926 bp, 12 predicted proteins | sample IncBWC4OmetaG_FD_161047 | JGI IMG/M metagenome (GOLD analysis project Ga0210398, IMG submission 161047) | Forest soil microbial communities from Barre Woods Harvard Forest LTER site, Petersham, Massachusetts, United States - Inc-BW-C-4-O | ecosystem: Environmental > Terrestrial > Soil >... | reverse complement strand
TCGCCAAGGCGGATCGAACCGGTGGATGTGGTAGACCGGACGGGTCTTCATGTGAGCAGGATACTCGCCTTTACGCAGCGTCGTCGCGATGCTCGGCATCACGGTCGCCGGAATGCTCCCGACTTGACCCGCAGTACCACGATGAACATGGCCGCTGATAACGGCGACGACCCGCCCGGAGCGTTGCAAGGCTTGGCTCAGCGTTGCCATCGTCTCCGGGGTTTCGAAATTGAGCGGGTCCGGCCCCACCGGAACCTGAAACGGCGGATGGTGCGCAAAGACCGCAATCGGCATGGTGGTCTCGGCATCGATCATGGCGATTAAACGCCTGGCCCGCTCCGAGCAAAAGTCGCCCTTGTTGCTGCCTGAACTCAGCGTATCCACAGCAATCAGTCGGACCGCGTAGCCTTCCACCGCGTAGTCGATAAACTCGGAGTCGGAAGCAAGGTATCCGCCTGCGGAAAAGGCAGCGCGCAAATTCGCCCTGTTGTCCTTGTTGCCGGCCAGGACATAGACCGGCGCACGCGCCTTGGCGAGAATGACCGCAGCCTGCGCGTATTCGTCTTGCCGGCCATTATGGACGATATCCCCGGTGTGGACGATCACGTCGGGAGCCGGATCGAGCGTGTTTATGTCCGCAATCGTGCGTTCGAAATCCCGGATTCTCTGGTTGGCGTCGGCTGTATCGAGGGCAATGTGAGTATCGGAGATTTGCGCAATGATCATGATGCCGGACGCCGGTCTGCCGATCGCAGACTTGCGTAATACTCCCTGAGGATCACCACCACCTCCGGCCGGCTGAACTCAGGCGGTATGTCCGCGTTTGTCGACAGCATTTCACGCTGCTGCGTGCCGGAGATCGAGATGCGATCCTTCGGATCGTGGGGGCAGGTCTTCGCCGTGGCCATGCCATAGCACTTCCGGCAATAGAACGTGACATCGATCTTCAACGGCTTGGTAAGGAGCGCGCCAGGCCATAATTGATCGAAAATATGATGCGCATCAAACGGGCCGTAGTAGCTGCCGACACCGGCGTGGTCGCGCCCGACGATAAGATGCGAGCAGCCAAAATTCTGGCGAATGAGGGCATGCAGCAATGCCTCGCGCGGCCCGGCATAGCGCATTTCGATGGGATAACCCGCCTGAATCACCGTTCCCGACCGGAAATAGTTGTCGATCATCGCTTGGATCGCGCGGGTCCGCACTTCAGCCGGGATGTCACCTTCCTTCAGCTTGCCGAGCACTTGATGGATGAAAACGCCGTCCATTACCTCGACCGCGATCTTCACCAGATATTCGTGGCTGCGGTGCATCGGATTTCTGGTCTGGAAGGCGGCGACTTTCGACCATCCGCGATCGAGAAACATCGCCCGCGATTCAGCGGGACGGATATAGAGACTGGGATATTTGACGGCGTAATCGCCTTCGTCGATCACCCTCACGGGTCCCGCAAGATCGACGTCGCCCTGGCTTAACACCTTCGCTACGCCCGGATGTTTGGGATCAGTGGTACGATAGACATGCTCGGCCTCGAACAGCTTGTCGATCGAATATTTTTCGCGCACGTTCATGAGCGCGAGAATTTTGCCGCTCTCGGCATCGGCGAGCGCGACTTCTTCTTCAACTCCGATGCTGTCGGCAAGGTCCTTGCCGACCGGAAGCGTGATCGGGATCGGCCAGAACAAGCCGCCGGCAAGTTTCATGTCCTGGCAGGAGCCGCGCCAATCATCATGTCCCATGAAGCCGTCGAGCGGCGTATAGGCGCCCATCGCCAGCATGAGCACATCGGAGACTGCACGCGAGTCGAGCGGAATTTTGCGAAGCTTTTCCGCCCGCCGGCGCTCGGCCGCGCGTTCCGTCTCGGGAAGCAGCAACGGCTTGACGGACTGCGAGCCGTGCGGCGATACGAGCTGCGGCATAGCGGTTTATGGCCGTTTCGGCGTCTCGTATTCGGTTTCCTTCTGGAACGGTTCCCAGACGGTTTCGAAACCAACAAACCCTTTTTCGTTTGCCGGTTTCTGACGCGTCGTCAGAAAGCGTGCGTGGCCGTCAGGAACTTTGGTGATTAGTTTTTGCTCGCTGCTCATAAGTCACCTTTTGCATTGAAACCGGGATTGCCATTCAAACAGGCCGCATGAGTGACGGGTCGATAGCCGCCTGTGCGCCGATCGCTCCGCCCGCGCTTACTTCTTCGTCGGTTGGTTCTCGTACAGTCACGATCTCGAGCGTAAAAACGACCTCTCTGCCGCAAAGCGGATTGTTGCCGTCGACCGTCAGCGTCTTGTTGTCGATCCTCGTCACGAGAAAGCTGCGTGTCTGCCCCTTGTCGTTTTCCATGAGGATGGAGGTGCCGACCTTCCGGTATTCCTCGGGAACATTCTCAATCCGATCGGTAAAAACCAGCGTCTCGTCCCTGGCGCCGAAGATCCGATTGCCGTCGATCGGCACCTCGATGACCTCGCCTGCGGATCTGCCCTCCAGTTGCGCATGTACGAAAGGGGCCAAAATTTCATTGTGTCCATGAACGTAGCCCAACGGAAATTCGACCGTGGTAAGAACGTTCCCCGATTTACTGTCGGTCACCGTGTAGATGAGTTCGACATATTTGCCATCGTGGATGGGTTCACTCATGTCGATTCCAAGCCGCTCAGAAGATGGACGCACCGAAAATCCTGATTTTTCCATCCTCATAGCCGAGGACGAGCCGGCCCAGCCATTCACCGTCCTTTTTGCTGCTGCGCTGCCGGTAGAGAACCGTCACATGCTCGCCGCGGCGGATAATGCCAAGATAATCAAAGTGTTCGGACAAATTTCTGGCCAGCTCGCTGTTGGCAAACTGGTGGCCGGCCGTGACCTGGTTCATGGCGAGCGCCATGACGCCGGAAAAATTCTTCACGAACTCTCCGTACTTGCCTTCGTTCGAATTCTTGACGAGGTCGCGCCACAGAGGCTCGGCCGCGGCCCGTATCTCTTCGTCGGTTTTCTCAATAATGTTCACGTGCGGTTCTCTGAGGCCGTGAAAGACCGGATTTGTAGAGTCCATCAAAAGCGACATGTTGGTCTTTCTTTGATCCAGGCTGACGTTCAACGCCGTCGTCCGGCCGGAGCAATCGTTACTCGTCCGCCCCAACCAGGTGATAACAGGGCGCTTTCTCCATGGTGTATTCGCCGGTCTTCGGATCGCGGCGCGAAACAGTCAGCACGTGCCAGTTCGCGTCGTCCACCTTCATGGCGTCGCCGCGGTAGTAATAGCCCGGCCAGCGCGTCTCCTTGCGGAACAACGTGTGCTGCGTGACGCACTCTGCGGCGCGATGCCGGTGCTTGAGCTCCCACGCACGCAGCAACTCGTGAATATCCTTTGCGGCCAGGCTCTCGAGATCTTCCTCCATGACCTTGAGCTTCTTGAGCGCGATATTCAGGAGCTTGTCGTTGGTCATGTAGCTGACCGTCACCCCGCCGCAATACTCGTCCATGAGCTTCTGCAGACGATCCAATCCCTGCTTGGGATTGATGTAATGCGGGTTGACATCGCCCGCCACGATCTCGTTGCGGTAGATCTTGTAATGCTCCAGCGGCTTGTAGATCTCCTTCGCACGGCGGTTGATCTGCTCGTCGGATACGGCGATGCCTTCGCCCTTGCCGTCGTCGATATATTTGCAGGCAGCCTTCGCGGCGAGACGACCCTCGGTGAACGAGCCGGATGAGAAGGCGTGCGGCGTGCCGCCGACCGCGTCACCGGCACCGAACAGACCTTCGATCGTCGTCATGCGGTTGTAGCCCCAGAAATACTCGGGCGGAGAGACGTCTTCGGGACCCGAGCACCACGCGCCGGAGCAGGTCGCATGCGAGCCCATGACGTAGGGCTCGGATGTGGTCAGTTCGGGGTTCTCGTTCTTGGGATCCACGTCAGTCGAAGCCCAGAGGACCGCCTGGCCGATGGTCATGCCCAGAAAGTTCTCCCAGCCGACCTCTTCCAGATGAGGATCCTGAAAGGCCTTCATGGTCACCATGTGAATGGGACCGCGACCGGCATTCACTTCACTGATGATGCAGTGGTTGCGCAGACAGGTCGGGATCGGCCTATGGGTTAAGTGCGAAGCTTCCGGATCCAAATATTCCTTGCCGACCATTTTCTGAAGTTCGGGGAACCACTTGGATTCGTACTCTTCGCCCAAGCAATTTTGCGTATAGGTCTTGAGGTGCAGGAAATAGGCGCCGACCGGGCCGTAACCGTCCTTGAAACGCGCCAGCACGATGCGATTTTCCATCTGCGTCATCTTGGCGCCGGCTTCGATCATGAGCCCGTAGGCAGACGCGGACGACCATGGCGCATACCACGTGCGGCCGGAACCTTCGCCCACCGAACGCGGCTTGAAGATATTGGAAGCCCCTCCCGCGCCACAGATCACGGTTTTGGATTTGAACACGTGATAGTTGCCGGTGCGCACATTGAAGCCGACGGCACCGGCGACCCGGTTCGCCTTGCTGTCATCCATCAGAAGGTGGGTGACGCAGATGCGGTTGAACACCTTGTCCGCGGATTTCTTGGCGGCCTCGGCCACGATGGGCTTGTAGGACTCGCCATGAATCATGATCTGCCATCGCCCCTCACGCAGATAGCGCCCGGTTTTCGGGTCCTTCATGATAGGCAGGCCCCACTCTTCGAACTGGTGCACCGTGGAGTCGACGTGACGGGCCATATCGAACAGCAGGTCTTCGCGCACCAGTCCCATCAGATCGATACGAGCGTAGCGGACGTGGTCCTCCGGTTTATTTTCGCCCCACCGGGTGCCCATGTAGCAGTTGATGGCATACAGACCCTGCGCGACCGCGCCGGAGCGATCGATATTCGCTTTCTCGGCAATAACGATCTTCTTGTTCTGGCCCCAAAACCTGGCCTCCCAGGCGGCACCGCTGCCGCCGAGGCCTGCGCCGACGACCAGGATGTCGATGTTGTCTTCGACAATCGTTTTGTAAACCATCAGTAATACACGCCTTTCTTCAGCTTGAGACCGGCTGCCTGAAGGCTATGCAAACCGCCGTCATCCATGCGGATCCATTTTGGCTCATTGTAAAGCAGTTGGCTGTCGCGCATTTCCTGGCTCGGCGCGGGAACGTCGGCGAGCTTCGGGATCGCCTGCCCCCAAGGCTTGGTCGTGATCGGCGACAGGAAATTCTTTTCCGTGCCGTTCCGATATTTGATCTTCCAGGCGATCGTGCCTTTGTCTTCATCGCGGATGACGCGAACGCTGTGACCGAGCGGGGCGAAGTCGGCATATCCGCGCACGTCGATCGCATTCTGCGGGCAAGCCTTGACGCAGGAGTAGCACTCCCAGCACATGCTCGGCTCGATGTTGTAAGCGCGACGATAGGTCGGATCGATGTGCATGATGTCCGAGGGACAGATGTCGACGCAATGTCCGCATCCGTCGCACCTTGTCATATAGACGAAGGTTGGCATTAGTCGGGCTCCTTAGCTGTTCCGTTAGAACTTGCGAGCTGTTCTCTAGTAGTGGCGTGGCGCTTCGCGCTTGATGCCAAGTCCCATGTGCATCGGAGCGTTTTGCAACAGCTCCATGGAATGTCGTTTCTGTTGTTCGGGATCGTCACGGGTCAGCGTCGGTAAATTCTGGGCTGAACCGTTGGCCTTCGATACTCGTTTCTCAAGCGCTGCGGCCGGCTTGAAGAACATGTGCGAGAACTTCGACCACGGGATCGATCCGAACAGTACCGTGGTGGCAATCAGATACAGCGCCAAAAACAGGTAAGACGTGCGGACGTGTCCCGTCGTCTCCGCAAACGCCCAGATCAGGCCGACTGTGGCGCTGATGACAAGCGAAAGAATGAATAGATCCGCGCGCACGATGCGGAACGGCGACTGGCCTTCGGCCGCAACGTCGACGCGTATGAAGAACCAGAACCAGTAGCCGCCGACACAAACCATCAGTGCGCCGAGCCACCAAAGAAACGGCCAGTACGACGGGGTCGGGGTCGCAGGCGTCGGATAGCAGAACACCATGGCGATGGTGGCCATGACATAAAAGACGAAGCCGTACATGCCAAGAAGATGCGCGAGCCTGCGCTTCACGTTGCAGAACTCGCCTGAGGCCAGCACGTCGACGACAGCAGACCGTACGGCGAGCGACGCTATTTCGCCGCCCCCGACCTGCCGCCGCGCCTGATCTTTCGAATTTCGCCAGTTGTCAAAGAAGTACGTGGCGCTTTTTTTGTGAATGATGTCGAACAGTGTTCCGACGACGACCAAAAACGCCATGATGATGACGTAGGTCTGCATGACGGCGGGCGGCACGGAAGCGGAAAGCGCGGCAAACGGATTGCTGATGAACATCGCCCGACGTTTCCTCCGTGGTCCCGATTTTGGCGCACGATAACCGCCGAGATGACGGCTAGCAATCACCTGAACGCCGCGCGTGTGATTTTGTCCATTCACGCAAGCGAACGATTCGTTCGATGAATTTTGTTAGGCGCCCCGGACTCAACTCAATGAGGTGGAGGGCGCGCGCTTTCAATCGATTCCGTAGGCCAATCGGACAACAATAATAGGTTGGATTTTGCCCATCGCAGCGCAGCATGTTGGCCCCGAAGAGGAGTCCAATATGAGCGAAGCCATTGTCGTCGCCAGCGCGCCGGCCGCGCGGATCGTCAAGCTGACTCGCCACGGCGTTTCCGCGGCCGTCCCCGGCGTCTTGCTGACGGCGGGAGTGGCGGGATTGGCCTTCGCGCTGCGCCGCATTCCCGGTGTCGCCATCCTCAGTCCGATGATCCTGGCGACGCTGGTCGGCATGGCGCTGCATAATATCTTCGGCACTCCTGCCTGGGCCAAGCCCGGCGTCACGTTCAGCCTGAAACGCGTGCTGCGGCTCGGCATTATCCTGCTCGGGTTGCAATTGATGGCGTCGCAGGTCGTGCAGGTCGGGTTCGCCGGCGTCGGCGTCATCGCGGCGGCGTTGGTTGCGACCCTGTCCTTCACCAAATGGCTGGGCCGCGTGATGGGCGTCGATGCAAAACTGGCCGAACTAATCGGCGCCGGCACCTCGATCTGCGGCGCCTCCGCCGTGATCGCGACCAATACCGTGACGCGCGGCACCGACGAGGATGTCGCCTATGCTGTAGCCTGCGTGACGGTGTTCGGCTTGCTTTCGATGTTGCTCTATCCGCTGCTGCCGGGATTGCTGCATCTCAGTCCTGCCGCCTTCGGCCTGTGGAGCGGCGCCTCGATCCACGAGATCGCACAGGTGGTTGCCGCCGCGTTCCAGGACGGCGCCCATTCCGGCGAGATCGCCACTGTTGCCAAGCTTACCCGTGTCATGATGTTGGCGCCTGTCGTCATTACGCTGGGCATCATAGCCGTGCGACGGACTGCTCACGCCACTGGCCAGTCCGCTTCCCGCCCGGCGCCGCCCATGCCGTGGTTCGTGCTGGGCTTCATCGCCATGGTGATCCTCAACAGCGTCGTCACCATTCCGGCCGTCCCGAAGGCCACCATCGTCCTCGGCACAACTTTCATGCTCTCCATGGCGCTGGCTGCCATGGGTATGGAGACGGACTTCCGCAAGCTGCGGGCCGAGGGCCTCAAACCGTTGGCTTTGGCCGCAGCGGCATGGATCTTCATCTCCATTTTTGCGCTCGTGCTGGTGAAGCTTAGCGCCTATTCTTAAGGGATGACGCTTGAGCAGCTTCGCATCTTTGTTGCGGTTGCCGAATGCGAACACGTTACCCGCGCTGCCGAAGCGCTGCGGCTGACGCAGTCGGCCGTCAGTGCCGCCATTGCCGCGCTTGAAAGCCGCTATGGCGTTACTCTGTTTGACCGGGTCGGCCGCCGGATTGAATTGAACGAGGTGGGCCGAATGTTCCTGGGCGAGGCCCGCGCGGTTCTCGCGCGCGCAGCGACCGCCGAGCTCGCTCTGTCCGAAATGAGCGGTCTCAAACGCGGCACGCTCAGCGTCCATGCCAGCCAAACCATCGCGAGCTATTGGCTGTCGCCGCGCCTGGTCGCTTTTCGCAGCGCTTACCCTCGGATCGAAGTCAAGCTCGCCGTCGGCAATACCGCGCAGACCGCCGAGGCCGTGATCGGCGGTACTGCGGAGCTTGGCTTCGTCGAAGGCCGCGTCGAGGACCCCGCGCTTGTACAAAACACGATCGATCAGGACCAACTGACCATCGTCACCGGCGCCGGCCATCCCTGGGCGCAAAAAAAGCGCTTGACCGAGCGGGACCTCGTTGAAGGCGATTGGGTGTTGCGCGAACTGGGCTCCGGCACGCGCTCGGAGTTCGAAGCGGCGCTGGCCGCAAGAGGCGTGCCGCCAGGCGCGCTGCATATCGTTCTCGAACTGCCGACGAACGAGGCGGTGCGCGCCGCCGTAGAGGCAGGCGCCGGCGTAACCGCGATCTCGGAACTTGTGGTAGAGGCTGCGCTGCGCGCCGGCACGCTTGTCGCGTTGCCATTTGAGTTGCCGGCGCGCCCCTTCCTAGTCCTGCATCATCGCGATCGGTATCGGTCCAAGGCAGCGCAGGAATTCCTAAAGATCATCACCGAATTTTCCGAGCCGCGACCCGCTCGCTCCGCATCGTGAGCGAGACGACTGTCGGTAAGAATCGCGGCGGATCTTCTTATGTGCGCCAAAGCGAAGAAAAAACAGACGACTTCGCGGCGGCTTATGGCGTCGCATGATCGCGCGCGGCAAGAATGCCAAGTCCAATCGCTCCCGCAAGACCGCCGAGAATGATGCCGATCGGCATGAACGTGAAAAACACCAGCATGCCGGAATAGCCTTCGAAGGAACTGGTGTGAAAGACGCTGGTCCAGACGAAGCCTAGCCCGATGCCGATGACGCCGCCCACTATCGATCCAAGCAAGAAGCCGATCAGTCCGAGCATGACCACCTTCATAAGTCGCTCCCGGCGAGAGCTTTTGCGGCGGCGTTATTCGATCTGCGGAATCGCGGCATTGACGATGATGTCGTGATATTTCTTGATCTCGCCGGCAATGAATTTCGCGGCTTGATCGGGCGGCAAATACATCGCCTCCGCACCCTGCCGCTCAAATCCGGCGCGCACTTGCGGATCGGCGACAGCCTGTTTAAGCGCGGCGTTCAGCTTGGTCACGATCGCCGCCGGAGTGCCTTTCGGCACCAGCAGCGCAAACCAGCCGGACACTTGGTACTGCGGCAGGCCCGCCTCCTTGGTGGTCGGGGTATCGGGCAACACATCGAGCCGGTTCGGGCCGGCGACGGCCAGCGCCTTGGCGCCTTTGGCTTGCAGTGGGGCGGCGACGTTGGGGTACCACTGGAAGCCCAGCGGCACCTGGCCCGACATCAGATCCGAGGCGTATTGGCCAATGTTGCGATAAGGCACGTGGGTGAGCTTCACGCCGGTGAGCTGGCTGAAATATTCACCCGCCAAATGTTGCGAGCTGCCGATGCCGACCGATCCGAAATTAAGTCCGGGGTGGGCTTTGCCGTAGGCGATCAGTTCCTGCAACGTGTTGACCGGCAGCTTAACCGAGGCGGCGACCACGATGGTGAAGGACGCGAACGGCGAAACGGTCTCGAAATCCTTCTCCGGATCGTAATCGAGCTGCTTGTACAGCGTGACATTGGCGGCAACCGGCCCCGAGCCGCCGCCGAGAATCGTATAGCCGTCAGGCGCCGCGCGTGCGACGTCGGCCGTGCCGATATTGCCGCCGGCGCCCGGCCTGTTCTCGACCACGATCGGCTGTCCCAGGAGCTTCGACATCTTGTCGAACAAGATGCGGCTGACGACGTCGCTGGCGCTGCCGCCGGCAAAGGGGATGATCGCAGTGATCGGCCGTGACGGATAGCTCTGCGCCGCATCTTCGGCGCGCGCGCTGGTGGCGAAAGTGAGGATTGTCAGCGCAACGGCCGCGCCGAACAGAAACGGAGAGCCATGTTTCTTCACTGCGTAATTCCCTGAAGAGGCGCGCAAAAACCGGAAGGTCGATTCTGCGGTTGCTGAAGATCCCGGCAACCCTACTTAGTCTTAAAGTGCTTCTCCAGCCCTTGCCAGCCTTCGAAGTAATCATGCTGCAATTCCGATGACTCGATCGCATAGCGGGTCAGCCGCATGGCGTAACGGCTTTCGAACATGAAGGCCATCGTGTCTTCGAGCTTATGCGGCTTGAGCTCGGCGCGGCTGGCGCGCTGCCAGGTTTCGGCGTCGGGCCCGTGCGCGGTCATGCAATTGTGCAGGCTGCAGCCGCCCGGCAGAAAGCCTTCGGCCTTGGCGTCATAGGCACCGTGCAGGAGCCCCATGAACTCGGTCATGACGTTGCGATGATACCAGGGCGGGCGGAACGTATCCTCGCCGACCAGCCAGCGCGGCGGGAAGATGACGAAATCGATATTGGCGGTGCCGGGCACATCCGACGGCGCGGTCAGCACGCTGTAGATCGACGGATCGGGATGATCGAAGCTCACCGTGCCGATCACCATGAAGCGCGCCAGCTCGTATTTGTAAGGCGCGAAATTGCCGTGCCAGGCGACGACGTTGAGCGGCGAATGATCCATCTCCGCGGCCCAAAGATTGCCTTGGAATTTCGCCACCACCGCGCACGGCGTCTTGGTGTCTTCGTAAGCAGCGACGGGACTCAGGAAATCGCGCGCATTGGCGAGTCCGTTGGAGCCGAGCGGACCCAGCTCCGGCAGCCGCAGCGGTTGGCCGTAATTCTCGCAGATATAGCCGCGCGAAGGTCCGTCCGTCAGCTCGACGCGGAAACGAAGCCCGCGCGGGATAATAACGATCTCGCCAGGCAGCACTTCGATGACGCCGAGCTCGGTGACAAAGCGGGCGCGTCCCTGCTGCGGCACGATGAGCATTTCGCCGTCGGCATTATAAAAGCAGCGGTCGGTCATCGAGCGGTTGGCGGCGTAGACGTGGATCGCCATACCGGTCTGCGTCGCCACATCGCCATTGCCGCCGAGCGTCACGATGCCGGCGATGAAGTCGATCGGATCGTTTGGAATGGGAACCGGGCTCCAGCGCAATTGCGTGGGCGTGGCGTCGACGTCGTTGAACGGCGCGCTGCGGATGAGCCCGTTGTCGATGCGCGCATAGGGTCGATGTACGACAGAGGGCTGGATGCGATAGGTCCAAGTGCGACGGTTTTCCGCGCGCGGCGTCGTAAATGACGTGCCCGAGATCAGCTCGGCATAAAGGCCGTGCGGCGGACGCTGGGGCGAGTTTCGTCCGACCGGCAAGGCGCCAGGTACTGCTTCGGAAACAAAATGATTGCCGAAGCCGGATTGGTAGCGGAATTCGGCATGGGCGCTTTTGCCCTCCGCAGTGCGGAGCTTGATTTCCTGATTCATCATGAACCTCCCCGAGGCCCCGCCGCGACAGCGAGTGCCTCCGTCCCCAACGCCGCCCGCGACCGTCTCATGGCGCGAAATTCTTCGATTTCGCTCGCAATGACGCCCAGGAAATTGGTCACGGGCGCAACAAATATCCGCTTTCCGCGGCCGAGGCGCAAGCGCATCGGGACGCCGAGGTTCCAAAGGCATGGTCGCCGCCGCAATTCGCCTTGAATGACTCACAATCCGTCCCAAAAGCCGCCCGGTTGGAGCGTCATGAGCGCCGCCAGAGGACGAGGGAAAACCCTTTCTTAACCAAGCTTAGACGGCGCCATCGCGCGCCGTCTCGAGACGTTCTGTGAGGGAACGGGGATGCGGCCGATACTCGCGTTTGTGATCCTGCTGCTGGGACTGTCCGGCGCCGCACCGGAGCCCGATTATTCCCGTTACTTCACCGATTATCCGCATTCCGCAGACGGCGGCGCGGCGTCTTCGTTAATCGAAATCGAGTCATCGACCGGCCGAACCGACCGGCTCACCGTGGCGTCGCTCGAGCACCCCGTCGCGGTCGAAACGCTAAAACCCGCAGATGCCGA
>Ga0210398_10005361_pt1 | contig 11928 bp, 11 predicted proteins | sample IncBWC4OmetaG_FD_161047 | JGI IMG/M metagenome (GOLD analysis project Ga0210398, IMG submission 161047) | Forest soil microbial communities from Barre Woods Harvard Forest LTER site, Petersham, Massachusetts, United States - Inc-BW-C-4-O | ecosystem: Environmental > Terrestrial > Soil >... | reverse complement strand
CGGTGACGGTTCTGAATCCTTGGCGGGGTTGATCGAGGATGGTGCCGGCAATTTCTATGGCACCACATACGACGGCGGAACTCCTGAAGGAGGCGGATGCGTGCACGGGTGCGGAAGTGTATTCAAACTGGACCCTGCCGGTAAGCTGACAGTGCTGCATGCTTTCACCGGCGGGACCGACGGGGGACAACCCGAGGCTGCCCTCATTCAGGATGACGTGGGCAATCTGTATGGCACAACGACCGTAGGGGGCGACCTGAGCTGCGGATACGGGTTGGGCTGCGGAGTTGTTTTCAAAGTGGATACCAACGGCAATGAGACCGTGCTCCACGCTTTCTCCGGCCAACCGGACGGCTCGCACCCCAGCGGCGAGTTGCTCCCTGACGGCAAGGGGAATTTCTACGGAACGACATGGTTCGGTGGCGCCTCAGACTATGGGACGGTGTTCAAACTCGACTCCACAGACACGGAGACCGTCTTATATAGTTTCGATGGTAACCCCGGCGGCGAGTATCCAAATGGGCCACTGGTAGCGGATGCTCAGGGCAACGTCTATGGCACAACCAACGGGGGCGGAGATTCGTCCTGCTACCTTTGTGGAGTTGTCTTCCGCATTGATTCATCTGGCAGCGAAACCGTCTTGCACACCTTTACCGGAGCCCCAAGTGACGGCGCTTTTCCTTATGCGGGATTGATCCGGGACACGTCAGGCAATCTTTACGGCACTACCTGGGCTGGCGGTTCGGCGGGCTGTTTGGGGTTGGGTTGCGGAACAGTTTTCGAGGTCGATGTGAATGGTAATGAAACTGTGCTTCATGGCTTCAGCGGTGGGGCTGACGGCGGCGCTCCCAGAGAACGACTCATCATCGATGGCTCAGGAAACCTCTACGGCACTGCACCTGAAGGTGGCAATCCTTCCTGCGGTGGCGGCGTTGACAGCGGCTGCGGCGTGGTCTTCAAGATAGTCCCATGATTCAGGAGGGAGGCGAGGTCTTGTGTCCCGTGGTGTAACTACATGATCGGTGACCAGCCGAAAGAAGTTCTGGGGGAGTCTGCTGGACCGTCCAAATGGCCCGATCAGCCCGAATCGCTTAAACAGCGGTGACCGTCGTCCACCCACCAACGGCACATTCCGGCATTGAAAAATCCTCTAAACTTAAAGAAGAGTGCGAGCGTTTCTAACATTTCTGCTGGTCGCTGCTTTCGTCTTCGCAGGATGGCTGGCATGGGCATGGTATTCGCCGGTCACGCCGGCGACACAGACGTTCGTGCTTTTGCATCCTGGCTATTCCACGCGCCGCATCGCTGCCGAACTGAGAGCCGCGGGCGTTATCCGCAGTACGACCGCTTTTATGGTGTGGCACCGGTTGCATCACAAACGTTCGCTGAAGGCCGGAGAGTATCTGTTCGACAAGACTGCCACGTCGGTCGATGTGCACGAGCGCCTGGTGCGTGGAGATGTTTACGTTCACACCGTGGTCATCCCGGAAGGCTTCAATATGTTCGAGGTGGCGCAAGCGATTCAGGATGCGGGCTTGGGATCGAGTCAGGATTTCCTGAAGGTCGCCACTTCCGACACTGCGTTGATCGCGGACCTTGCTCCGGATGCCACCACCCTCGAAGGCTACTTGTTTCCCAATACGTACGAGTTCACACGCACCCAGACCATGGAAGATATGGCGGCGGCGATGGTTAAACAGTTTCGCCAAGTGGCGCGTGAAATCGGCCTCACTGCCGACGTTCAGAAGACCGTCATTCTGGCCTCCATCATCGAAAAAGAAACGGCTGCTCCCGAAGAGCGACCCATGGTGGCCAGCGTCTATGGGAACCGGCTGGCGAAGAACATTCCGCTCCAGGCCGATCCCAGCGTCATTTACGCCGAGCAGTTGCAAGGGGCTTACACCGGGGCGTTACACCATCAGGACATGCGATTTCCCTCCGCTTACAACACCTACGTTCATGCCGGACTGCCGCCAGGACCGATTGGCAATCCGGGGAAGATATCGATTGAAGCCGCCATGCATCCCGCCGATACGCCCTATCTCTACTTTGTGAGTGATGGAAGCACTCACCACCGTTTTGCCCGCAGCCTGGAAGAACATAACCACAACGTGGCAGAGTATCGAAAAGCGGTTGCCCGGCGTTGAAAGGTGCCGGCTTAACGCAGGGGCTGGAGCACTATCCGACGAGACCTTAACTACAGAGGCATAGAGGATCACAGGGCTAGCACCTGGGTGTGGCCGGAGACCGGAATCGGCGTATTGCTTGCCGTCGCTTATACTCATCTGATTGAGGTTTCACTCACCGTCTCGAATGTTTGTTCCCTGCCGACATCGCGCTGCTTTGTTCTTACTGGTTTTGCTGATTGAACTGCCGCTCACGGGCTGTTTATTCCGCTCGCGCAAAGTCCAGCCTCCTATTGCAGCGGGCCCGGTCAAGAGCGCCACGCAGCAGGAACTGATCGCCTACATTAATACTCAGGCCGCCGGCGTCCATACCATTCAAGCGACGGTTGATATTGATACCACGGTGGGTGGAGTCAAAAAGGGCCAGATCACCGACTACCAGCAGATTCGCGGATATGTCATCGTGCGCAAGCCCGCAATGTTGCGGATGGTAGGGTTGGCGCCCATTGTTCGTACGACTGCTTTCGATATGGTGAGCGATGGCAAGGACTTCAAGCTCTCGATTCCCCCGAAGAACCGCTTTATAGTCGGCCGCAATGACATTGAGACCCCCAATCCCACTCAGCCACTGGAGAACCTCCGCCCCAGACACATTTACGACGCGCTGTTGATCCGGGAAATCGCAGCAAGCGAGATTGCGGTCATGGAGACTCAAACTGAAACCGTGGCCGTCGGGAGAAAACGACGACGGGAGCAGCCCGAATACGTCATCGATGTGATCCATCAGGTTGGCCAAGGGTGGGTGCTTGGCCGAAAGATCGTATTCAACCGCAGTGACCTGCTTCCGCATCGGCAAATTCTCTATGACGACCAAGGGGAGATCGCCACGGATGCGGTCTATCAGGACTATAGGGATCAGAATGGCGTAAGCTTCCCTTGGCAGATCGAAATCTCGCGTCCCAAGGAAGAGTACGACATCACGCTGACCATGTTAAAACTGGAACTCAATGCGCCCCTAGGGGATGACAAGTTCGTGTTGCAGCAGCCGCCCGGCGCCGAGGTAGTGCATTTGGACAAAGCGGGTTCCGGTGCGGCCGCGAGCCCGCCGAATAGCCGATAGCAGCCTTTGACGAACGAGCAACGACTGGACTCATGATGAATAAAATGATTGTCGCCAATTTGGCGCACCGGCCGGTGCGGTCGTTGATTAGCATTGTTGCCATCGCCCTCGAAGTCACGCTGATTTTGTTGATTGTGGGTTTGTGTCTGGGATTGTTGAATGACTCGCGCCAGCGGCAGGCCGGTATTGGCGCCGATGTGGTGGTGATGCCGGCAGGCTCGTCATTCATTGTCGGGCTGACTGGTTCGCCCATGTCGATCAAGGTTGGCACCCTGCTGGCGAAGATTCCGCATGTAATTACTGTGGCCCCCGTGGTTCAAAGTGTGTCGACGCAGGGCGCGATCGAAGTAATCGCGGGTATCGATCCCGAGTCTTATCAAAAGCTGTCCGGCCCATTCCGCTACTTGCAGGGAGGGCCGTTCCAGAGTCCCAACGACTGCCTGGTGGATGAAATCTTTGCCCGCTCTCACCATGTAAAGGCGGGTGACACCATTGAGATCCTCAACAACAAGTTTCGGGTAGCGGGGATCGTTGAGCCGGGCAAAGGCGCACGCAAGTTTCTCGAGATTGGCGTCATGCAGGATTTGATCGGGGCGCAGGGCAAAGCCACTCTCTTTTATTTAAAACTCGACAACCCCGGCAATGCCGATCAGGTGGTGGATGAGATCAAGCAAGCGGGCATGGACCGCTATGTGGTGACTTCCATGGCCTACTATCTTTCGATGATGACCACCAGCAATTATCCGGGGGTCTCGAAGTTCATCGATTTTGTGATCGGGATTTCGGTAATCATCGGATTCATTGTGATTTTCCAGGCCATGTATACGGCGGTAATGGAACGCACTCGCGAGATCGGGATCTTGAAGTCGCTGGGGGCGTCGAAGTTTTACATTGTGAATGTGATCCTGCGGGAGACGGTGCTGTTGGCCATCTGCGGCATCGTTGTGGGGATCATTTTCAGCCTGACGGTACGGGCGGGAATCGATCGCCGGTCCACTTTGCGGGTGATTGTGACCGGGGGCTGGATACTGAAGGCCGCTGCGATTGCCATTGTGGGGGCCATTCTCGGGGCGTTGTATCCGGCGTACAAAGCGGCCCAGAAGGACCCGATTGACGCGCTGGCGTATGAATGAAGCAGGCGCCTGTTTTCGGTCGAGGGGGTTACGGCCAACCGTAATCACGGTTTCGTTGACAATAACCGCTGCCCTACGTTATCTTTAAGTCTTTAGCAGTCCTGCGGTTGCCCGCCTGCTGACCCTGCGCGTTCAGCGCTTGCTTGGGTACTGAGCGGTTTTCATTTTGGTTTTTATTTTTCTGGGAGATTTTCATGTCTACTTATTTCCCCAAAGCGGGGGAAATTGTGCGCAAGTGGTATGTCGTCGATGCTTCCGGGCAAACGCTCGGACGGCTGGCGTCACAGGTTGCCCGCATTTTGATGGGCAAGGAAAACCCGAGGTACACAACGTTCCTCGACACCGGCGATCACGTGGTCGTGATCAACGCTGACAAGGTGAAGACCACGGGCGTGAAGTCGGAACAGAAGGTGTATCAGCATTACACCGGCTACCCCGGCGGGCTGCGCACCGAAGAGTTTAATAAGCGGATGGCGCGCAAGCCTGAGTTGATCATCGAGCAGGCGGTGTTGCGAATGCTGCCGAAGTCGAAACTCGGTAAGCAGATGATCAGCAAGTTGAACGTATATCGTGGCGAGAAGCATCCGCACCAGGCCCAGAAACCGCAGGCCCGGGCGCTGGAAGTGAGAGCGTAGTTTTCAAATTTCGGAAAGGTGCACCGGGTTGGCTGAAAGCTGACGCTGAGTGCTGAGAGTTCAAGAAATGGCAGAATTAGTTCAATATTACGGTACAGGACGCCGCAAGCGGGCAATCGCGCGTGTCTATCTGCGTCCGGGCAGCGGGGATTTTAAGGTCAACGGGCGTCCCTTTGAGCAGTATTTCGTCACCGAATCACAGCGTGTAAGTGCCAAGCAGCCTTTGGTCTCGACCGAATCATCGGCCGCGTTTAACGTAGTCGCCCGAGTCACCGGCGGCGGCGTGAACGGACAGGCTGATGCAGTGAAGCTCGGCATTGCTCGCGCTCTTATGATCTTTAATATTGAGCTGCGCAAGAAGCTCAAGGCGGAAGGCATGGTCAGCCGCGACTCGCGCTCCAAGGAACGCAAGAAGTATGGCCAAAAGGGCGCCAGAAAGCGCTTCCAGTACAGCAAGCGCTAAAGGTTTAGCTAAGCCAGAAGTTAATGGCTAGAAGCTGGTTTTATGTGTTCAATTCTTCCCGTGCCGCTTAGCGCGGGGACGGGAATGGCAATCGGCGGCAGCGGTAAAGCTGCCGATGCAGACCAAACGAGGAGGTTGATTGGCTAACATCACCATGAAGGAGTTGCTCGAAGCGGGCGTCCACTTCGGGCACCAGACCAAGCGCTGGAATCCCAAGATGAAGGAATTCATCTTTGGAGAGCGCAACGGGATCTACATCATCGACTTGCAGAAGACGCTGAAGATGTTCAAAGAGGCGTCGAAGTTCGTGCAGGACCTGGCCGCCGAGGGGAAGATCATTCTCTTCGTGGGGACCAAACGCCAGGCACAGGATGCCATCGCCGAGGAAGCGACGCGCTGCGGCGGGTTCTATGTGAACCAGCGCTGGCTGGGCGGCCTGCTTACCAACTGGGTAACGGTGCAGAAGTCGGTGAAGCGGCTGAAAGAACTTGACGAAATGGCCACCGATGGCCGTTACGAGTTGCTGCCCAAGAAGGAAGTCATCAAACTGGAGCGCGAACGCAAGCACTTGCAGGCCAACCTGGCCGGCATCAAGAACATGACGCGGCTGCCCGATGCGGTGTTTGTCATCGACTCCAATAAAGAGCAGATTGCGGTGCGCGAATCGCGCAAGCTGGGGATTCCGGTGGTGGCCGTGGTTGACACCAACTGCGATCCCAGCGAAGTGGATTATGTAATTCCAGGCAACGACGATGCTTTACGGGCGATCCGGCTGTTTGCCTCCAAGATCGCCGATTCGGTCGCCGAAGGCGCGCAATACATGACCGACAAGCAGGTTGCCGACCTGTCAGCCGCCGCGGATGCGGCCCAGCAAGCTGCCGCTGCCGCGGAGATTCCGGTTGAAGGGATGGCGGATATTTCCGGCGTAGCAGATGGCGAAGGCGAGGACATCAGTATGGAGGATGTTCTCGGAGCCCCAGCCCGCAAGCAGCCCACTGGAACCAAAGAAGCCGCTGCCGACCCGGTCGAGATCGAACACCAGACTTTCTAGGGACGTGGTTGGTCCTTCGTTTCGGATTCCAGACCCGCGCGGGCTGTCCGGCGCGGGTCAAAATTTGTGGAGACCTTGCTGTCAGCGTCTCCCAAGAAGGGTTTTTCATAGCAATGAGCACATCTACTTTGAATATTTCCGCAACCCAGGTAAAAGAACTTCGCGAGAAGACCGGCGCGCCCATGATGGACTGCAAGCAAGCCCTGACCGAAGCCAAGGGCGACATGGAGCAGGCGGTGGTGGTTCTGCGCAAGAAGGGTGTTTCCGTGGCGGCCAAGAAATCTGCCCGGGTCACCAGCGAAGGCTCGGTCACCAGCTATATTCATGCCGGCGGCAAGATCGGAGTGTTGCTCGAAGTAAATTGCGAAAGCGACTTCGTGGCCCGCACGGACGACTTCAAAGAGCTGGTGCATGATATCGCCATGCACATCGCGGCCAGCGATCCCAAGTACATCCGCAAGGAAGACGTTACCGCGGAAGACTTCGCCCGGGAGAAAGACATCGCGCTTGCCCGCGCCATCGCCAGTGGCAAGCCGGCAAATATCGCGGAAAAAATGGTTGCCGGCAAAATGGAGAAGTTCTACGAGGAAGTCTGCCTCTATGAGCAGCCGTTCATCAAAGACCAGACGGTCAGCATCTCGCAGTTGATCGCCACCAAGATCGGCAAGCTCGGCGAGAATATCGCGGTCCGCCGCTTCGCGCGCTTCAAAGTCGGCGACGCAGGCGAGACCATCGCCATCAGCCGGCCAGAACAAAAAGCTGAGTAACTCAAGGGCGCCGATGGCGCCCTTTCTTAATAGCTTAGAATTGAATTATGACTGCCCCCGTCTTCAAGCGCATTCTGCTCAAGCTCTCCGGCGAAGCTCTTGCCGCCAACCAGGGTTTTGGTGTTGATTCTCCTCGCATTCACGAAATCGCCGCCGAACTAGCCGACGTTCAATCCTTGGGCATTCAGATCGCGATCGTTGTAGGCGGAGGCAACTTCTTCCGCGGCGTGGCGGAGCAGGCCAAGGAGATGGACCGCGTGTCTGCCGATCACATGGGAATGCTGGCCACGGTGATCAATGCGCTTGCCCTGCAGGACGCGCTGGAGAAGCAGGGAGTCTACACTCGCGTGCAGTCGGCTATTGAGATGAACCAGGTGGCAGAGCCTTTCATCCGCCGCCGCGCGATTCGCCACCTTGAAAAAGGCCGGGTAGTGATTTTTGCCGGAGGCACCGGCAATCCCTACTTCTCTACCGACACCGCAGCCTCCCTGCGCGCCATGGAGATCAAAGCCGAAGCTATTCTGAAAGCCACCAAAGTAGATGGTATCTACGACGCCGACCCCATGGTGGTGAAGAATGCCAAGAAGTTCACCCAGATCACCTATCTCGATGTGCTGAAAAAAGGCCTGAAAGTGATGGACTCGACCGCCATTTCGCTCTGCCAGGATAACAATCTGCCCATTATCATCTTCAACCTCAATCAGCACGGCAACATCAAGAAGGTTGTGACCGGCGAGAAGGTGGGCTCGTTGGTTTGCGCGTAAACTTTTCCGCCGCAGATTAACGCAGAACAACGCAGATCAATCTTTTGCTAAACCAGAATCTGCGAGTATCGTTGTAAATCCGTGGCCTGCTTTTGTTTCCAAGGTTTATAATTCAACGTCTTGATCATTACTTCCTGGGGAGCTGACCAATGGCTCAAGCTGGCATTGCCGCAATTCCTGGCCTTAAAGATACATACATTCAACTCAAAACTCGCATGGACAAGGCGGTCGAGGATTTCCGTAAGGCCATGGCGGCCACTCGTACCGGGCGCGCCAACGTCCATATGGTGGATGCCGTCAGTGTGGATTACTACGGTTCGCAGATGCCGCTGAACCAAATCGCGCAGGTACATGCTCCGGAGCCGCAGCTCATTACCATTCAGCCCTTCGATCCTACGGCGCTGGCTGCGATTGAAAAAGCCATCCGGTCCGCAGATCTGGGTTTGAATCCCATGAATGATGGCAAGATTGTCCGCGTGCCGGTGCCGGCGCTTACCGAGGAACGCCGCAAAGACATGGTTAAACACCTGCACAAGGTACTCGAGGAGCACCGCACCGCCGTCCGCAACATTCGCCGCGACGGTAACGACGGCATTAAGAAGGCCATGAAGGACAAGAAAATCTCCGAAGACGACGAAAAGCGGGCCATGGAAGAGATTCAGAAGCTCACCGACGACGAAATCAAGAAAATGGAAGAGATGAGCAAAGGCAAAGAAAAGGAAGTGATGGAGATCAAGTGACGGCGCCTTGCGGGCCCGTTCGACCACTTCGCTTCGCTCAGTTGCTCAGGGCAGGCTAATGAGCCCGCAGCCGTCATCCCGAGCAAAGCGAGGGATCTGCAGTTTGGCATCCGGTGGTACCGGATGCCTTTGCTATTTATGGCAGCAAGGAAACAGAGCTTCGATGTCCTGATTCTCGGTGGCGGCGCTGCTGGCCTGATGTGCGCCATTGAAGCAGGCAAGCGTGGACGCCGCGTCACCGTGCTCGAACGTTCCGACCGCTGCGGGAAGAAGATTCTGATTTCGGGCGGCGGACGCTGCAACTTCACCAATCTGCATTGCCGTTCGGAAGACTTCATCTCGGCCAATCCACATTTCGCCAAGTCAGCGTTGGCCCGCTATACCCCTGAAGACTTCATTGCCTTGGTCGAAAAGCATGATATTCGCTACCACGAGAAGACTCTCGGCCAGCTTTTCTGCGATGGTTCTGCCCGCGAAATCCTGCAGATGCTGGAAACAGAGTGTAAAGCGGCAAACGTTGAAATCTTTGTCAGCACTCAAGTCTTGGAAGTCACCAAGACCACCGAATTCGTCATTCGAACCGCGCGTACGGAATTTCGTTCCCCGGTTTTGGTAGTTGCGACCGGCGGACTCTCCATCCCCAAGATGGGCGCAACCAGTTTTGGTTATGATCTGGCAAGGCAATTTGGGCTCAAGATCCGGGAACCGTGGCCAGCCCTGGTTCCGCTACTGCTCTCCGCAGAGGATCGTAGCCACTACTGCGATCTCGCCGGCGTATCCACAGAAGTGGTCGCCTCGTGCGATGGTGCGCAGTTCAAGGAAAAGATGCTGATCACGCATCGCGGGCTGAGCGGTCCGGCTATCCTGCAAATTTCTTCTTACTGGAAACAGCCGTCATCGGTGGTCATCGACCTGGTGCCTGGCGGAGATGTGATGGCCGCATTCAGCAACGCTACGACGCCGCGCAACCTCAAAACTTTGAATTCTGCCCTTGGCGAGTTTCTGCCCCACAGGCTGGCCGATCGTTGGCTCCAGCTCAATGCTCCTTCGTCGTTTACGAATCAATCACTCGCCGACTTGGAACGCCGCACTCATCACTGGGAAATCCATCCCGCGGGCACCGAGGGTTACGAAAAAGCAGAAGTCACTGCGGGAGGAGTCGATACTGACGAACTTTCCGCCAAGACAATGGAAAGCCGCAAAGTCCCAGGACTGTTCTTCATTGGGGAAGTCGTGGATGTCACTGGTCATCTTGGCGGGTTCAACTTTCAGTGGGCGTGGGCATCCGGGGCTTGCGCCGGCCGCGCGGTTTGAGCGTAAACCAATCATCCCATTGACTTCTTCATGGTCCTCCGAAACCCGTGCCCAGCGCGGCGATTACCAGAGTAACGTGTACTAAAATCACAAAACTTTTAAATACTGAGAGGGTTTTAATCGTCTGAAGCGGCAACTTGCAGCTCCCCCAAAATAAGAACGTCCAAAAGGAGCGGCCTATGAAACGGTTTCTATTTCTTTCGGTTTTGCTTGCGCTGATGGCGCTGACTTTTACAGCTTGTGGCGGCACAAGCAGCTCGTCTTCCTCGGGCGGTGCCACCGGGAATGCCCAGGGCCAGGTTTTTGTTACCGGAGAAGACGCGCCGGTTTCGTCGGTGGTGTCTTTCTACATCACCATCAACAGCATCACCCTCAACAACAGCTCAAGTACAGTAACCGTACTTTCTCAACCGACCACGGTTGACTTTGGGCGACTGATTGGACTGCGGTCCCTGCTGGGATTCAACACCGTGGCGCCCGGGACTTACACCAGCGCGACTTTCGTGTTGTCAAGCCCAGTGATTTACGACGTGGATATGACAACCAATCCGCCCTCCATTGGCTCCATCAACGGGACTCTGACCAACTCTACGGTTACCGTGGCGTTCCCCAGTGGAAGCCCTCTGACGGTGGGCAGCAACGGGCTGGCCGGCCTGCACATGGATTTCAACCTTCGTCAGTCGCTGGCAGTAGACGGCAATGGGCAGATTACCGGCAGCGTCAACCCGAGCATCGACGTGATGGCGGTTTCGGCTTCCAACGAACTGGGGCAGATCTCGGAATTCACCGGCTCGGTACTTTCCGTGAACTCCTCGGCGAACAGCTTCATGATGCAAGGGCCGTACGGTTTCCAGGAAGTCATCGACGTCAATTCGCAGACCCAATTCAACGGCAGCTACACTCTGGCCAGCGTGCCGGTAAACGCGATCGCTTCGGTTGAGGGCATCGTCCAGGCCGATGGCAGCATTCTGGCCAGCGACGTCGAAGTCGTTACTACCGACAAGGCGTTCATCTCCGGACGGATTCTTGCCATCAACCCGGGCCCGAGCGTGACCATGTTTGTGGGCGAGGAATTGCCAAACCTCAGCCCCAACATTCCGGTAGACACGGTTTATACCGTCGACCTGAGTGCGGTCACTGAGTATGATGTCTGCTTTTTCGATAACTGGTTCACGCAGCCGCTCTTCGATGGCTCAACTCTCGTCATCGGGCAGCGGATTTTCGTGGGAGGCACCTATCAGAGCGGGATCTTCACGCCCGACATGGTGTCACTGCGCCGCCAGGGCGTGCTGGGCACGCTGGTGGGGAACAGCGTGAGCATTACCAATGGCAACCTCGGCAGCTTCCAGATGCAGAACGATCTGCTGATGAGCTATTCGGCTGGGGGGCCGTTCGTGGTGAATACCGGCAACGGTACCATCTTCGAAAACATTAATGGGCTGAGCGGGTTGCAATCTGCTGGAGCGGCCAACTTAGTGGCGCGTGGCCTGGTCTTCAAAGACCTCAACACCGGCATGCCGGTGTTGTGGGCGCATCGGGTGCGTGTACTGCAATAAGGCCGAGCAGGTTCATCGACGCGGGCGGCGCATGCCGCCCGCGTTTTGTTTTTCTGAGGCCGGGGCATTTTGTATAGAGACATAGCTAGCTGCGTCTCTACCGGGCGAGTCCCCGTATAATTGGAGCAGTGAAACGCACCGTCCACGCCGCTTGTCCCCACGATTGTCCCGACGCCTGTGGCGTCCTGATCACCGTCGACAACGGCCGTGCTACGCGGATACAAGGTGATCCGACGCATCCCGTTACTCGCGGCTTTCT
>Ga0210398_10005359_pt1 | contig 11931 bp, 13 predicted proteins | sample IncBWC4OmetaG_FD_161047 | JGI IMG/M metagenome (GOLD analysis project Ga0210398, IMG submission 161047) | Forest soil microbial communities from Barre Woods Harvard Forest LTER site, Petersham, Massachusetts, United States - Inc-BW-C-4-O | ecosystem: Environmental > Terrestrial > Soil >... | reverse complement strand
GTCCGCTCGGTGACTGGAGTGACGGGCGTGGCGACTAGGACGGTTTGATCCACCGCCACTGGGTCGACCACCACGGGCCCGCGTCCGGCAGGTTGTCGGCAACGGCGGCAACCACCCCGGGCCACCATTCGGCGTGGAAGTCGTCTCCGGACAACCAGCCCCCGGGCGCGACCTTCGGCCCCCACGCCCGTAGATCGGCGGCCACACTGGCGTAGTCGTGACGTGCGTCGATATGCACCCAGGCCAGCGAGTCGTCGGCGAACAGTTCAGCGGCGCCGACCGAGTCGCTGATCACCAGTTGAATCGTGTCAGCCAAGCCGCACCCGATGATGTTGCGGTGCAGCAGCCCCGCGAACGTTCCACCGCCGTGCGCGACGGCGGGCCCGTGCGCGTCGGTGGCGTCGCGGCCTTCAGGCCCGCTCCCCAGAGCGGTATCGACGCCGACGATCCGGACGTCGATACCGGCCTCGCGCACCACTTCACCGAGCGAGCAAATGCTGCGCCCTAGATAGCACCCCACCTCGACAAACCAACTGCCGTCCGGGAAATGCGCGGCGGCTTCCTCTTGATGTCGACGCCACTGAAACCAGCCGGGTATATCGCGCCAGGTGTGCACGGGTTGGTCGAACTTAGTCGCGGTGTCCACGCTGCGGTCAGCCGTGCGGCGCCTCAGAGATTTTGCTGTCGGGCTTGCCGATCGTTTGGCAGTAAGCCGCCGCCGACACCCGCGTTGCCGTGATCTCCAGGTTGCTGGGTTCAGCGCCGCTCTTGTCCTTGAGCATCTTGCTGACCTCGCTGTCTTGCTTCTTCTCGTCCTGCGTCGTGAAGTCCTTGCACTTGGTGTCGCCACCTGTGTTGAGGATCTGTGAGGCAGAGCAACCGCTGAGCAATAGCGCGGCGATTGCGATGGCCCCGGCAAAACTTCGCTTCATCGTTGACCTTTCTGAGCCGGACTGGTGGCTATCTTTTACACCGAAACGCCCCATTTCAAACGCTGCACTACGGTGGACAAGGTGACAGCGCAAAGCCCGCTACATGCGGTCCGGGACGCGTTGGGCAGCAGCCTGTTCGAAATGATCGCCGGTCCCGACGGTCCGGCGCGGCGCGCTCGCATCCACCAGACTCCGGGGCCGCGATGGTTCGCCGAAGACCGCCCCATCCGCCGGGTGCACGCCGACGCCTCGATGTTCGTCGGCGGGTTGCGGGCATTGCTGCTGCAGTCGTTGCACCCGCTGGCGATGGCCGGCGTGGCCGAGCACTCCAACTACCGGGGCGACCCGTGGGGCCGGTTGCAACGAACAACGGCCTTCCTAGCGGTCACGACCTTCGGTACAGCGGCCGACGCGCAGCGCGCCGTTGATCGGGTCCGTGGTATCCACCGGCGGGTGCAGGGGATCGCCGCCGACGGCAGGCGGTATCAGGCCACCGATCCGCACTTGCTGGAATGGGTTCACATCGCCGAAGCCGACAGCTTCCTGCGCGCCCATCGGCTCTACGGCGCGGCTCCGCTGGACCAGGATGGTCGCGACGGATACGTCAGGGACATGGCGGAAATCGCCGCCAGGCTCGGCGTGGTCAACCCGCCGCGCACCGAACATGAGTTGACGCAACGGATTAACGCGTTCCGACCGGAGCTGCGCAGCACACCCGACGCGCGTGATGCCGCCCGATTCCTGCTGCTGACGCCGCCGCTGCCATTGGCGGCGCGCGCGCCGTACGGCGCGCTGGCCGCCACGGCTGTGGCGATGCTGCCCGCATGGGCGCGCATGCCGTTGCTGCTGCCCTACTTTCCACCGATCGAGCGCACGGTCGTTCGCACGGTCGGACGAGCCTTGGTCGGCGGCATTCGATGGGCGCTGCCCGCCGCCTGACCATTGCCTGCGGATTGATATCGCATGCGATGCCGCTTCCGAAAGGGTGCTATTGGTCGAGCAGTGGTGCTGGTGTGGCCGGTGGGCCTTGACTTCAGCGCCGCCCGTTGACGATGTCAACGAACAACCGGTGGATGCGACGATCGCCGGTCATCTCGGGGTGAAACGCCGTGGCAAGCACCGGACCCTGCCGCACCGCCACCGGGTGCCCGGCGGCGCGAGCCAGCACCTGCACCTCCCCGCCGACCCGCTCCACCCACGGCGCGCGGATGAACACCGCATGCACCGGCTGATCGAACCCGCTGAACTCGACATCGCCCTCAAACGAGTCGACCTGACGTCCAAAAGCGTTGCGCCGCACAGTGATATCGATGCCACCAAGCGGCAATGCCTCGCGGCCGCTCGCGCCGGCGTCCAGGATCTCGCTGGCCAGCAAGATCATCCCCGCGCATGCCCCGTAGGCGGGTAGCCCGTCGGCGAGCCGCTTACGCAGTGGCTCCAGCAAGTCGAGCTCGCGCAGCAGGTGGCTCATCGTGGTGGACTCGCCGCCGGGGATGACCAGCGCGTCGACGGCCTCGAGTTCCTCACGCCGTCGGACACTCACCGAATCGGCTCCCGCGTCGCGCAACGCCGCCAGGTGTTCGCGAGTGTCGCCCTGCAGCGCTAGGACGCCGAGCCGCGGGCCGCTCACTGCTCAGCCGGCCGGTATCCGCGCGCGAAGCGGGTCAGGCCCTCCTGCATGACTGCGGCGACCATCTCGCCGTACTGATTGAAGATCTTGCCCTGGCAGAGCGCGCGGCCGCCGCAGGCCGACGGCGAGGACTGGTCGTAGAGCATCCACTCGTCGGCCCGAAATACCCGCATGAACCACATCGCGTGATCCAGCGATGCCACCTGCAGATGCGAACGCTCGTCGAGGTGGGTGACCTGCGCCGATCCCAGCAGGGTGAGGTCACTCATGTAAGCCAGCGCGCAGATATGCAGCACCGGGTCGTCGGGCAGCGGATCGCGGTGCCGAAACCACACCTGCTGCTGCGAAGCCTTCCCCGGCAGCAGCTGCAGCTGGTCTGGCGGCACGATGCGGACGTCCCACTCCTCGAACTGCTTGAACCCGGCGTCGTCGAACACTTTCATCGACTTCAGTCCCGGCAGATCGTCCGGTGGCGGCGCTGACGGCATCACGTCCTGGTGGTGGATGCCCTCCTGGTCGGCCTGGAAAGACGCCGACATGGAAAAGATCGTCTGGCCGTGCTGAATGGCGTTGACCCGCCTGGTACAGAACGAGCCGCCATCCCGCAACCGCTCGACGATAAAGACGGTGCGCGCCTTGGCATCTCCCGGTCGGATGAAATATCCGTGCAGCGAGTGAACCAAGTGGTCGGGTTCGACGGTGCGCACCGCCGACACCAGCGCCTGGCCGGCCACGTGGCCGCCGAAAGTGCGCTGAAAGTAACCCGATTCCGGGCTGAATACGCTACCGCGGTAGATGTTGACCTCGAGTTGCTCGAGATCAAGGATCTTCTCGATCGACACGGATCGTTCTTACCAGCCGCGTTCGGCCAGGCGATGCGGCGTGGCGATCTCCTCCACATTGATGCCGACCATCGGCTCGCCAAGCCCCCGCGACACCCGCGCCAGCACATCGGGGTCGTCGTAAAAGGTGGTGGCCTTGACGATCGCGGCGGCGCGCTGGGCGGGGTCCCCGGACTTGAAGATGCCCGAGCCCACGAACACGCCCTCGGCGCCGAGCTGCATCATCATCGCGGCGTCGGCCGGGGTTGCGATACCACCGGCGGTGAACAGCGTGACCGGCAGCTTACCGGCACGCGCCACCTCTACGACGAGGTCGTAGGGTGCCGCGAGTTCCTTTGCCGCGACGTATAACTCGTCGTCGGACAATGACGTCAGCCGGCGGATCTCACCGCCGATGGCCCGCATGTGCGTGGTCGCGTTGGACACGTCGCCGGTGCCCGCTTCGCCTTTGGAGCGGATCATCGCCGCGCCCTCGTTGATGCGCCGCAGGGCCTCACCCAGATTGGTCGCGCCGCAGACGAACGGCACGGTGAACTTCCACTTGTCGATGTGGTGGCTGTAGTCCGCCGGAGTGAGCACTTCGGATTCGTCGACGTAGTCCACACCCAGGCTCTGCAAGATCTGCGCCTCGACGAAGTGCCCGATGCGGGCCTTGGCCATCACCGGGATGGTGACCGCGGAGATGATGCCCTCGATCATGTCCGGGTCGCTCATCCGCGAGACGCCGCCCTGGGCCCGAATATCGGCGGGCACCCGCTCCAGCGCCATCACCGCAACGGCGCCGGCGCCTTCGGCGATGCGGGCCTGTTCCGGCGTGACGACGTCCATGATGACGCCACCCTTGAGCATCTCGGCCATCCCACGCTTGACCCGCGCCGTTCCGGTTCGCCCGGTGCCGTTATGCGCCGCGCTATCCACTGCTACCTCTATCGTCGGTATCTCGTTGCCCCCGGTATCGCTAACAGTCTAGTGGTCGACCACCAGGGAATTTCACGCCGATGGTCGGCCCGGACCGTCAGCGGATCGACTGCAGCTGGCGAGCCCGGTCGGGAGCCCCGGCCAGCGCGATCGCCTCGGCCAGCAGTTCGCAGAGCTGCAGCGGGTACACCGTTTCGCCGGCCGCCACCAGTTCGGCGATGTCGGCGGCGTCACACCAGCGGTGGCCGTGGATGTAGCGGTTCTCCAGTTCGGTCCGCCCGGCGGTGGACGGTTCGAACCGCCGAGTCCGGTGGACGAAGAAGAACTCCTCGCTGTCGATCGCCGAGCCGTTGAAGTCGAACACCGCATCGCGTCGCCAGATCGGGCCGATCATGTCAGCGGGATCGACACCCAAACCGGTTTCTTCGGCGAGCTCACGGGCCGCGGCCTCGGCCAGCGTCTCACCGTCGCCGACCTGACCGCCCACGGTGAACCACCACCGCGGCGCTGAGTGTTCCGGGCCGACGGACGCTGCCGGGTCAGATCCGCACAGCAGCAGCACCGCGCCGGTTTCGTCGAGCAACACCACCCGCGCCGAGGTGCGCCGGTCTGATGCTGGGTGATCGCCGTGGCGCAGCGCCTGCGTCCGCTCGGCGATTTCGAAATAGCTTGGCAGCGCCGCGGTTCCACCCAACCGCAGCAACCGAACCAGGCGCCTCTCACGCAGCGCCAGGGTGTCCCGCACCGCGTCGTTGTGGAATCGGCGGGCCAGCAGCACCCGGGCTTCCGCGTCGGCCAACTCGGCGATCAGCCCGGCCGGCACCGACGCCGGATCGACCATCGCCAGCGCGGCCGACAGCCTGTTTTCGCAGGCCTCCCGCGCGTCTCGGGGCGCGCGTTCGGCGGTGTCGGCCAGCGCCGCTAGCTGCTGGGCGGCCGAGTTGGCTTCCCGCGCATCGCCGTAGGCGTTCGCCGCGACAGCGCGGGCCACCACCGCGCGCCGCGCCAACGCGCTGTCAAGGGCCTGCCAGGACAGGTCGTAGCGCACGTGCAGCCGGTCCAGCCGATTGGCCGTCTGATACCCCCAGGCGCCGAAGACCACCAGTGCCGCAAACAGCGCGGCCAGTGTGACGATCAGCACGATCGCCCCGGACATCAGCTCGCCACCTGGACCTTGGCGCCGGACCCGGCGACCGTCTCATAGACCTGCATGATCTGGTTGGCCACCACCGACCAGTCGTAGCGGCGCACCGCGTCGGCGCCTGCCGCGACATAGCGTTTGGCCAACTGATCGTTTTCCAACACCGCGACCAGGCCGGCCGCCAGCGCAGCGCCGTCTTCGACCGGCACCAGTCGGCCCGCATCGCCGTTACGCAGCACCCGCCGGAATGCGTGCAGATCGCTGGCCACCACCGGAGTACCGGCGGCCATAGCCTCGACCAGCACGATGCCGAAACTTTCCCCGCCGGTGTGCGGTGCACAGTAGACGTCGGCGCTGCGCAGCGCCGACGCCTTGACGGCGTCGTCCACTTGGCCCAGGAAACGCAGGTGGCCCCCCAATCCCCCGGCTTTGCTTCGCAATTCGTCTTGGTCACCGCGGCCCACGATCAGCACCTGGACACCCGGAAAGTGCTCGACGAGCCCGGGCAGCGCGTCGATCAGGACCTCCATGCCCTTGCGGGGTTCGTCGTAGCGGCCCAAGAACAGCACGGTCTTGCCGGGCCGCGGATACCCGTCGAGCAGCGGCGCTGCGGCGAACGAGGCCACGTCGACACCGTTGGGAATCTCGACCGCATCCGATCCCAGTGCTTCCATTTGCCAGCGCCTGGCCAGGTCGGACACCGCGATGCGGCCGACGATCTTCTCGTGCCAGGGTCGCAGCACCCCCTGAAAGACCGCCAGCGTCAGCGATTTGGTGGTCGAGGTGTGAAAGGTCGCCACGATCGGTCCCTCGGCCACTCGCAGGGCCCACATCGACAGGCTCGGCGCGTTCGGCTCATGCAGATGCAGCACATCGAAGTCGCCGTCGGCCAGCCAGCGCCTGACCTTGCCGTGTACGGCCGGGCTGAATTGCAGCCGGGCCACCGAACCGTTGTAGGGAATCGGGACGGCCCTGCCCGCGGAGACGACGTATTCGGGCAGCGCCACATGCGGCGACGAGGGCGCCAGCACGCTGACGTTCTGACCGCGGGCGCGCATCACCTCGGCGAGCTGCAACACATGCGACTGCACCCCGCCCGGGACGTCGAACGAGTACGGACACACCATGCCGATTCGCATCAGGACCCCGCCAATCGGGCGCGTCGCTCGTCGGACAGATCTGCCAGCCACTGCGGCTGCAGCATGTGCCAGTCGGCGGGATACTCGGCAATGTTGCGGGCAAAGGCGTCGGCCAGCGCCTGGGTGATGACGCCGACGTCGCCGCTGGTGCAATCCAGCGGCGGGTGGATCTGGACTCGGGTCGCGTCACCCTCGTACCAGCTGTGCACCGGCAGCAGCGCTGCCCCGGTTGTGATGGCCAGCTTCGCCGAACCGGCTGGCATCCTTGTCGGTTCGCCGAAGAAATTCACCTGGACCCCGGTGCGGGAAAGGTCGCGCTCGGCCATCAGGCACACAGCCTTGTTGTCCCGCAGTCGCTCGCCGAGCAGCTGGAAGGGCGGCTGCTCGCCGCCCGACAGTGGGATTACCTCGAAGCCCAGGCTTTCCCGATAGTTGATGAACCGCCGGTACAGCGACTCGGGTTTGAGCCGCTCGGCGACGGTAGTGAACCGCCCGTAAGTCTGGACCAGCCACACCCCCGCCATATCCCAGTTGCCGCTGTGCGGCAACGCCAACACCGCACCACGGCCTTCGGCCAGAGCCGCGTCGAGATTCTCGTCGCCCACAACCGTTTTGGCGAGTTCTAGACCGACTGCGTGGAGATCCATCGTCGGCAGCCGAAACGCCTCACGCCAATAGCGGGCATAGGACGCCAGCGATGCGTGCATCAGGCTGCCGGGTACGTCTTTCGGCGCAACACCGATCACCCGAGCCAGGTTCTTGCGCAGCTGGGCCGGTCCCCCGTTGCGGGACGCATAGAGTGCGCCCGCGTCGAAAACGTTGCGTGCGGCGAACTCCGGCATCGCCCGCACCATCATCCACCCGGCCGCATAGCCCCAGTCGCTCATCCGGCCGCCTAGCGAAAGGCCGCTGACCCCAGGCATTTTCAGGCTTGCCGGGATGAACGTCATGGCTCGCTATCTCCCGGCTCTTGGCCCGCCGGGGGCGTTTCTCGTAGCGGGTTCCCCGCACCGGGCGAATGCCGCACGGTGTGCAACCGCTGAGCGCAGGTGACCATGCTGGCCCCGGCCAGCAGCCACATCGCCACCGGCAGCGCCAATGGCAACGGGAACACCGGCAAATCGGACAATCCCGCCCCGACGAGCACGATGATCAACCGTTCCGGCCGTTCGATGAAGCCGCCGTCACCGCGCAGCCCGCTGGCTTCGGCGCGGGCCTTGATGTAGGAGATGACCTGCGAGGTGACCAGACAGATCAACGTCGCCACCACCAACGATGGGCTGTGCAGGCCGAACGCCGCCCACCACGCCAGCCCGCAGAACACCGCGCCGTCGCTGATGCGGTCGCAGGTGGCATCGAGCACGGCACCGAATCGGCTGCCGCCGCCGCTTTCCCGTGCCATCGCCCCGTCGACCAAGTCGAACAGAACGAAGAAAGTGATGACCAACGTGCCGGCGAACAGCCGGCCGGTCGGAAACAGCGTCAGCGCGGCCAGCACCGCGGCAGCGGTGGCGATGATCGTGACGCTGTCCGCGGTGAAGCCGGCATGCAGGAACGCCCGGGCCACCGGTGTGGTGACCCGCGCGACGCCCTCCCGCGACAGTAATTTGCTCAAAGCTTGCTCACGATTGTTTTTCCCACTCGGTGGCCAGCAGGCGACGGGTGTCGCGCAGCAATTGCGGGATCACCTTGGAGTCGCCGATGATCGTGATGAAGTTCGCGTCGCCACCCCACCGCGGCACCACATGCACATGCAGGTGTTCGGCCAGCGAGCCGCCCGCCGATTCGCCCAGGTTCAAGCCGACGTTGAAGCCGTGCGGCCGAGACACATTTTTGATGACACGAATCGCCTTCTGCATGAAGGCCATCAGCTCGGCAGTCTCCTTGTCGGTGAGATCTTCCAGCTCGGATACCCGCCGATACGGCACCACCATCAGATGTCCGGGGTTGTATGGGTAGAGGTTGAGCACGGCATAGACGAGTTCGCCGCGAGCCACCACCAGACCGTCCTCGTCGGACAATTGCGGGATCTCGGTGAATGGCTGTGCCAGCGTGGAGTTGTCCCGCCGCAGTGGTGCTTCGGCGAGGTAGCTCATTCGGTAGGGCGTCCACAACCGCTGCAGGTGGTCGGATTCGCCGACGCCCCTGTCGATGATCGAGTCGTCATCAGCCACGGCTGCTCACCTTGACCAAATCAGCAGTGGGAGCTGCGTTTTCCCGTTCGGCGATCCACTGCGCAATGGCGGCCACCGCCTCGTCGCGCGGCACCCCGTTGATCTGCGTGCGGTCGCCGAACCGGAAACTCACCGCGCCGGCCTCGACGTCGCGGTCCCCGGCCAGCAGCATGAACGGCACCTTCTGGTTGGTGTGGTTGACGATCTTCTTGGCCATCCGGTCGTCGCTGCCATCCACCTCAACTCGGACACCGTGCGATTTCAGCTGCGCGGCAATGTCTTGCAGATACGGCACATGGCCGTCGGCCACCGGGATGGCGACCACCTGCACCGGCGCCAGCCAGGCCGGAAACGCGCCCGCATAGTGCTCGGTGAGGATACCGAAAAACCGCTCGATCGATCCGAACAGCGCACGGTGGATCATTACCGGCCGCTGACGCGAACCATCGGCGGCGGTGTATTCGAGTTCGAAACGCTCCGGGAAATTGAAATCGACCTGAATGGTCGACATCTGCCAGCTGCGGCCCAGCGCGTCGCGGGCTTGCACGGAGATCTTCGGGCCGTAAAAGGCCGCGCCGCCGGGATCGGGCACCAGTTCGAGACCGGATTCCGTCGCGACTTCGGCCAGCGAGTTGGTGGCTTCCTCCCACATCTCGTCAGATCCGACGAACTTCTCCGGGTCCTTGGTGGACAGCTCCAGATAGAAGTCTTCCAACCCGTAGTCGGCCAGCAACTCGAGCACGAACCGCAGCAGCGACGCCAGTTCGTCGTGCAGTTGCTCGCGGGTGCAGAAGATGTGCGAGTCGTCCATGGTGAACCCGCGCGCCCGGGTCAGCCCGTGCACCACACCGGACTTCTCATAGCGATAGACAGTGCCGAACTCGAAGAGCCGCAACGGAAGCTCGCGATATGACCGTCCCCGCGACCGGAATATCAGCGTGTGCATCGGGCAGTTCATCGGCTTGAGGTAGTAATCCTGCCCCGGCTTGCGCACAGTTCCGTCGTCGTTGAGCTCGGCATCGAGGTGCATCGGCGGGAACATGCCGTCGGCGTACCAGTCCAAGTGACCCGACGTCTGGAACAGTTGCGCCTTGGTGATGTGCGGGGTGTTGACGAATTCGTACCCGGCCTCGATGTGCTTCTGCCGCGAGTACTCCTCCAGCTCCCTGCGTACGACGCCGCCCTTGGGATGGAAAACCGCCAGCCCAGAACCGATTTCGTCGGGAAAACTGAACAAGTCCAGCTCGACGCCCAGTTTGCGGTGGTCGCGACGCTGGGCTTCCTCGAGCAGCTGCAGATGGCTGTCGAGCGCCTCCTGCGACTCCCAGGCGGTGCCGTAGATGCGCTGCAGGCTGGCGTTTTTCTGGTCGCCGCGCCAGTAGGCGGCCGAGCTTCTGGTCAGCTTGAACGCCGGGATGTGCTTGGTGGTCGGGATGTGCGGTCCGCGGCACAAGTCGCCCCAGACTCGTTCCCGGGTACGTGGATTGAGGTTGTCGTAAGCGGTGAGCTCGTCACCGCCGACCTCCATCACGTCGGGATCACCGGACTTGTCGTCGACGAGTTCGAGCTTGTACGGCTCGTTGGCCAGCTCCTCGCGCGCCTGCTCTTTGGACCCGTAGACCCGCCGGTCGAACAGCTGTCCATCCTTGACGATCTGGCGCATCCGTTTTTCCAGCTTCTCCAAGTCCTCCGGCGTGAACGGATCCGCCACATCGAAGTCGTAGTAGAAGCCATCGGTGATCGGCGGCCCGATCCCCAGCTTGGCGTGCGGGAACAGGTCTTGAACGGCTTGGGCCAACACATGCGCGGCCGAATGCCGGATCACACTGCGGCCCTCGTCGGTGTTGGCCGCCACCGGAATGACCTCGGCGTCGTGTCCGGGAACCCAGCTCAAGTCGCGCAGCTTGCCGTCGGCGTCACGCACCACCACGACCGCGTCGGGGGCACCACGGCCGGGCAGACCCGCGTCGCGCACCGCCGCGGCGGCGGTCGTCCCGGCAGGCACCCGGATCGGGGATGCCAGTGCGGGGTGTGCGGGGGCGGTCATCGGCGCGGTCTCCATGGTTTTCGGGTGTTCAAACGGACGCGACCATGCTATCGGGGGCGGCCTCGATGCTCTTAAGCCGACGGTCCATGCCCTAGGGCTGCCCGGGTTTGAGGAGCACGAACAGCGCCTCACCCTCGGTCAGCACGGTGTCGCCGTCGCTCAACCGGCCCGACACAAAGATCTTGCGCCCCTCGATCCGATCAAGGCCCGCAACGACCTGCAGCTCCTTGTCGATGGGGACGATCTGGCGGTAGTTGATGTGCAGGTATGCCGTGCGCTGGCGTGGGCCGCCGGTGATCACCCCCGAGGTCATACCCAGAATGGAGTCGAACAGCAGCCCGAGCGCGCCGCCGTGAACGGCGCCATTGCGTCCCAGATGAAACCGCCGGAAACGAGCCCAGCCTTCGATCCGGCCGTCGTCTGTTCTGTGCACCTTCATCGGCACCGGCAGGATGTTGCCGCGGCTCGGCAGATCCATTCGGCGGCCCGACGGCGTCGTCCACTCGTCGACGTCGAACGGGGCAAGCAGGCCGGACACCTTTTCGATCAGGTCGGCCGCCTCGCTGATCACCTCGTCGGGTGCGTCGACCGCCCGGGCATGATCCTGCAGCCCACGCACCGCCTCGATGAACCGGCCGTAGTCGGGCCCGCCCCTGGTCGTCGGTTCGGGCGGATTGAATCCGCCACCCGGGTGTCGCGCATGTTCGCCGGCCACCACAACACCGTATTGCCTGGGCCGCGGCGAGTTACCTGCGCATCGGCCGGCTAGTTGCCCTGGGCCGCGCCCGCGGCGGCCAGCGCCTCGAATTCGTCGTCGCTCAGGGTGATCTCGGCGGCGGCGACGTTCTGCTCCAAGTGGGCCACGCTGGAGGTGCCCGGAATCGGCAGCATCACCGGGGATCGCTTCAACAGCCAGGCCAACGCCAGCTGCGAGGGCGTCGCGTGGTGCCCGGCCGCAACCTTCTGCAGTGGGCCGTCGGGGGCGGCCAGCGGTCCGGCGGCCAGCGGAAACCACGGGATGAAGGCGATGCCCTGGCTGGTCGCGGCATCCAGCAGCGGTTCGGCGCTGCGAGCGGCCAGGTTGTACATGTTCTGCACCGATACGATC
>Ga0210398_10005357_pt1 | contig 11934 bp, 17 predicted proteins | sample IncBWC4OmetaG_FD_161047 | JGI IMG/M metagenome (GOLD analysis project Ga0210398, IMG submission 161047) | Forest soil microbial communities from Barre Woods Harvard Forest LTER site, Petersham, Massachusetts, United States - Inc-BW-C-4-O | ecosystem: Environmental > Terrestrial > Soil >... | reverse complement strand
CTGCACGCGACGGGTGACACCTTGCGGCAAGACAAGGCTGTGGTAACAAAAACCTTCTCGTAACGGAAGGCAGGCGTCTCGTACGGCTTCTTGTGTTTCGCCGCTGTAGGCTGGTTTTCTTCGACATCAGAGGGGTCGTCCGGGTTGTTGGACTTTCGCGACTGCATGGTTGTTCCTTTCGCCCCCAGACTCACACGGTTTTTTCTTTCCCCGTTTACTATTTTGATTTTTGTTACGATATGCGGAACTAGATGCACGGTGGTCCGCAAGATTCCGCAGCGGGTTAATCGCTTTCGGGATGATGTATGGAGTCACGCCGGTCGGCGGTCAGGGCCGCAGTCAAAGGTCACGATCCTGGATTAACTTCACGCGGGTGAGCAAACTTGAGCAGACATCGGAAACGCCAATTAGTAAGCTGTGGAGGTTGCACTAACCCCTCGCGTAAGGGCTTAAATGCCGGACCACCTAGTCCGGCGTTTTTCTGCCCGGTCGCGATCGCGGGATTCCGCGTGCTGCGCCTGTGGAAGTAGCGCAGGACCAGGCGCGGCTGTTCTAGTGCCGACGTAACCAGACATCGAAGCTCCGCACTTGTACACTGGGATTAATTCATAGTTCAACTTGTACGCGCTACCGGACCGGCTCAGGTCCGGCTTTTTTCTGCCTGAATCGAGCGCTTGATCCAGCATGGGTGGCTTAGTATCTCTCTGGTCGGATGTTGACGCTGCCTGCTTCTTCAGGAACGTTGGTTGAGGAGAGAGATGGAACATCCGACCAAACCACACTTCCCACGGCGCACTGGTCGGTGATTGAATGGCGTTTGCCGATGACACCTTCCGCAAGGTAGGCGCGTACCACGAAGCGGGCCACGCCGCAGTTGCCGCTTACCTCCGCGTTCCATTCAGGGACGTGGCGCTAACGGAAGCTGGTGGGCGGCTCCTGCAGGTCAAGCCCGCTGTGCGCATGCTTTTCGGTACCACAGGCGCAAACACACAGCCAAATAGACGTGGTGCTCATTGCTACGGCTTCCGCGCGATAGGACCCGAAGCCGACCGAACTTGTGGTTGGTGAGGTCCATTAAGTTAGCCGCCGTAGGTGCTCGCCAAGGAGCTTCAGCCAGTAATGCGCCCCTTGATTGCGCTTGGCAGCTTCAGCGACGAGGGCAGCGAGATCGGCGGTGCGACCGGGCTTGCTAGTGAGGGCGTCAGTGAAAGCGCCGACCATCAGGTAAGTGAGTGAGCGGGCCGAGAGGTCTGGCAGGTTGACGCCAGCGATGGTGTCGTGATGTGAGGAGGGAGATGACATGAATGAAGTGAAAAATGGACCGGCCAGGAGGAAGGCTGAATGCACGCCTGCGGCGGAAGCCGGTCTAGTGTTGTGCGCCCGTCTGCGCGTTCCGCCAGGTTTGGCGAAGTCAAACTGCTTGCAGTAGTAAGATTGCTCCTGATGGGCTTTGTGATGGAGCTCGACGCGACCAACAAGATCCTGTGCGTCAGGGTGACAGGCTACGTGGACAATGAGATCATGCGGGACATATACGCGGCGGTAGCAGGATACGTCGCAGACCACGGACCTTGCCGGGCCATTACCGATCTATCGGGCGTTACCAAGGGCGATGTTTCACCCAGCGCGATTTGGTCGCTGGCAAGGCAAACACCAGCCATCCCGAAAGGGTACATGCGCGTCATCGTCGCTCCAGACGATTCTAGGTACGGAATGGTACGGATATTTCAGATCTTGAGTGAGCTAACTCGCCCTGACATTCAAGTCGTTCGCACGCTCGACGAAGCGTACCGGTTGTTACAAGTGCAGTCGCCGGAGTTCCGCCCAGCAGCGTAGGAATGAGCCGGGCGGCGAGCATCACACCTGTGTGCTGTATTGAACACGTCTTGAATCTCTTACCGTGCGACACTATTGGGCTGAGCGCGACCTGACAGTTAATTGGAGAACGCGAGGTAGGATGAAGAAGAAGCCAAAGAGCGTGGCGACCATACTGGAGCGAGAACGCGAAACCACAATCAAAGAATGGCTGAGGCGCGTGAATCTTCTCCCAACTCTCACCCATATTCCGCTCAGCGATAACGATCGCTCCCAGCATCTGCCGAGGTTGTTTCTTGACTTAGTTTGCCGCCTCCGCCTTGCCAAGGATGCCCATCTTCCCGTGTCCACCACCGCTACTACGCACGGGCGAGCGCGCCGACTTCAGGGTTACTCCCCGGCCATGCTCGTTGAGGAGTCAAGGCTCTTCCAAGTGGTCACATTTCAGACGTTGCATCTTAACCAGAGCGAACTTGAGCAGAGTCAAGTGCTGGCAGACGTAGTGATCATCGCGGACGAGGTTGATTTACAGCTTATGCAAGCCGTAGGATGCTGGGAAACACCCGCTGCCCCGTGCTGAGTTCGCATCGCTCAAGGTTGAGGCACCGCAGTTTGGTCCGATTGAAGCGCCGGAATAGGCCGGGCGGCGATTGTGAAGATGCCGCCAACTCTTCTTACCACGTGCGGCATCACATACCCGCAGTCTATGGGTTTGCCACCCTCGCTACGATCTAAATTGGCGTGAGGTCCTACGATGGCCCGGTCGGTCTTGATTGTGGACGACAATTCAGTGGTCCGCCAAGCTCTTGTGCGGCTATTCATCGATGGTGGATTTGAAGTGTGTGGCGAGGCCGAAAGCGGCCGCGAAGCGATTGAGAAAGCTCAAGTCTTAAATCCTGGCCTGATTGTAACGGACCTCTCCATGCCGGGGATGAATGGCATCGAAGCAGCACGTTCTCTCCGACAGTTGCTGCCAGCAGCGGTGATAATTCTCTTGAGCGACTACGGAGGAATGTTCCGTGAGGAGGAAACCGGTTCACTCGGTATTGCCGCTATCATCTCGAAAGCGGAGAGTTCATCGGTGCTACTCCACGAGGCCAGAACTTTGCTCCGTCAAACCGCAGCTTGATTCCGTGAGGAACAACATTTCCCTTTTCGGTTTCCAAGGTCATCGGGCTTGCGTTTACAAAGTACTCTTCATCATAGTGTGCAATATTGGACACTCTCCCGTTTTAGGCCGCGATAAACTGCGGACAAATTCTGTTCCTCACGGGAGTTCAGCCATTATTTCCAGCCACAATGCTCCACACCTTTGCTCAATTTGCAGGAAGCCCATCGACTTGACGCGAGACCGATATACGGACGAAGACGGGCAAGCTGTTCACGAAAGCTGCTACATCAACCGGCTCAGCTCGACACAGAACGATGCTCCAGATCCACACCACACCGAATGACCGGGTTCTCGGTTAGTCGAGGCACAGCGGCATCGTCAGCTTAGTTCATTATCCGGACTCGTTTTTCTCCTTGGATTATCCACGGTGAAGGGCTACAAGGCTCGTTGGGATTCACAACTCAAGGACCGCTGTGGGCATTACCGCCTGCGGGACTTCGGAACGCCGCAGGCTCATAAAGTGTTGGCCGACGCCGGGCGTGAGAATCCAGAGTTGAAGCGGAGTACATTGCACCACCTGCGTTCGTTGCTGTCCGCCATATTCCGTCATGCGATTCAACAGGGATACCTGACCGGAGCGAACCCCAGTTCGGGAAGCGAGTATCCCACGTGCGCCGGAGGGAGATGAGACTTACACCTATTCGTTAACTGAAGAGCTGATGATGTTGAAGCTGTTGCCTGATCCGGCGCGAACCATCGTCGCAGTGGCGGCTTTTGTCGGTCTGAGCCGGAGCGAGATTCGTGGCCTGGAATGGCCCGACCACACCGGAGACAGAATCAGCGTCGTGCGGTCAGTGTGGGAATCCGTTGTAAGCGAGACCAAGACAAGGGCGCGGAAAGCGCCGGTGCCCGTAATCGTGGCCGATGCAGCGGCTCCTGGACCAATTCATGCTCACGAGCGAACGCCGGGAATAAGGAGGCGGGCCAGGAAACGCCCAATGGCAAGCATGCAACCGGGCAGCAGGTCTCACGGTTGAGCGATGGCGATCACCTGCCTCCGCGACCGATCTTTGCTACTATGAAGGGGACGCCCTTGAGTCTGAATAACGTGCTAAACCGGCAGATATTACCCGTGCTCAATGCTTGCGTGAAGTGTGGGAAAGTTCGGAGCGAACACGGCGAAGCGGACCACGAGTATGAACGGGATTCACGCCGTCCTGAGTGGCACGGCTGGCACGCTTTTAGGCGCGGACTTGCTACTAACCTGCACGATCTCGGCGTGGACGATAAAACGATTCAAGCCATTCTGAGGCACGCAAACGTGGCAGTGACGCAGGGGTGTTACATCAAGACGCTGGACTCGCAGAGTATCGCCGCCATGCAACAGTTGGAGTCGCTCGTCGATGTGAAGATGCACGCGGCGTCACAGGTTGAGGCATGATGCAGAACACCACAGTGGCGGCGGATAATTTGTCGCGGTCCTGCGAGTTGTGCAACGATGTTGAAACGCTGTTGCCTGTAAGCAGTTGAATACAAACAAAGTTGGGCGCGTAGCTCAGTTGGTAGAGCAATGCCCTTTTAAGGCATGGGTCGCAGGTTCGAATCCTGCCGCGCTCACCAATAACCCCCTCAGGTTATTGGACTTGCACAGTCAGAGCTTTTTCAGCCAAGAGATTCTGACCCACACCCAACCCACAGCTTGCGAACCAACGCACCTGAACGTCGTGCATTTCGTCCGTGACCGCCTGAGCGTACTTGGTCAGCATGATCTCGGGGTTTGCGTGCCGCATGTTGCCTTGGGCGGTCTTCACATCTGTCTTGTCGATGGACACCATCCAAGTAGCCATGCTGGAACGCAGAGAATGCAGTCCGAACCGCTGCCCGTCTGCGATTTTGATTCCTGCGGTTAGAGCAGCGGGGCGCAAGTGGTCGGTGACGAAAATCCCGGCGCACATCGGGATTGATCCGCTCATCTTGTACGACGGGAAAATCCAGTCATCGTCTCCACCGTACTGCGTGACCTTTCGCCACTCGTGCAAGAACCATGCCAGCGCCGGGGATAGCACTGCGGGAAGACCTCAAAAAACTCGGGTACTGGGGCATTGTCAGCTGGAACGATCAGGATATCGAAGACGAATTAAGGGGGTACGATGTTCCCGTCACACCGAAGATGGTGAAATATGTGCGGAACTATGGCTGGACTTCAGCTCAAGCAACTTCCGCCACTGCCCTCCAGTCTGCGCCCGATTCCTGTTCGGCGGGACCAGCGATAAAAGTGCTGACTGTTTACAAGAGTTACCGCTGGTACTATCTTGACCGGAGACCCCTGATGAGCCGCTCCCTGTCTTTCGTTACTCTGTTACTGTCATGCTTGACACTGACGGGATTCCTTCAGTGTCAGGGACAGCCAGAGTGTGAACTCGGGGTGTCGAGCAACAACCTGCTGGTTCGGGCAATCGTGGAAGGAGATTGGAAGAAGGCACGAGCGATGATCCATTCTAAAGAATCGCTCGATACTCGGGACCAGTGCGGCGTCACTCCATTGCTCGCAGCAATCAACGGAGGAAGCGATTCGGAATTTGCTAACGAGTTATTATCAGCGGGCGCTGACCCAAAGTTCCCGGATGGTGGTGCCGAAGCTCTTCTGGGGGCGGCTTACTACTGCAATCTCAAGGTGGCTCAGGAATTGCTGAAGCGTGGTGTCTCCGTGAACATCGCGAGCGGCAACGGCGAGACCCCTTTGATGGAGGCTCCATCACAGAGATGCAAAGATGGAAAGATGGTGCAGCTTCTTCTGGATGTGGGAGCCGACCCCAATGCCAGAGACAGGAATGGTTTTAGCGCTCTTCTAGCTGCCTCCATGACTGGCGATGCGGCTGGCGCCGAGAGACTGCTCAAGGCAGGTGCAGATCCAACTTTCAAGGACAAGTACGGGAACACACCCGAGTCTCAGGCTTGCGACCGTGGGGAAAAAGGCCACGCTCAGGTGTGTACACTCGTGCGCCAAGGCGAAAACAGTTCGCCGTGAAAGCCGCAGGACTCCACCGGGTGCGACTCCCACCATTGCCCTCCAGTGTCCGCCCGATTCCTGCTCGCCCGGGCGTGCGATAAAGTGCGAACTATTCGCAACAGTTATCATAGCTGTGATGCGCATTCGGTCAATTTTCATCGTCGCCAGCGCCTTGCTCGTAAACTCACTGACCATAGCCCAAAAACAGGTAATCGCTTCGCAGACGAAGAAATTCGAGTCGCCTGATGGGATGCTGGTCGCAGTTGTTTCATCTAGCAACGTGCTGGAAGCAATGATTGAGAGTCGGATTGAAATCCGCACTTCGAACGGGGAAGACCGTGCTGAAGCGTGACTACAGTTCCTCGGACCCGGAACATGGTTTCGGCGTTAAGAAGGCGTTGTGGACACCCGATTCACAATTCTTCCTTTACAGCCTTGAAAGCTCAGGCGGCCACTCCGGCTGGCATTTTCCCATCGACATCTTTTCCCGGAGGAGAGGAAGGATATTCAGGCTTGATGACGCTTTGAATGATGCCGTTACCGATCCTGACTTCGGCGTTGCTGCCCCAGACCGCATCACTGTGCAAGTTTCTGACAAGCACACGAGAACACTGTCGTTAGTGAACCTGCCTCTCCGATGACTGGCATAGCAGTGCGCCGTGAAATGGCGCTGGACTTCGGCGGCTGTACTCCCGGAAACCCACCCGATGGCAATCGAAGTCGGTTGTTTCTCAGTAACGAAAAGCACACAGTTTTCCGGGGATTTCTCGGCGACCAGCCGGGCGGCAGCAATGCCCTGATTACAACGGTAATGGTGGCTGCCGTAGACGCTACTCTCGTCCGCGTCGTAATCTTCGAGTATATGGACCTAGCAAATACACTGCCACGGCGACTTATTATTCTCGTCATTGCAGCAGGTCTTTTGTTCGTGGGGCGGGGCATGGCTCAACTTCCGCCCGAGTTCGACCGGCCAATTATCTCTTTCTATAACGGCGTTTTGTTCATAGTTGGAGATGCTTGGTTTCCAACAGACCCCAGCGCCAAGCCAATAAAAACCCATATCCGAATTCTCTGCAAGAGGAGATTGGGCATCTGTGCGCTCGCCACGAGTGACGGAGATGCTGGGGTAGCGGTGGAGTTCCTTACGGTCGTGTCATGGACCTCAAAACGAGTGGCCCTACGAGACGAAAGGCTGGACCCCAGTTGCTTAGTTAACGACTACATCGTTGATCGTGCTGGTAGCAGCGTGTCGCTTGTTTCAAGTCCGGGAGGTCTTGCAGAACGAGTCGAGTGTAGAACAGGGCCATATCAAAAGCCCAAGAGAATAGTTTATGACCTCGCTCGTCACATCCCACAACAATAAATCAATCAGATTTGCCAAAGCTCTCGTGTAAGCAATCCTAGTTGGTGGAAAAGTGCACCGGGAAAGGCGCTGGACTTCAGCGGATGCGATTCCTGCCCACCAGCGGAGGCTGCCACATCCAGCTTCGATGTTCTGAAGCGGGGCGCTCTTTCATAATCCGTTGACCCTGACACCTGATGGCTTCAACCACGGAGGTGTACTGCATTTCTGGATGAATTGTGGAATCTTCTACTTATTGAAGAAGATATGCTTATTGCTGAGGATGATCCAAAGTAGAACGCAACCCACGATTACAAGCCCCGCTGCAAGAAGCTTCAATTGATCCAAACGGGGCCGCAGGTCGGCCCGCCCAATCAAAACTGAGATGTAGTGATCTTCTCGCCGCAGGTACCGGACTGCGGCCCACCACTTGTCGTATTCGTCACGAGAATCGCGAAGAACACGCCTGTAAGCCTTGGCGATGATTCTCGCCATATTCCTCTCATATTGATCTTGGTCGTACTCACGGTCGAACTGCTCGTTGACCTGCATGATGTCTGGAAGCGTCCATCCGCTTTCAGTGAAGTAAAGCATCTTGCGTTCGGTTTCCGAGAGCGGAACATTCTCATCCTGTGCTTCAGCCACGATCTTGGAAATCAGGAACTCCTTGGCCTCACGAGCGTTGCAGACTGCGTCCATGCCGCGAATTTTACTCTTTGAGCCGTTCGGTTGACGACAAACAGCGGCTACGCTCGCCGACCAGCGGTCGAAACGTGAAATCGACTGATAGGGTCAGTTGACATGCCGACTGCGATTCGGCGGAGTTGGAATCGGCTGGTTAGTGTTACAGTGAGTGAAATCAGTGAGCCAACGTAATCAAAGTCCGAGACTCAGGTGCAACGTTCGCAATGGAATAGTTCATCTTGCGACTGCATGTTTTGTGTCGGTTTTAGTCGCTTCCCTCATAACAGCCGCTGTAGCCGGAATCCGCGGTCCCGGGAAATACAGTGGCGTGGTGATATTTGACAGATGGGGCGGTTGCATCCTCTTCAGTGGCGTTTATCTGATGTATGTTTCGGATTCTGTGAAGGATCAACTACGCGCATATGAAGGCCAATCCATCGAAATTGATGCTCTCCAAGTGAAGCAGCAGATTAATCCCGGCGATGGACTTATTCGCCGCCTGAACATTCTCGGTCCGGCAACCTCGAAACAGGGATGGTCCACAGTCGAAGGCGTTACACTCGGAGCGCAGCCGCTAGCAATCAAAGGGTCTCTTGGCGTTGAGCTTACTGTCACCAATAAAGGCGACACACCTGTTCGCATCGATAGCTCCCAGATCGGTTTCGCCTTGCTGTCTAGCAGAATCGAAGGCGCTCAGACACCGTCTGACGGCCCATCGACGGCGGTAATTACCCGTGCGAACGTTGCCTCAGCCAACCGCTCACGGCAAATAGGCGCTGGAGGCAAAATACATTCTTATTCGTATCTCATCGCTGACCATGCCGGGTTTCGACAAGCCTTCGAGCTTGCGTCTAACGAATCCCGGAAAATACAGATCGCCTTTGAACTCCCCGCTGGGCACTATCAGTTCTTTGCCGGGTATGGCGGCGGTGTGCTTGAGTCCAAATCGATCATAAGCAATCCTGTTTCGCTAGACCTCGCAAAGGATCAAGCATTCCCGGAAACAGAGTAGCCCAGCTCTGAACGCTCACCTGCTCAGTTGTCGATAAGGTGCGCCGGGAAAGGCGCTGGACTCCAGCGGATGAAACTCCCCCCCGAGAACTGGTTCGCTCCACCCGATGGCAAGCGAAGTCGGAAAACCAGAGTTTTATGGGGATTTCCCTGCGACCAGCCGGGGAAATCCGAATCCCTTGAAGGGGGTTGAGAATAACGGCCTGTCAACAGCAATCGTGAATTAACCGCGTGGTATCTGGCAGAAGAATTGAAGCGTCCGTTTGGTAGCAAACATTTCCTCGTACCGGAGATTGCCATCTTCTGTCCTGACGTAAGGCGTAAACACATCGACCGCTTCACCGAGACAATGCTCAAGACCACAACAGATAGCATCCTGCTTCTGGTCCTTGCCCGGTAGAACGGTTAGAACGTCGTAGCATATTCCAGCGGCACGCAGCCTGCCCTTGGCCGCTTCCTTTTGGAAATTCTCGATCAAAAGGTCGATCAACGGGTGCGACCCCGGATAATCGTCGCCCTCGATCTTTGCGCCGACATGCCGGATTTCACCGTCCGACAACATAATTGCCCCGATCGGTAAGAATTCGCCCTGTTTCGTCAGCAACATCTGAGCCATTGGAAGAAGCGCATTCAGTAGCTCGTTCAGATCGGGATGGGCCATACAGTGTCGGCGACTGACACATCATAGCCTGTCAACTGGCGTTAAAGTGCGCCGTAAAAAGACACTGGACTCCAGCGGGTGAACTCCCGCCCGGAATCTTGTTCCCTCCACTCGGTCGTTTCTCAGTAACGAAAAGGCCAGTCTTCTGGGGATTTTCTTTGCGGGCAGCTGGGCGGCACCGGAGTTCCATTGCCGGAGGGTGAGCGCCTGATTTCGACACGTGACTCAATTCACTCCCAGAATATCCGAACGAAACTTTTCCAACGCGACTCGTAGGTAGCGATGAGTACAGAAAATCTGGGACTACCACTTGCGGATGTGGTCAGAGCACAAACACCGATGCCGTATCGCACCGCTTTGCGGTAACCGTCGTCAGGCCTGATCGCGAGTTTCTGTGCGGCTTCTGGCAACTGTGAAGGATTGGAGGTTTCGTATCTTACGAGGTCGATGTTGCCGGAAGGCATTCGGAAATCATGCTGACACACCTTATCCCCGAACGTGTTCCTGCCCATGCGACTGAAAGGCGGCAAATGAGCGGCTAGTCGTATCCTTGTGAAAGCCTTTGCGACGGCGTCCGCTGCGACATCTTGCGCGTTAGCCGCAAGTGCGATGACCACCGCGACTACCGCGACTACCGCGAAAACCAGAACTGACCAGTATTTCCGCATGCATGAATCGTAGAGGGTGGTAACTGTTTGGGAAATAACTGCAAAATCTCGATTACATTCACAGTCAAAGGCTACTCAGTTCGATCACTCACCTGATGCCGCGAGGAACCAGAATGCGAACATTCCCAGCCCACAAATAGGCGCGTGCCAGCGCAACGGACCCGGTCGCCACACGCCACCGATGCCAAAAAGGATTCCGGCGAGAGCAAGCAAAACTCCCCACCGAAATATTCTGAGAAGCAATGGATCGTAGTACGGAAAGTGGTGAACTTGAGCATACGCAACTGACGAAACGGCCACGACGCCTGAAGCTGTTGCAAAAACGAATCCGATCAAGGACAAAATCGACGGGACAGTTCGCTGTTTTGGTTGGCGTGTCCATCTTGTCCAGCCCCAAATCAGCGCAACAGGCGTCACCACGTAACCGATTACGACCAGAATTCCAAACATGATCTGAACGGAGATGCTCACAGCCGGAGTGCCTCCGGCCCATATTGTATTCCGGCTCCGTGGTTGACGTAACGGTGCGCCGTGGAAAGCGCCGGACTCGGCGAGTGCGCCTCCCTCGACTGCCCTCCAGTCTGCGCCGGATTCCTGCTCGGCGGGACTTGCGATACAGTGCTAACCGTTTACCTCGTTGACAGACTTGCTCGACTGCTGCTGGGAGAGTACGACTGTAATGTTGTACCATCGAGTATTCCGCCCTACCATTCAATTCATGGGTATCGTTCGTTTGCTTGCAATTCTGTTGGTAGCCTTAGCTGCGGCGGGGCAACAGAAAGACTCGACAACTTCGTCCGATATTCCCGAACCCAAGCTTCCGGTGATTGATTATGACGGTTGCCCGGGGAAGAGAGACCCCATCCCAAATGTGAAACTCGTTACAAACGACGTAATGTACTCATCGCCGGACAAGGGCAAATTAGTTGCGAGACTGAGCGTTGGCGATAAAGTAATGGTGATCGCCGGAGCGAATGTGGTACGCCAACCCGACAGGGCCGTGATCAAGTATGTCTCCCGCGATTACCCCAGTTGGCCGCCGCTTAAGGTAGGGGACATTGTCCTTAGTTACGGTTGGCATGTCGATGGGAACATGGTTTTCTGGGCGAAGGGAGTCTGGTTTCAGGAGAACATTGAGGCCATTGCGGAAAAGGGCGAATGCGGTTTTGGGTCATTCGGACCCGGTGGCTGCAGCATCGACATCGTCAAGGATGGCGTAATTGAGTGGTGGGTGCAGGTCAAGACCAGCAACGGTGTCAGTGGTTGGGTCCTAGCGGTCAAGTACAACGACGACAACCGTTGGTACCGTTGGCAGGGTAATTTCTATGATCTTCTTCAGGATCATTGCAGCTTGGACTGAGGTCGAGCTTCGAGCCCTTGTTATTTCACTATCTGTTGATCCCGGCAGGAACAGCCCATTGCTGGCTGCTCCTCCCCGGACCCGGACGGGCGCTGATTGGCGCATCCGGTTCTTATCGGAGAAAGCCGTTTGCAGGGGTCTACGACTCTTCAACAGCCACGCCTGTCATCTAGGGCCCCCGGCCCGCGAAACCTCATGAAAGTCGTGCCAGTAACAGTTTTGTTTTCAGCGCCGGGACCGCGACTTTCGACCCTGATTACGCCAGCCATCAT
>Ga0210398_10005355_pt1 | contig 11936 bp, 9 predicted proteins | sample IncBWC4OmetaG_FD_161047 | JGI IMG/M metagenome (GOLD analysis project Ga0210398, IMG submission 161047) | Forest soil microbial communities from Barre Woods Harvard Forest LTER site, Petersham, Massachusetts, United States - Inc-BW-C-4-O | ecosystem: Environmental > Terrestrial > Soil >... | reverse complement strand
GGAAAGCCTGACCCAGGCGATACGCCATCTGGCCTTCGTCGTGCCGGCGGGTGTGGGCGTGCAGGAAGCCAGTCTGGTGGTTCTCGGGCACGCGCTCGGCATCAGCAGCGAGCTCGCCTTGGCGGTCTCTCTCGCCAAGCGCATCCGCGAACTGCTCTGCGGCTTGCCGGCGCTCCTCTCCTGGCAGTTCCTGGAGATGCGCCGTCTGCACAGCCCCATCGCCAAGTCGTGATCCGCTGCGGCCGCTCCACCATTCGCTGCCACCTCGCTGCAAGAATTCACCACCCATGCTAGTCAGCTGGACGCATGTAGGCCCGACCGTGACGGCGGCATTCCTGGCCTCGCTGGTCGAATTCGTCGAAGCACTGACGGTGGTGCTCGCGGTGGCGGTCGTGCGCGGGTGGCGCGGCGCCTTGCTGGGTTGTGCTGCCGCCCTGCTGCTGCTGTCAGGCGTCGTTGCGGTGTTAGGTCCCGCGCTGGCGCGCATACCGCTTCGCAGCGTGCAGCTCGCGGTAGGCACGCTACTGCTGCTGTTTGGCATGCGTTGGCTGCGCAAGGCGATCTTGCGCGCCGCGGGAGTGATCGCCGTGCATGACGAGCGCCTCATCTACGCCGAACGCACCCAGGCATTACGACAACTCGTCGTTCCCCGCGGCAGCTGGGACAAAGTCGCGTTTACCACGGCCTTCAACATCACGGCGCTCGAGGGCACCGAGGTCGTTTTCATTGTGACGGCCATCGGCAGCAGTGGCGCGAATCTGTTGCTGCCCGCGAGCCTCGGTGCCCTTGCTGCGCTGGGGGTTGTCGTAACGCTCGGACTACTCGTGCATCGGCCGCTGTCACGTATCCCCGAAAACCTGCTGAAGCTCGTCGTGGGCCTAGTGCTCTCCGCGCTCGGGACTTTCTGGGTCGGTGAAGCTCTCGGCTTTGCGTGGCCCGGCGCGGACTGGACAATTCTCGGGCTGATCGCGGGCTATCTGGCTGCGGCACTCATCAGCGTCGCAATGTGCAGCAGGCTACGTTCCGCGCTTGGAACCCACTGACCCCGGTGCCCGCCATGCAATGGTTGAAAGGGCTCGGCGCAACGCTCTACCGACTTTTTGTTGAGGACAGCAGCTTCGCCGCCGAGATCGTCCTCTGGATGCTGATCCTCGGCTGGCTGCTGCCGCGCTTTACCATCCCCGATTGGCGGCGCGGCGGGATTCTATTTGTCGGTTTGATTGCGATCCTGGTGGAAAGCGTGCTGCGGCGCGCGCGGCAGCGCTGAAGCGTCGCGCGCTGGTTGCCTCACAGCGCCGCGGCTAGTACGGCTTCTCTCCCGGCCGCATGACGAAGGACGAGGCTTCGGCGCGGACACCGTTGACCGTGGTTCCACCGTTGTGGATCGCTGGAAACATCGCTTGCATGTTGGCCGGGAACCCGAGCAGCGGCTGCGTCTCGGCATCCAAATGCGCCAGTTCTGCGGCGGTGAGACGCACCTCCAGCGCCTTGACGTTGTCCTCGAGCTGGCTGAGACGACGTGCTCCGATGATGGTAGAGGTGACGCCCGGCTGCGCCTGCAGCCACGCCAGCGCGATGCGCGCAACGGTCGACTCGTGAGCGCGGGCGATACTTTCAAGCTCGTCGACGAGCGCGAACGTGCGTTCGTTCAGAAGGTGGCCCATGAACGCCGCCCGCCCGTCCTGCGATTGCGCGCTCGTGCGTGTGTATTTGCCGCTCAGCAGGCCGCTCTTCAGCGGCGACCACGGTGTCACGCCGAGTCCGAGCTCGCGCGCCATGGGCATCAGCTCTTGTTCCACTGTACGTTCCAGCAGCGAGTACTCGATCTGCAGGGCGATGAATGCTGCCCAACCGCGGAACCCGGCGGTGACGTTGGCCTCAGCGACCTTCCACGCCGGCGTATCCGACACTCCGAGATAACGCACCTTGCCGCTGCGCACCAGGTCCTCGAGCGCTGACATCGTCTCCCCAATGGGTGTATGGACGTCCCAATTGTGCAGCCAGTAGAGGTCGATGTAGTCAGTCTGCAGGCGGCGCAGTGAGTGCTCGCAGGCCGCGACGATGGACTTTCGGCTCGAGCCACCGCCGTTCGGATCGCCGGGATAGAGATTGCCGCTGAATTTCGTGGCGAGCACGAGGCGCTCGCGCTTCTCCGGGTAACGACCAATGTGGTCGCCCAGGATCTTTTCCGAATGGCTCTTGGTATAGAAGTTCGCGGTATCGATGAAATTGCCACCGAGCTCGAGGAAGCGGTCGATGATCTGCTCGGACTCCTTCACGCTCGTGCCCCAGCCGAGGTCTTCGCCAAAGGTCATCGCGCCCAGACAAAGCGGGCTGACACGCAATCCGGATCGGCCAAGGGTTACATAGTGATCCAGTGACATGCAGCCCTCCTTACCAGCGGCGCCAACGCGATTCCCACCGCAACCGCCACGAGGCTAGCAGCCTGCTCCGCAGAGCGACAATGTCTCGCACGAGAGAGGCGTCTGCGCAGCATTCAGGGTAGCGCGACCTGGCTAACCGCCGGGCGCGAAGACCGTCGCGCAGTCTATTCCCTGTGGCGCCGCAGGATGTTGCTCCAGAGCTTCTGCAGGCTTTCATGACCCCCGGCAGTGGAACTCCACAACGTGGTGTCGCCCACCAGCAAGGTCCCCGGGAATAACTCGGGGCGCGACTGCAGGAGTGCATCAAACGTCTGCCGACCGCTCTGGGTGAAAGGGTGCGGCGGAGCATCGAGATCAATACGCTGCCGCACGAGGACGTCCAGTCGCCCGATACTCGCTCCAACTCGCTCCAACTGCGGCAGATGCGGGTGGGCATTGAAAGTCGTGACGCCGTTTAGCAGGCCCCACCGGTCACGGAAGCGATCGCACTCGATCGCGGCGGGATTCCCGTTCGCCTCGACCGCCGGTCGCAGGCCGAAGCGATTTTCAACCGGAACTCCAAGTCCAGCAAGCAGCGAGCGGGCAAAGCCGCCGAACGCCTGTCGGGGCGGAATCGCCCGGTCACCGTGATGCAGATGCTCGGCAATTCGCCGCGCACGAGTTGCCATTTCCGTCGGCTCAGTCGAGCTGCCAATGTCATGGTGCGGGCAGACTGCGAGCAGGTGACCCGGGTGCGCGAGGAACTGGCGCACCGCGGCAACCTCCGCCGGGCTCGCCGCCTGGCCGGTCGCCAGAGAATCGAAGCTGATGACGAGGATAGTGTCGACATCGGCGATGAGAGCAGCATCGAGCGGCGTAACCCTGCCATCGTCGGCGACCCGCTCCACTTGCACCACCGGCCGTGAACTCTGGGCGCTAGCCTGCTCGACAAATGCCGCGAAATTGGGCTTCTGCACATGATCGAGGAAGCCGGTGATGCCCTGATCCACCTGGAGCGGATCAGCCAGATCCTCGAACTTTGGGTAGAAGAGTCTTCGCAGTTCGAAAATCGCGGGAAAACGATCATCGATGGCCGTGAGCCGCGCGGAGCTCTCGGCCGCTCGACTCCAGGCAAAATACAGAAGCACTTGTCGAGCGGACACCTGCGCACCTCCGCAATTGTGCTGACTTCGGGCAAACACTCCAGCGAAACCCGTGTGCGCACTTCACCGGCCGTTCGCACTCTCTCCAAATCGCACAGAGCAGCGGGTCGCCGCCGATCACACGTGGCAGAGCCAGAGCAGTAGTCAGTGCCCCGTGGTCCCCGCGCGCGCCCCCTGGCGTTGATGCGATATTGACCAAACGAAGGCGGCAACGGCCTTGATGTCAGAGTCACTCAGCGGCGCTCCGCCGCGCGGTGGCATGGCACCGTCAGCGTGCTTGGGACGCATCACGCCGCTATCGATGGTTGCCGCAATCGCCTGCCAGCTGCCATTCCCCCACGACCACTGGCCGCTGGTGAGATTCGGACCCACTGTGCTGCCCTTGCCGTCCGAACCGTGGCAGCCACTGCAGGTGCCCCCGGATGATTCGCCCCAGAAGATGCGCGCGCCAAGTTGCACCTGCTCGCGAGTCGCGCCCGGCGGCAACGGCAAAGAGGCCACATCGATCCCATGCTCGCCACCGGTCGCAACCGGTGCGGCCGCTGCGCTTTGCAGGGCGGCATCCGCCGGCCCTTGATAGGTGATGCGCCAGATCTTCCCGTGCACATCCTCGGAGACATACAGCGATCCATCAGGACCCACTGCCAGTCCGCCGGGACGCGCCAGCGCCCGTCCCGGCTCCCGGTATGGACCTGCGAAGCCATCCGCGAAGATGATGTACGGACCCGACGGGCGCCCGGCTGCAAGGGGCTGGAACACGATGTTGTAGCCGCGCTGCGGTGCCGGCGCGCGATTCCAGGAGCCATGAAAGGCGATGAAGGCTCCGCCCCGATAAACCTTGGGAAACTGCGTGGCCTTGTAGATCAGCAGTTCATTCGGCGCCCAATGTGCCGGAAAGAAGAAGACCGGTGCGCGCTTGTCCGCGCACACACCGATCGTGCGGCCACCGTCGCCGCCATACTCGGGGGCGAGCACGAGCTTGCCCTGCAAGCCATCGAAATAGCACTTCGGCCAACCGTAGTCCCCGCCCGACTCCAGTACGAAGACCTCTTCGGCGGGAAGCTCGTGACCGGTCTTCTCGCTGAACAGCTGCGGATAGTTTTCCAGCAGTTGGTCGCGGCCGTGCTGCGTCACGAATAAGCGTCCCTGCTCATCGAAATCCATGCCCTCGCCGTTGCGGATACCGGTCGCGTAACGTTCCTTGGGGGAGAATTTCTGACCGGTCCTGTTGGCGTCGTAGCGCCAGATCCCGCCGCGGGTCAGCAGCTCGGTGCACGGCTCATGCCCCTTCGTGCCCGGCATGCGGTTATCGATATCGCAAGCGTTGGTTGCGGTACCGACATCCACAAACAGGTTGCCCTTCGCGTCGATCACGAACGGGTGCATCGGGTGATCGCCCGTGAGCGGCAGACCGGAGACCACAACCGCGGCCTTGCCGGTCGGGACAGGAGTACCCGGGGTGAGCGCGTATCGCACAATACGGTCGTTCACCTCGGCGTACAGCGCGTTGTTATAGAGTGCGATTCCCGTTCCGCCAGCGCTCCCCTGGTCAACGCCATCGCCAAAGCGCCTGATCACATCGGCTCGGCCCGCGTTACCGGTGTCCCGCAGTGCCACCAGAAAGCCCCCCCGGGGCAGCCGGTCCACGTGGCCGTAGGTGTAGTAGTCCCCGCTCCAGGTATTCACGTACACCGTCCCGTCTGCGCCCACCGTCAGGTGACGTGCGTGGCCCAGGTGGTCGGCGAAGACGCTTGCGCAAAAACCCGCTGGCAGGCTTAAACCGCCGTTGTCTGCCGGGCACCCCGGCGGGGGCGCAGCCGCCAGCGCCTGTGGCGCCCCGACGACCAGCAGCGCCAGAGGGAGGACGCCGGCAAAAAAGCGCGCGCGCATCGCCACGCGCGGTGACCAGAGTCGTTGCTCTGCGGCGCCTGGAACGACCCGCTGCGAGGACGGACCGCACACAGGAGGCAGCGCTCTCACGGGGCTTTCTTGGGTCGCGAGAACAGCCGCACGATGCGCGCTTTGGCCAGCGTTTTCGTGGAAATCTCATAGTCGATGTTCGCCGGGGTGGAGGTCACCGGGACGTTAAGGTGCTCCACGCTCAGCGCATACACCGTGATGGTGTAGTGGTGAGCCGGATCCCCCTCATCGGGGCAGGGTCCGTAGTAGTGGGGTTCCGGGGCATCGCCATCCGGCTTGGCCTGCTTGGCTCCCTGCGGCATGGCCGGGCTGCCAGGGTCACCGGCCTTGCGAGCGAGCTGGGTCGTGCCAGCAGGAATGTCGTAGACCACCCAGTGCCACCAACCGGAGACCGGCGGCCGAAACGGATCGAACATCGTCACGGCGAAGCTCTTCGTGCCCGGCGGCGGATTGCTCCACTGCAGGGCCGGGGACTCATTCGGACCGTGACAACCGAATGCGTTGGCCGTGAATTGCTCGGCAATCGGTTTGCCCGGAGGCAAATCGGGACTGACCAGAGTGAAGGCCGGATCCTTCGCCCAGGCATTCAGGCAGAGGCCGATGATCACCGCCCCGGCCGCAGCTGCTGCTTTCATCATGTACTCCTCAGGGTCCGATCGTGCCCGGGGTCCGTTGGTTCTTATGGATGGCCCGTGCCGCCACCAATATACCTATGTCGGGAGTGACCCCGCATCCTGAGCTCTCTGGGAAGCGCTGTTCTGAGGTCTTTCACAGGCGCTCGCTCCTGCAGACGACGCCGTTTCCCGCATCGCCGCCCGGCGTTGGTGTGGGGCCCGACAAACAAGCCATGGAGGATGTGCTTTAGCGGAGCGAATGTCGCGGTGTTGATACTTTCCCGAGAATTTCTGGCGATACACCGCGGGAGGTGTACGCGGCGCTCCGTTCGCATCACCCTCGAGCCGGCAACGCTCCCGTCGCGACATCGGGCCGAGCACAGCGTTCCACAAGCTCGCGCTAGACCTAGGCGACGGACATTTGGGACGCACGCCCGCACTGGGGATATCTTAGTGCGCAAGCCCATTCGGACTTACGCGAAACTCTGGGCACCTGACCAAAATAGATCTGCGTCGCGAGAGCTTATAAGGAGCAGGACAATGTCCCAAACGGTTGCTGAACTCTTGGTGAGCGCGCTCGAGGCAACCGGCGTAAGGCAGATCTTCGGACTGATTGGCGACTCGCTGAATCCGCTCGCAGATGCGGTGCGCCGAAGCCCGATCGAATGGATCGGCGTGCGGCACGAGGAAGGCGCAGCGTTGGCTGCCGCGGGCCAAGCCAAGCTCACGGGTCATCTCGCGGTGTGCGCCGGGACCACAGGTCCAGGAAGCACTCATTTAGTCGCCGGCTTATACGAGGCCGCCAGGGACCATGCTCCGGTACTGGCGCTTTCCGGGGACATGCCGCGCAGGTTCCAGGGGACCGACTACATCCAAACGACGAAGCCCGAGCTGCTCTTCCGCGACGTCAGCCTCTACACAGAAGCCGTCAACTCACCCGAGCAGGCGCCCCAAGTCATTCACCAGGCCATTGCCGCTGCCTACGCCGGCCGCGGAGTCGCGCATCTCACCTTGCCCCAGGATGTCATCGCGGCGAAGACGGCCGGCAACCTGGCGAGCGTTGCGACGCTGAAGCCGCGTCAGGATTTTGCCGCGAGTGCCGATGATGTCGCGAACGTCGCCCGGCGGATCGATCAGGCGCGCAACGTGCTCATCATGTGCGGCAACGGCTGCCACGGTGCCGGTGATCTGCTGCGCGCGCTCTCCGATCGGCTCAAGGCGCCGTTGATCCACTCCGTGAAGGGGAAGGACATCATGCCCTACGACGACCCACACTGGATGGGCGGCATCGGCATGATCGGCACCAAGGCCGTATACAACGCGGTCATGCACTGCGATCTCCTCTTGATGGTCGGCACTGACTATCCCTACTCCGAGTTTCTGCCCCGTGCCGGCAACGTCATCCAGATCGATGAACGACCGCAGGTTCTGGGACGTCGTACACCCACCGAGCTCGGAGTCGTCGGGTCGGCACGCCCGACCCTCAAGCTGTTGCTCGACGTCGTGGGCTCCAAGAACGACGATACTTTCTGGAACAGGATGACCGAGGAGCGTCGCAAATGGGATGTCCTGCTGGACAAGCAAGCCAACTTATCGCGCAGCGCCGAACGCATCCACCCACAAGCAGTTGCGCGAACGGCCGGTGAGCTAGCCGCCTCCGATGCGGTATTCGTGTTCGACACCGGCTTGAACACGCTTTGGTCTGCCAACTGGATCAGGCAAAGCGGTTCGCAGCGAATCATCGGCTCTTTCAACAACGCGGCGGTGGGTACCGCGCTGGGCCAAGCCAATGGGATCCAGAGCCTCGACCGTTCGCGTCAGGTGATTGCCATGTGTGGTGACGGCGGCTTCAACATGCTGATGTGCGAATTTCTCACCGCTGTTCACCATCGACTGCCGGTCAAGGTGGTGGTTTACAACAATTCTGGTTTCGGCCTGATAAAGCTCGAGGCTGAAAGCGTGGGTTTGCCGGCCTATAACAAAGGCATCGATTTCCCGAATCCCGACTTTGCGGCCCTGGCGCGGGCCTGTGGCGGACATGGTTTTAGCGCCAAAAAGCCCGCTGAGCTGAAGGACGCCCTCGGTGCGGCCTTTGCAATCGATGGACCTGCCATCGTCGACGCGGTCGTCGCCGCCGATGAGCTGCCGAATCTGCCTCATCTCGACTTGGAAGTGGTCGGCCGAGTCGCTGTGGCCAAAGCGAAAGAGGCGGTTCTGGCGCTGACCGGAGGGTGAAACTGACCCACGAAAGGTCGGTTCGCCTCAAGTGGTCCGGTGAATTGGGCTCCCGTCAACGCGCCAAGATCGATCAGGAGGGTCGAATGAGACGCGGCGGTGTTAGCGTTCGGCGCGCGGGCATTTTCGTGTTTGAACACGCAATGATGCTCCGCAGGCAGTCTTCAAAGACGTTGTTCTTGTCCTACCCTGTTCGTTTCAAGCGCGCGGCTTGTGCTCCCCCAGCGCGAAACGGGCGCCCGGCGAGCCCATCGCGGACTTCTCGTAGGCAACTTCGAGGTAACCGCACTCGGTTTTACGCCGCGCGCGCCGTCGGCGCGTCAGGCTGACGCGGTATACTGCGATCGTTGGCGGACTTTCAGGAAACCTCAAAATGCCGCAACCTGCATCCGAGAACGTCGATGCCATTGTCGTCGGCGCCGGGCACAACGGGCTCGCCGCCGCCGCATTCCTCGCCCGCAATCGAGTGCGCGTGCTGGTGCTGGAAAAGAACGATTATGTCGGCGGCATGGCGGGGTCGCGGGAAATATTGACTGACTGCCGCAATGATGTGGGCGCCACATGCCTTTTTCCCCTGGCGAAGGAGGTCATCGACTTCTACGATTTCGAAGGCATGGGGGTCGAATACATCTCGCTGCCGGTGTTCGCCACCAATCTCACCGGCATGAACGCCAAGCCGCTCATGTTCCAGACGAACACCAGAAAGCAGCTCTGGTCGATCCTGCGCGATTTTGGACCGGGTGCGCTCCTGGGCTTCATGCGCATGATGAAGTTTTTCCAGTATCCAGCGCGGGTGATGAACCGCTTCACGGCGCGCCAGGCGCCGCATAGCCTCGAGGACCTCTTGGCGAACGCACCCGATGAAGCGCGCCGCGAGCAGCTGCGCTTGGCCTTCACGGGCTCCGCCATGGACGTGATGGACCGCTTCTTTCCCAACAAGCGGAAACACATGGAACTGCGCGCCAATCTTGCCTTTGCCGCGATCCAGTCGACCTACAAGGGCCCTTACACGCCGGGCTCGGCAATGTGTCTCGTATTCACCATGGCGCAAGAGGGCTCCGAGGGGCTGATGAAGCGCGTCAAAGGTGGAATTGGAAAGATGTCCGAAGCGCTTGCCCGTCAGGTGGAGCAACACGGCGGCGAAGTGCGCTTGAAACAATCAGTCGCGCGCATTCTCGTCGAGAACGACACTGCGGTCGGCGTCGAACTCAAGAATGGGTCGGTCATCGGCGCCCGGATGATTGTGTCCAACCTCGACAAGGTTGCCACCTTCGACCGGCTCCTCGCCGGCTATACGCTACCGCCAGAGACGCGGGAGAAAATCGATGCGATCGTGCACAAAGGTGCCTTTGTCCATATCTGCTTCAAACTGAACGCCTTGCCGCCGTTTGCGCCGCGCTTCGCACAGTTGAACCGCGTACCTTTCGCCCATTTCGGCGGTGCCATGGTGTTCGAGCCGGAAGAGATGCAGAAGTGTTTCGACTTGTGCAAGGCGGGCAGCGTGCCGCCGCGCATTCCGATCGCCTACCAGTTCCCGACCATCATGGACGATACGCTAGCGCCGAAGGGCTTCCATATCGCCACTGCCTATGGCTTCTTTTATCCGTGCGACGCGCCGAAGGAGAAGCGGGGAGAAATCCGCGACCAGATCGCCGAGATGGTGATCGGGCAGATGGACGAGTATTTCCCGGGCTTCCGCGCTGCGATCGTTGCAAAGGCAGTGTTTGCATCGGACCATTTCGCTGCCATGCACTGGGCAACCAATGGCGATTTCACCCACGGCGTCATCCATCCCGAGCAAATGCTGGGCAACCGCACGCTGGTCCAAGGCACCGGGCATGCAACGCCGGTCAATCGACTTTTCTTGTGCGGAGCCTCCTGCCATCCGGGGCCCGGCGTCACCTTCCTGCCAGGGTACAACTGCGGCAACGAAGTCCTGGCAGCGTGGAACACGCTAACGAGCGGCGCGGCGCCCGTGTCCCGGGTGCGCGCCGATCCTGCCGAACATGAGCATTGGACGGCGGCGGCTTCCTAAGGGTCAGCCCCCGCGGACGCTGCGCCTGCCTTCGTGCGCGTGCGCGCAATGAAAGTGGCGACGCGCGTGGCCCAGGAGCCCGTCCTTACGCCCAGCACGCGCCGGCCTTGAGCCAGAGAGTGCGGAAGAAGTGGCACCTGTGGATGCAAACTGGACGAGCGGAGTTGGAAAGCTTGCCGTTCGCGCAATTCGGGTTCAAACCCGATCGCGGCAGCAGGGACGGAGCGGCGCCGCGGGGACAGCGCAATGCCAGCGAGCCCCAGGAGTCCCAGCAGCAAAGTGCCCGGCTCCGGCACCGAACCGGTCCCGGTGCCGGTCCCGGTGGGAGGCGTCACATTCGGGCTAAACACGAGATGGTAACCGGGGTGTAAGGCGAGCCAGGTTGGATCGATTTCAATCACCGGATCGGCGCTTGCGGAAAACATACCGCTCCCATAGTAGGCGGTTCCTCCTGCCGATATCTCGATGACCGAGCCGTCGTTAAGAGCGGTGGAAGTCTCGGCGACGGACTGCGTCGTGAAGGGCGCGTCTGTGATCAAAAGCCCTTGCGAAGTAGCACGCTCGTCATTTCCCGGCACACCTTGAACGAAATCATTGCTAGTGCAAGTACCGGCCTCGCAGCCTGTCCCAATGTTCACCTTGCCCTGCTGTACGCCGCCGAGATACCACGCCACGAAGGCGTCACCCCCTGCCTCTCCGACACCGGCAGCCGTCGCGCCGACCAATGCGGAAATGGTCACAGGCACACTCACATTGGCGCTCGGACCAACGGCAGCAAAGTAGTAGTACAACGACGCGCTGGCGCTCGCCTGTGCGTCGTAAAAGTTACCTGTATCGATGGTGGGGACTATCGATTGGCCGCTTGCGCTTGCGGACAAACCCGGACTAACCGCGGCGGAACTGGCGGCGCTGCCGTAGCCTCCGCCCACGCCGGTAGTATTCCCGGTCGCATGGCCGAATGCCCGGACGTCTTGGCCGCCCTCCACGAAGTACTGGGGAGTTGCAGACGGCACATATTGTCCCCACGCTGCACTCGAGAGCGCTAGCAAGCCCACGAACGCAGCAGCTGCAGGTGACCGGAATTTTGACATGTGACCGCTCCCCAACGTCGTGATCGAAGCTAACACGTGGTCCGAGATGCCGCAATGTGCCCTGAGATGCCGCAATGCGGCTGCGAGTCACTTCGGTCGCGCCGCCGTCGTGCGGTCCTTGAGTCACCGCGCAACAATTCTGCACCCGCACCAACGCGGCGGGTTATGTGAAATGCTGGTTGTGGATCAAACCGATTCCGCCCCGCTTGATGTCAAGCTCAATGCCTTGGGCACCTCGTTCCGCCGTCGGCCGGAAACGGACTCCGACGGTCACAATATTCGGCGAATATCCACGAATACCTCAGCCGGCGGCCGCCCGGGATTCCTATAGATCTCTTAAGCATCCAATCGCCGGTCGAGCTCCTCGCGTTGAGCAGCTGTCAGCGGCAGCGCATTCTGTTCGTCAGCACTGCTGTTCGAGAGACCAAGTCCGCTACTTCGTGCGTCACCTGCTGCCCGTGCTGATCGATCGCGAGCACCTCGCAATAGAGATGATTCAGCGCGCAAGGGCCAAG
>Ga0210398_10005354_pt1 | contig 11937 bp, 9 predicted proteins | sample IncBWC4OmetaG_FD_161047 | JGI IMG/M metagenome (GOLD analysis project Ga0210398, IMG submission 161047) | Forest soil microbial communities from Barre Woods Harvard Forest LTER site, Petersham, Massachusetts, United States - Inc-BW-C-4-O | ecosystem: Environmental > Terrestrial > Soil >... | reverse complement strand
TATTGGAGCGGAAGCGCATCCAAGGCCGGGGTTTGCGCCCTTTGAGTGCTCCTGAAATACAGGACTTGAAGAGCTTCAGGCTGCCGCCGAACTTTCGCGGCCGATCGGGCCTCGTCGTACAGCTATGGTGGTTCGTTCAAGCCACATTCTTCCGCGGCTCGCCCCAGGTGATGTACGGTTTCCGGCGCTGGCTTTTGCGCCTGTTCGGTGCCCAGATCGGCAAAGGCGTCATCGTCCGCCCCAACGTGACGATTCCTTATCCGTGGAAGCTGCAAATTGGGGACTATTCCTGGATTGGCGATCACGCGGTACTGTATTGTTTTGCAAAAATTACAATCGGCAAGAATGTCGTCATTTCGCAGAAGAGCTATCTATGCGCCGGAACGCACGACTATCGTTCGCCGGGCTTTGACATGCAGGCATTTCCCATCGTCATCGAAGATGAAGCATGGCTGGCGGCCGACGTTTTCGTCGCGCCCGGCATCACCGTGGGTCGTGGTGCGGTAGTCGGTTCACGCAGCTCCGTATTCGGCGATCTTCCGGGGATGATGGTCTGTGTCGGATCTCCCGCACGTCCCGTCCGCGCCAGGCTCTAGGAAGCGTAGGAGCCTGTCTCAGGTATTCGCGTGAAACTCGCGGCTTCAATTCATTGAATCGCGCCGCCATAGCGGAAGAATTTATAGACGACGTTGACGCTGCCCGTAAAGTCATCGAATTGGAATGTTGAGATATTCGAGTCGCGTTTTATATAGGCCGCGGAAAAGGTCAGCACGAGCGCTCTGATGGGTGTGTACACCACACTGAGGGTCTCGCTCGTTGCGGTGTCGTGCCGGGCTTCCTGCCCGAGAAAATTGATCTGTATCGGACCGACGGGATTCGCGCCAATATAGGCGTTCGTGTCGTGCGCCACGGTGGCCGACACCGTGATTTTTTCCGATGCGATCCACTGGGGCGTGATGCTCTGACCTTTGTCCACGAAGTAGTCGGTCTGCGCCGTCAAATCCGCGGAGAGTTGTTGCCATGCGCCCACCAGCAGCTGGGTCTTCGGGGTCGGCTGCCATTGCAACGAGGCACGCCAAACCTCCCCTGAAAAACTGCCGATGGCCCCGCTCGGATAGTCGCGCTTCAAATACCCGGCGCTGGCATCGAAAATCGTCTTTTCCGACAGTACATGCCTGAAGAGCACTCGCGCCCTTTCTTCGCGAAAGTCCGGATCGAACTGCACGTTGTTCAACACCGTGCTATTGGGAGCGCGCGAATCGTTGTAGCGGTAATCGAAACCTATGCGGTTGAGTTCCGTGGTGAAGTCAGCGCCGATCTCGCCTCCCTTGGAGGTCGAATTGTTGTACACGGCCTGCGGCGACTGCACTGAGAACGTGGTACCGAGCAGGCCGCCGAATATCCCCCACCGCGGGCCTATCTGATAGCGCATGGAACCAAAATAGTCCGCTCTGTTCACGACGTCGCGGGAGTACACCTGTACGTTGACGAATCCGCCGAGCAACCGGCTGTAATCGGCGCCGATCATGCCCGACAGCGCGCTGCCCAAGCCCCAATTCCACGCAGCGCGGTCATTGGTTGAGACATTGTTGAGGTCCGTGTTCTTAAAAAATCGATTGTCATCGACATCCAGGCTGACATCGACGCTTTGTCGAGCGCCCGTGATCCACGAGCCATTGAGCCCGCCCGTTACGGTCTCCATGGAGTCATGCCGGCTGGGATTGGACCCTATGCCCGGAAGGCCGGTCAGGTCGGTGACTCCGGACGGCAACCGATAAATATTGTCATCGTAGGTATAAGTATCGCCGACAAACAGGTACAGCTGATTGGCGCGCTGCTCCGCCGCAGCTTCCTCGAGCGGCGCAACGGCAATATCCAGCGCATCTTTGTACTCGATGGCGCTGCCCATCGAAGTCGATGCCGCGGCAGTCATCATCAACGCAACCGGAATCCGGCAAGGGTGTTTTTTCACGGAGTTATTCTCGCGGGTTCATGCGTGCCCTGCATGCAGGTCAATAAATTTTCCAACGCCGCTTTGGCGGCGGAGCGAACTCGTTGGGCTTGCTGCATTGAATTGCGTTTGGCGGCCGCCAACGCATGCCGATCGCCATTGAATTTCGCGATGTGCGCCGCCGCCGATTCCACGATGTGTTCGCGGGTAAAGGCCAGACCGGCGCCGTTGCGAAGCATCTCCGCAATGGACCCCCGATCGCAGGCGATGACATGCACCCCCTGGCGCATGGCCTCGTAGATCACCAGCGGTTCAGCCTCGTTGGCGTAATTCGTCGGGAAGAGAAACACATCGAGTTGACGATAAAATTGCTCCTTCTGCCCGCCATACACGGGGCCCACGTACTCGACGTCGCTGGCGGCACCGAGCAACTCGTCGAACGTCTGCCGCGCGTCGGGCGCCAACGGACCTGCGATATGCGCCCGATATGCAACGCCGCCTTGATTCAATTTCTCCAAAATTCGGAAGAATTCGACGATGCCCTTCTCGAAGGTGATGTTCGACAAGAATCCCAACTGCAGCGGCGCGGCATCATTGCCGGCCGCGCGTGCCTCGTCTTCCGACTCATAGAACGCCGCATTCGACAACACGATGATCGCCGCTGAATTCAAACCGTACACCCGCACCAGTGCCTGTCCCATATTGGGACTCAGCGCGATATGCGTGGCGTTGCGCACCAGCGCGAAAAAGCGGCGATTGAGCCATGAAGGGGAATTGATATAGACGAAACTATGATGATGAATAAAAATCGGCCGTCGAAACAGCTTGCCGATCAGGACATAGATCAGATCGATGACCTGGCCGCGGCCGCCGGACAGCGCGAGAGACAGGATGGCGTCGTGTCGTCTCAAGGACAGGCCGAAATACTTTGCCGGATAAAGGAGTTGCAGGAAGGTGCCCCACGCGCGCGCGTGCAATTTCGGCGCCCGGTCGAACACCTCCACCGGCATTCTCGTTCTCAGCCGTTCCAGCATCATTGCGCACACGCTCGAAAAGCCGTTGACGGGAGGCGGCAGCGGCCCGACGAATGCGACGCTGCGCGTCATCGGTGATCCCACGCGGCGCGCAAACGTTGGCGTGTCGTTGCCGGCATACACTTCGCGCCCCGGCGCCTCAAGATACCATCGTGGGGCGGGCGCCCATTCTTCGGCCAACCCGGCGCCGCTCGCCGAGTCTCGAGGAGAGCAGCGCGGAGGCGAAACAGAACGCCAAAAACGCCGCGCCTGCGAATCCCAGTGCAATCATCAGCGAGCCGCGCAAGATGATCATCGAGAACACCGAGGCGTAAATGGCCATTGGAAACGCAACCCATCCGGAGCGCCGCTGGGCCAGTCTGTTCAGCAACACCACGAACCAGGCCATCACGGCCGCGTAGGCGATCACGCCTCCGGGCCCAAAGTCCAGGTAGCCCTCCGCGACCAAGGGTGCCGACAGATTCGTGAACCACATGCTGTAATTCGCGATCAAATACTGGGCCAGGAATATTCCCGTGGCCAGCGGCTTCCCGCTCCATACCGAACTCGGCACGAAGAACAGCAGAGCACCGAGCAATTGATGCCCCCACTGCATGCCGTGGACTTTCACGATCTCCACGGCCGTATAGATGTTGGCCCACGAGTCATAGTTGATCGAAAAATAGTGATCCGCGATTTCATCGGAGAACTGGCTCAGCGACAGGCCGCTCAACGTTTGATCATGATTGTGGGTGAATATCGAGATCGCGGGAAACACCAACACCATCCCGCTCACCAGCAACAGCAGACGCCTGCCAAGGACGGCGAACCAGTTCTGAAACAGCACCAGCAGCAGCGCGATATATATCGGCCCTATGGCATTGCGTTTCTCGGTGTACGGATTCTCCGTGATCATCACCAGGACCAGCAGCAGCAGCAGCACGCAGACGCGGCTGAATAATACTTTGCGGCCCGATCGCACCGTTTCATTCAGGAGGATCAAGAGGGTCGCGGAGGGAAGAAACAGAAGGAATCTCACCATGATCAGCGATGCCGGAGTCGCGGACTCGGAGTTTCCCACCATCGCGTAGGCGCGCGGGGCGGCCACGGCCACGACGACCAGGCAGACAGCGAGCGCCAGTCCGACCGCGACCGCCGTAAACCCCTGCCGGCCCTCATCCGGTACGGAGCCGTCGTCATCATCATCATCCGGTACGGAGCCGGATGCCCTGAAATCGGCCGGCGGCCGATTTTCGCTGCGTCTGCTGAGGAATTCGTAAAGCAGCGTAAAGGCAATCATGAAGAGCGCGCAAATCACATTCGTCAACGCGACTCCGTCCACGGTGACGGAAGATGTGTTGATGAGACGCTGCGGCATGTCCATCAACTGGACCTTGGGCGCCAGATCGAGGAATAGCCAATTGAAAATGAACACGACGATATCCGCCGGGGAAGCGGCGTTCGGGCGAACGCCGAATCGCAACTGAATCAAAAGCGCGATGGTCACGACGACGCTGGAGAGAATGAATTCCATTCCCGCCGAGGCCAGGCTGTTGATGAAAACCACTTCGATCAGCACGATCACCAGCGCCAGCAGTATGCGCAGACTCAGGATGTTGTGCGATTTCTTTGTCTTCATCATGTGCAAAACCTGGGCGGCAACAGCGCTGTCCGCCAAGCAGGACAGGTCTTTACCGCTCAATGCTCATTGAGAATGCTCCCGATGACGTTCACGCCGGTGTCGGTCAAAATCTCCATGGCCGCGGCGAGCTTTGCCTGCTGCGTGTGATTGCGGCGCGCCACCATCACCGCATTGCCGGCATTCGCAGCCAGGATTTGCGCATCGGCGGTTTCCGACACCGCCGGTGTATCGATGATCACCAGCCCAAATTGGGCGGCAAAATGATCCAAAATCACGTCGAACACCGGGCGTGCGAGCAATTCCTGCGGATTGGGCGGAATGATGCCCGCGGGCAACACGTACAAACGCAGTTGGGGGTGGATGCGACGGGCAATTTCCCGGCCCGCCCGCCCCGTCAAAAGCGCGGACAGCCCCACGGAATTGTCGATGTTGAACAACCGATGTTGGCGCGGGTGCCGCATGTCGGCGTCGATCAGCAGTGTTCGCTCTCCGAGCTGCGCGAACATCGTTGCCAGATTCGCGGCTAGCCAGCTACGGCCCTCGCCGCGTTCGGCGCTGGTGACCGCGAACACTTTGCGGGTGGCGCTGTTGAACCAGCGCAGAATCAGTTGGCTGCGCAGCGCGCGCAACGGTTCCACCGTCTCGCTCTGCGGCTGATGGGCCGCGATGACATCGTCAGCGACTCCACCCGGGCCGCCTCGGGCCAAGATTGGATAGTTGTACTGATGGGCGAGCGCCAATTCAATGTCGTGTTCCGTGATGCGCTTCATCTGCACCGCGGCCTCTCCAAATCGCGTGCCTTGTGCATTGGCGAAGCGCTGGATGTCATCCACATCCTGGGCCGTGAGCCGGCCCTGTTCGACGAGAATGGCGCCTATGGCGCGGCCGCGATCCTGAGGAACTTCCCGGCGCTTAATGGGCCTATCGGCGATTTTATTCATATCAGGCTCTTCGTTGCGAACGGCGAAAACATTCAAATGACCGATGGTTCGAGCCGGGCAGACGCGGCCTGCAGGGCTCGAGCTTCGGCGGCACGGACCTGGATGAAACCGATTTTGCCCAGCAGGGGCACTCCCAGAATCTCCACCATATCTTCATCTTCGCGGACGCGGCGGTTGCGCATCTCGGTGGCCACGGCAGCGCCGATTCCCAGTACCGCACCCAAAAATACGGCCAGTATCAGATTGATGATGAGCTTGGGACTTGAAGGACCCTTGGGTACGAATGCCGTGCTCAATTGCACGACGTTGGTCTGCTGCATCAAGCTTTCCAGATTGCTTTGAGCCAGCCGCTGGGATACCTCGTCCAGATCGCGCTGCGCTGCGGTAACATCGCTTTGAAAGTTTGCCGCCTGGTCGTGTTGATATTTCAGCTCGAGAACACGTTTTTTCTGCGCCTCCAGCGCCTGGCGCACGTCGTTTTCACGGCGCACGTTCACCTGGGTGGTCGTACCGAGAGACGCCGCAATGTTGGCACTCTCTTGCGCGATGCGGCTGCGCAGATTGCTTATCTCACCTTCCACCGCCTGGTAATCAGGGTGGTTCTTGCCCAGCCGGGCGGCGATGTCCGGGCGTTTTGCCTCCGCCTGCGCCAGAGCGGCTTTGAGCGATTGGATTACCGGGCTCTGGAGCACCTCGGGCAATGAATTGATGTCGGCGCCGACCTGCCGTTGACGCGACTGGCTGTCTTGCCGCAGTCCCTGGATGGTGACCAACTCCGTGGAAAGCTCGGCCAGGCGTGCATTCTCGACGTCCAGTTTTTCGTCCGTCGCAATGATCCCGTTCTTGCTTTGAAAATCGGACAGCAGCTTTTGCTTCACCTCCAAATCAGCGCGCAGTGCGCGCGAGCGCTGATCGAACCAGGTCGCGTACTGCTTCGCGGGCTCCACCTTCAACTCGATGTTCGTATCGATGGCGGCCTGCGCGAAGCCGTTCGCCAGCGCTGCGGCGGTGACCGGATCTGACCACTGGACCGATATGTCGATGACGTTGCTGGCGTGTGTCGGGCTATCGTGCGCCGGCGCCACGTTGAGCTTCTTCTCGATGATCAGGTTGGCAATGGTGACGCTGATGTCGTCATTCGTGCCCTTCGCCCATAGTTTTCTCGCTTCCGGCTGCTGGTCCAACTTCAGCGTTTTGACCACTCGCTGTGCCACGCGCTGGCTGGCGATGATGTCGGCTTGCGTATTGACATAGGTGGCCTGCGGCTGCGCGGTCATCCCTCCGCCGCCGGCGCCGTTGGCCGCCACGGGGTCGGACTTGCTGTCGATGACGATGGAGGCGACCGCCGTGTATTGCTTGGGCCAGATGAGGCTCGCGAAGGTGATCAGGAGCACCACGGCCAGAAACATGCCCACCGCGATCTGCCAGCGGGCACGTAGTATCACGAGGAATTGATTTAAGCTCATTTGGCGCAGCCTCGGCAGCAACCTGCTAAGTAGAATCTGATCAAAACAAACTCTCCTTGACGTAGATGACGTCCCTATCCTGGACGTCATCGTCCATGGAAACGCCCTCTTCCTTCACCTTGCCGTTGGCGTCCCTCCGGTGCCGAACGATGCCGCGCTGTGTTCCCTTACCCGTGACGCCGCCTCCGGTGGCAAGCGCCTGAATCACCGTCATGCCTCGTTCCAGCCGGTATTGACCGGGCTTTTGAACCTGCCCGTAAATATAGAACATAGGCGCGCGATTGACATAGACGGTGTCGCCGCCGGCGAGCTCGATGTCATCGGACGGATTTCCGGTCGAGGCCATTTTGACGATATCGACGTCGCGTCGAAAGGGCTTGCCGCTGCGCACGCCCGAAACCGACACCAGCTCTCCACCGGTCGGAGCGACTCCCCCGGCCGCGGCGAGCATTCCCGAAACATGGCCGCCGGCGGAATCGACCGAATACCGACCGGACTTGTTGACCTCTCCGATCACGGATACCAAATTCCCGAAGCCCTCGGTCAGCAATATGTTTACTTGCGGATTGACGACGAAACCCCCGTCTCTAAGCATTTGCGCAATCTTTCCCTCTGCTGCAGGCAGGGTCAGTCCCTTCACGGGCACCGAACCGATCAGCGGATAGCCTATGACCCCGGACTCCGATACGCGCACGTCGAGGCTCAAGTCGGGATTCTTGAACACGCTGATCTTCAAAATATCGCCCGGAGCCAAAAGATACTCCGGCTGCGCGATTGCCGGTGCTGCACCGAACCAAATGCTGGCCAGAAAGCAAAACGCCAGATACCTAAGCCAGCGGCCGATTCGCCCTGGGTGTCGGAAGTCTGGATTCACGGCTGCATGAACTGCGCTCATAATTTTATGCATAACTTTATGCTTCTTGCTGGTGCTGGACCCAACCAAAGAGTACTTCAAAAGTACTCCATCAACCTCGTTTACAGAGCTGATGTATGTTTCTTTTTCATGCGGCCGCATCATTTGACGCTGCGGCCAGCTCCATTCCAACCGGCGCAAACATGTTGTTCAAAACGGCGTCGCGCTCGAAGTTCTCTTCCGCGAAGCTCCTGGCCCGCCGGCCCAACGCCGCCCTGACTTGCGGGTTGTCCGCGAGCCCGATGATCGCGCGCGCCAGTTCTGCGCCGTTTTCCGGTGCCACCACCACGCCGCATTCCGAGACAATCTCGCTGATTTCCGTCCCCGGCCGACAAGTCGCGATCACCGGCCGGCCGCTTGCCAGCATGCCGCACAGTTTCGACGGCAGCACCAGATCTGCGGCATCGGGGCTTTGCGGCAGCAGATGAATGTCTGCCATCCCGAGCATGTCCGATACCCGCCCGGAAGGCTGCAGCGGCATGAATTTAACGTTGGCCAAACCCGCCGCCGCGGACTCCAGCTGCGGCTTCATCACCCCGTCGCCGCAAACGACAAACATGATGTCTCTCCGTGATTCGAGGAGTCTGGCCGCCTCGGGTATCACCATCAGTCCCTGCTTGCCGCCCAAGGTCCCGGAAAACAATACCACGATGATATCCGAGGATATGCCCAGTTGTGCGCGAAAGCCGCCGTTCTTCGGGGGCTTGATTCGAGCGAGGTCCACCCAATTTGGGAAGTATCGGGCCTTGCCGACCATCACGCCCTTGGACACCAGATGCTGGATCATCCGGCTCGAAATCGTCGATACGGTATCGAACCGTCGAAGGAGCGATCTTTCCATCCGCAATGCGACCCGTTGCAAAAACCGGCCCTTCAACAGCCCCATGCGGAACGCGACGTCCACCTCGAAGTCCTGCAAGTGCAGCCAGCGTTTGGCGTGGCACAGCCGCGCCGTCAGCAAACCCGCAGGCGCGCACATGAACGCGGGGGCCACCGTCAGTACTACCTCGGGCCGCCACGCGATTTGCAATAACATCACCGGAAACGAGCTGATCGCAAACGACAGGAGATGCAATATTCGAGTCAGCCCGCTCGGCGATTTAGGAACCCACAGCGGAGTTCGCCACACATCGACACCGTGCCATTGTTCGCGCCGGAAAAGCGGCCAGCGATATTTTTTATCGATCTCCCACGCCGGATAATAAGGCGGCGCACACACGACCCGCACTTCGTGCCCGTGATCGGCAAGCCACCAAGCCATCTCACCGGAGTACTTGCCGATGCCGGTAGGCTCAGGCGCAAAGTTCGCGCTGTAGATCAATATTCTCATTACCGCCCCTAAACCCGAGCTCGGATTCTCGAAGCGGCTACTTCGCCAGACATGTCGCAACAAAGATGCCAGACATCTGCCCTGCTCTTCGTAAGGTGTGGTCTGACACGCGTAGCTCTCCAGGCGTGACCGCACCGTCAAGAAGCGTCAAAGGCTTTGGCATGCACCGTCGTTGCGCAATCCGGCATCGATAGCCGCTATGCGGCCACCGTGCGCCCGGCGTTGTCGGCGATTGCAGACAAGGCAAAGCAATTCTGCCGCAGGAAGCCGCAGGCAATTGCGCCGGTATTTTGTGGCGGTTGGCGAGCGCAAACCAAAACTTGACATCGCGTCTTTTTTTTCCGCGCCTCCGGCTCGCCGTCGACGGCGATTTGGATCGGCGATCCGCGAACGAAAAACTCCTGTTTTTTTAGACTCCAAACCGACATTTTCGCTTTGCCTCGGCGCCGCTTTCGCGTTCGCGATTCGTCGGCACTGAGTCACATTTCCGAGTGCGAATTTTTTGCGCCTGTCTGTGCACTACGACAGCGTGCCCGATCGCACATCGCATGTTTTACTCGCGCTCGTTCAAGGGCATACCCGGCGCAAGCCGGTGACGCAAAGCTTCCGGTCTGTGAGGAGCAGATAGCGGGGTTTCCGAGGATGGCCGCTGCCGTCTTTGTGAACTCACGCATGGCTGTTCGCAATCGGCGTGAATCACAAGAGATAGGAACAGGTGGCTATGGTATATCGGTCGAGCGCGTTGACAGCATTGGCTCCGCTGGCGTTTATTTTTGTGTCTGCAATGAGCGGCTGCGGATCCAGCAGTAACTCGAGCAGCGGCACACCAACGACTTCCGCAACATCGACGGCGGCGCCGACACACGCAACGACTCCCGCACCGGCACCGACACCGGCACCGACTCCCGCGCCGGCTCCGACGCCCACACCGGCACCCGTGTCCGCCACCGTCGCGGCAGTTGCCGGGGACGCGTGCCTTCCCTCATCGATGCCTTCGGCAGACACCTTTTTCAACGCATCGAAAAAGGTTTTCGCACACTATTTTCCCCCATTCCCGGTGTCGATCGACAATGCCCTATCGGCGAATGACTACTACAACATGCAATATCTCAATATAAACGGCGAATCGAACAAGTGGGTGAAGCAAGGTGGCTACCTTCGCGCACGACCCTTGGGAGTGGAAATAAGCACCAGCGCGAATTGGCAGCAGCTCAACATGGAGGGCGAGGTACGCGCCGCGATTGCGCGCGGCATCACCGGGTTTACCTTTGACACCCTGGCCGCGAGCGATGCCACCGACAGCAACGGCACATTGCATCTCATGCTCGCAGCGGCCCACGCCGTGGATTCTCGCTTCAAGATCGTCGTCATGCCGGACCTTACGGCACTCGGGTCCGACAGCAACGCCGTGGTCTCCATCATCGCAGCTGCGGCCTCGAGCCCTGCCGCCTACCGGCTGAGCGATGGACGCCTCGTCGTGTCGGCGTTTGACGCCGGGCTCAATTCGGCCGTTTGGTGGCAGTCGGTGATCAGCCGGTTGAATGCTCAAGGTATTCAAATTGCCTTCGTGCCGACATTTATGACCTTGCCGACTGGGGCCGCGGGCGCGGCCTTCGCCGCTTTGTCCTATGGCTTCGCGGACTGGGGCACCGCCACGGTGCCGGCCGCGGGCGAGATGCAGGGCGACCCGAAAACCGTTCATAGCACTTACGGCAAGATCTTCATGATGCCGGTCGATCCACAGCAATACCGCCCCAAGGACTTTCTCTTTTGGGAAGCGGGAAACAGCTCGACATACCGGGATGCATGGACCGGGTCGATCCAAGGGGACGCAGACTGGGTCCAGCTGGTGACCTGGAATGACTTTTCGGAGAGCAGCTCCATATCGCCTTCGACCGACGCGTCTTTGAGGCGGTACATCGGAACCGGGTATTACAATCTTACCGGGTACTACGCATCGTGGTTCCTCACAGGCCAGCAGCCCCAGATCACCCATGACGTCCTGTATTACTTCTACCGCCGTGAAGCGACGTCTGCGGCAGGCCCGGCGCAAAGCCAGCTCGACACCATCGCCACCGGCGCGGCACAAAACGACATTGAACTGCTGGCCTTCTTGACCAGCCCCGGCGTGCTGAAAATTACCATTGGCGGAAAGACTTACACTCAAAACGCGGCCGCGGGTGTGGTTTCCTTCAGCGTGCCTTCTCAGGCCGGAACACCGGTGTTTACGCTGTCGCGAAGCGGCACAGACGTCTTTTCAGTCACAGGCGGCATCACAATCTATGGTGCCGGCGGCCTTCCGTCGGGAGTCCAGGACCTGACCTACTGGAACGGGAGCGCCTCGAAGTCCGGCGTCTGCTCGCTGTAGTTCAGAGCAACCCCGAGCCTTCGTTGCCCGAGTCACCGCTCCCTAAGCGCCGGATGCGGCGAACCAGGTGCCGGGCGACGGTCAGAAAACCGGGGACCGGCGTCCGGCAGAAGGCCAGTTTTCGGACATAGTTGTGCACCGTCCACTCGGCGGTGGACCCCGCCGGGAAAAAGACGGTATCGCCGGCGACGACACGCTGTGAGGCACCCGTGGGAAACTTGAGGGTAACCGCGCCCTCCAGGATGTGCAGAGTCTCGTCGAAACTATAAAACCAGTTGAAACGGCCGGCGGTGAAATCCCAGAAGAAAGAGAT
>Ga0210398_10005352_pt1 | contig 11937 bp, 18 predicted proteins | sample IncBWC4OmetaG_FD_161047 | JGI IMG/M metagenome (GOLD analysis project Ga0210398, IMG submission 161047) | Forest soil microbial communities from Barre Woods Harvard Forest LTER site, Petersham, Massachusetts, United States - Inc-BW-C-4-O | ecosystem: Environmental > Terrestrial > Soil >... | reverse complement strand
GCCAAGATGCGCGCTCATCTGATTCGATCAACGTCGCTACGATGACACAATTTCCGCCCTTAATGCTGCCAATTCCTTTAACTTCCGAGCTCGATCGCATTGCAATTGCTCTTGCGGATGCATTCCTGAACCGTGGTGAGTCTATGTGTGAGACACCTTTGACATCATATTCTGAGATAGCGCAGTCACGGTAGATTGGGATGTTACGCGCTACTCGGACCGGGTCTCACGAAAGTCGGCGAATTCAGGAACACAAACCGCAAAAAAAGCTGAGGCTTCTTTGAGAAAGTCTTATCCTCCATGCACGGCGGCCGAGATCATTTCAAAACCTTCCATTATTGTTGACATGCATGGAACTATATTAGCGTGGTGCCTTCCTGGTATGTTGAAGGACTCTCGGCAGGTGAGTGTATTTGCCTGTCCGATCACCAGATCAAATAATATGTATTTCAGAGAGAAATGATGACAGCAACGGAGAAGTTGCATCCATTACTCGGCAAGCGCCAAGGAGGTATCTCCTGGCGTGACAACCCTGCACTTTTCCCTTCAGGATCAGAGGGCCCCCGTGGTACACTGAATCTGTCACCTGCATGGTTCCAACTAGGACATGAGGTAAGTCGTTTTTGAATGCGAGATTCATAATCGGCGGCTGATTTTCAATTGAGACGGTGCAGGAGCGCCCTGAGGTTGGCTCTCTTTTCAAAAATCCAGCTGCCTTGGAATGGTTAGACGCCATTTCCCAATCAAACTCAATATTGAGCGCCATACTGGCTGTCATGCATCCAGAACTACACGACGCTGGTCAGGAGACCATGAACCGGCTGAGACAAGATGCTGAGATCCAGCCTCAAGATATCCTCCGCCGGTGGACTTCCGCTTTCAACGGCGTCTCTGTCATATTCAACCGCCTCACACCACCGCACCGGGATGGAAAATCTAGAAAACAGTGGTACGATCTCCTAGTAAGCATAGGGAACTACCGTAATTGCAACTTGGAGCTTCCGGGGGCTGGAACGTTGGTGGAGTACAGCCCAGGTACTGTAGTTGGGTTACTGGGATCGACGCTGGAACACGCAGTAGCTAACTTCGAAGGAGAGAGAGTATGCTATGCATACTTTATGAGAGATAGCGTGCATGAGTGGGCTGGGGTTCCATCACATTCTTGGATGGCAACGCAGCGGTATCAGTAGCATACTAAGCATATCAAGTCGCTATGTACTTCTATAGATTTAATTTACTCTGCAATGCCCATGGCCCAGTCCCACATTGCTAGCAATGTGCACCAGCGAAATGGGGCATATTTATCGCAGGCGATAGTATGCCTTATCAGCTTATCCATGGCTGCGATGCTTCGCAATCTCGCAGAGAGATTGTTTTTTCGGTAGTTGCTGAAATGACTTATAGATTCCATCTACTCTGAAAGGCCAAATTCCCTCATCGCTAGCAGTATACATAAGTGAAATGGGGCATAGTTATTGCAGGTGATGCCATGCTTTGGCAGCTTATCTATAGCTGCGATGTTTCACAATCTGAAAAAGAGATTGTTTTTCGGGAGCTCACCGAATGACTCAGACGTACACATCTTTCCAAGAAAGTCAAACTGTCATGCACTCAGAGAAGTTTCAGTTCTCATTTGACCGATTCCCTTTATACTGTAAGGAATAGGCTACTAGAAAAATACATCGGCATATTGGGGCGTGTCAATCATTGTAGATTCATGGCTCTGGTAGCCGTTTCATTGGCGTCTCATTGTTCAGGATGGACGTTGGGTTGTTTTTCTGTTGCACACCAATATCATTATCCTAACGTGAAAACATCCGCTGATATTTATGCAAGTCAGGAGCTTCACAATATTCATGGGGCAAACAAATTCCACACTAATTGAAACAACAATGTCGCACCTTTCACCTCAGTTTCTCTGTGCAAGACGAATCTCTTGTTTTTATCAATACGGAGACCTCATGTCTTGTAGACATCTCTTGGGTTGGATGCTAATATGGTATGGTCACGGCGCCACCATAACTGAGCAGCCATAAAAGGCTTTAATCCCGCTTATGGCAGTGCGGATAAATCTAGATGGCAGAGATCCCCAAAAAGATTGTGCACCTTGTTGCCGGTACCCAGATCCGGTACCTTAAGAGGGGAAATAGGGTCTGGATGCAACATTGAAACTACCCGGCCATCTATGGATATTAATTTACATTTACATTAGCTACCGGTGGATACAGGGCAGGGGATCCCAAATGCTAATTATTCTTGCTGCAGGGTGAGGGACGTTTTTGCCTGCCAAGAAAAATTCACTTTTCAACTTTTTATTCCGCAGAGTAGAAGATGGAAAGGGTGTCATACTACGAAAGGTATGGAGTCATGTAGGATTTTTCGTAGACCATCAGTTCACGCTAATTCTCAATTCCTAGGAACAAGGTCAAACTCCAAGCATATCAGCGGGACTATGCTCAGCGGAAGCGAGCTCTAGGCCGAAGAAAGGTCGGCAGGGTAAAGCGTGCGCTATTGGAAGAACTGCAGGTGCAAAAGCATCAGCTCGTGGAAATGGACGACATACCGGTTTACCAGTCAGCAGCTTTCGGCCGGTATGTTTGTTCCCCTCCCGTCATTCCCTTCTCACACGGAAATCAAGGGCTTATGTGTGCACACTTATTGTGCGTTCGCAAGAGATGGATCCTCGACGCACTCCTTACATGATACAAGAGGAAGAGCGGGCTCAGGAATACTTCGAGGAGACTAGAGACACGCTCCAGCTCTTCTGCTTGAGCGGGTGGATCGAACAATTCCAGCAGCATGTTGGAAATTTCATTCAAGCACGACTTGCCGAGGCCGCAAAAATCATAGCAATTTCAGAAAAACAAGAGGAAGACATTGTCCACCTCCATCAGTTACGACGCTTGGTAGCTGGTGCATTTCAAGAGGAGGAGCTGGTACAGCAGCCGGACCAAGCTTTTACCTATGCAAAGCTGGACGGAGCGATCATATGGAATGGCCGAGGGTAAGCAATCAAACCAATTTCCACCTTCCAACCTAACCTTTTTCCCAGAGTTAATTTGAGGAAGTTTCGGCAGCGTTATGGCTGGTGATCCCAAGGGCCCAGTTTTAGTTCAACATACATGCGTGTCATTGTCGTACTTTTTTTTTCGGTAACTTAGACAAAACATATACCGTTTATTAGAAGCAAGCATTGTTGAGGGAGTGCTGCCGTGACTAATGCACACAGAACATGGCCAAAAGGTTGGGTAGACGCAATTTTATTGATTTACAATCTCGGTACAATGCCGGTTCCACTAGTCCAAATTAGAAGCGCATCACTTAATTTTTGAAGAACAAGTCCCACGACGAACAACATTGTGATAATTCTCAACTTCCTATGGCACCCAAAGGCATCAAAACATCCAAATTATCAGGGAGAAAGTCTAGGGCTAAGGTGGTTGAGTGGAAAACTCGGGAGATCTCCCGCGGAACTAGATACTTCCCCGTAGAAATTGGCACCTCAAAAAGTCGGCAGACTGTCGGAATGGATATAGTTGACCCGGAAGCAGTATTGCCAGTACCGCGCGATGCTGACCCTCAATCCATGGACGTAGATGAGCCATTATGGATAGATGAGGATGTCCCTGAACAAACGAGAGTGAGCTCACCGTCATGCCCTTTCTTAATGTCATTTGACTGGCTCTTAGTCCCAGCGTACCTACATAGAAGATTTTATTCCTAGGATCGGCTCCTACCTGAATTGCCTCCTCAGTTCTGAAGGTGTCCCGGTGACAACGATGTGCGAGAGTTGTATGTCTGCTCCGTATGAGTGGAGGTGCACTGACTGCTTCCCTGCACTCGTGCTTTGCAAACAATGTTGCCGAGACACCCACCAGCGACTTCCTTTTCATAGAGTTCAGAAGTGGACAGGGAAATACTTTATTCCATCTTGGCTGCGGCAGGTTGGAATAAGCTTGCGTCTTGGGCACTCTGGGGATTTATGCCCGCTTCAAAGCGTGAGTCTTTGACCATTAAATGCTTAAAATGCCATTCTGAAAGATACGGTCACAAAAGGAGAGCGATGACCCTGAATCCCAGGACTGCAGCCGTGAAGAATACGATGCAGCTGCTGACCTTAGCTTCGGTAGCTCAAAGCCTAGACGTTATGACAACAACAGACATCCAATCATAACTGTCGTTGATAGATCTGGCATTCACGAGATTGGCGTCAGCTGGTGCCGCTGCCATGAAGCTCCCGAGCACGACATGCAGTTGATGATGGCAGGGCTCTTTCCTGCAACATTTCGCAACCCAAAGACAGCATTTACTTTCCGGGTGCTAGAAGACTTCCATTTGGATAATCTTGAATGCAAGACAACTCCAAGCCAATTTTTCAGCCGTCTGAGGAGACTCACAAACGATGAGTTCCCAAATACAGTGCCTGTAGGAGGACATGATGTATCTGCTGAGGATTGACTGACCGGCAGCCTTAGGACCGATATCGGGAGCTTCTTAGAGTCTGCCGACAGTGGAGAGCTCTCATTTCCCGGAAGCGATTTGGATTTGGATATGAGGGGCATGAAGAACAGAAGCCCGGATCGATGGCCATATTCTGCGCTTTGTGTGCACAGCCTGGAATCAACCTCCCGGAGAATTGGAGAGAGTACGAAAATAGGTACGTCACTAGGCATCAGCATCCATAACAGCTCTGACAGATCTGACATTATCGTTTCAGTGATGTCCTCTTCATGCGAGGTTTTATGATGGACGGGAACTTTCAGGCAGAGCACATGAAGATGAGAAACCCAGAGAATGATGTTTCTCTCTCAGAAGGCACAGGATTCATGGTCAGCCGAATTCCCTATGAATTACATCTACAGTCGGCAAGTGAGAGGCGGCAGGTAATCTCCATCTCTAGGATTTCTGCTGGCAGGAGCTGATGCTCGAACAGAGGTCAACATGCCATGATCACCGTGCAGTAAATAATGTAAACAAGCATGGTGGGCACCTTGAGTCAACTGGAATTGGTGCCACAGCATGCATTCATGGCGCATTCGTACCCAATTCTGTTGTTGACTTTCAAAAGGGAGAAGCGTGAGTTCTCATTTATCTCAGCACTTGTTGAAACTGACCCCACAAAAGCCAGAAGAATATGGACTACTCTATATTCAAGGCCCTGAGCTTCAACATGGAGGGAATAGAGGCTGCTCTTATCTCTTACGATGTCATGTGTCAATGGAGCGTTCATATGCTAGACAGGGTAACCGGCAGCGACCATCTCAAACTTCCCGACAACCTGGATCTCAGGCTAGCAATTGGTCTATTCCATATCCATGGGCATCAGGATACCTGCCTAGCCAGATATTCACCTAGTTTTATCAAGGGCGGCAGACAAATAGATGGCGAGACTATTGAAACGCTTTGGGCACCACTAAATGAGATCACCAGAAGCACAAGAGGAATGTCAACATCACATCGTCGGGAGGTTATAGACGACCACATGAATGACTCCAATTGGAAGAAACTTATTGATCTAGGCAAGTTCATTTTTGATTTTATCGTCTTACACTCACTCAAATGGATCGGCAGTGAATGCCGTGTCAAGACGCTATCAAAAGGCACTCTCGGGGGCCGCATTAAGTGCGGCAGCATTTGAGACTATCAATGCATCTGCGAAACCAGAATCTGTTCTTGCTTGGACTGCCGAAGAGGAGAATGCGCAAAGGGAGCGAGGTCACGATGTGAAAGTTATGGATATCTATGACATCAAGACAAAACAATGTGAGCCTAGTCAAGCTTCGATAGCTTGCTCTTACATCAGTTTTTTAGTCCCTTCCCGTGCCGAAATACTTCTTGAATTGATAGGGCAGACAGGCAATTCCAGCCGTACAAGGCATGCAACATGGATCGGCAGCGGATTAAAGATTCAGGAGACGCAGTAGGGTGTTTGGTGGCTTCTTACCGAGACTTCTGATAACAATTTACCAAAATAACACAGGTTATCCCTTCAGGCATTAGTGAGGAAGACTGGGCCTCATCCAACAGCAGACCAGCAAAAGGATATTACCTTGAAGCGGGCCCGCCTTCAAGAAAGAGTGGATGCATTCCAGAGGCAGGCGGCTACTATTCTCCAGGCTGCCGGCGATCCCTGGGACAGCACTTTGGTAAGAGAAACTTATATTGGTGTCCAATTCGATGGAATCGATGAAGGAGAATATGGTGATGATGGCTCTCAACTTGCCGAAGAACACGATCAATCGCAAACAATGGTGAATTTCTCTGCTGATGCCAATGTAGATGCAGAGTATAGCCCCTTGCACCTTCCCTCGCATTTTGGACACGACTGGTGCAATGAAAATGCTGCAGAAGACCTAGCGGAGGCAGAACTTCGTCTTAGAGAAGGACAACTTAACGATTCTCTCCATCACATTCGAATTGCCTTAGGACATAAGTCATTTCTGTTTAGACATGATATCCGTCCAGCACGCACACAGAGACTCAAAACACGTGCTTGGGCAGGTGTGCACGCTGTTGAGTCAACAGTTCAGCATCATGCTCGTGTCTATATTCGCGGACGGAAGGCAATGGTGGACCTTGGGGCCGGCAGCAATCTCCTCGATCGGTACCAAGTTTTGAGCCGGGAAGACTTGAGCGTCAATACCAGTGTAATCGCACCGCAAGTACGGGGACAACGGAACAAGTCATTGCCATGGTTTTGGACAATGGATGTTCAGCGGGACGCTGATGTCGGGGAATGGATGGAAGATTGTAAGTTCTCTTTCTGTTGAAGCCCCCCCTCTCCCCCGAGTACCCCCCGGTAAATCTAACCATTCACGCAGTCTATCGAGTGCATTGGCTTCGAGCAAAGGCTCAAAAGACACGATGGATCGAAGAACTCCAGTGTCTCCAAGTTGAGATGAAGTCTGCCGTCAGGTTTTTTAGGCATCAAGAGGGAGTTTGGCGTGCAAAGGAGGGAGTCGTAAACGCTTTATCACAGCCGGGGCATACTGCATGGGCAGCCAGAAAAAGCGCAATGTGGAATTCAATGGCAATACAAGCAGAGTCTAACTTTTCCACTTTGCTGGAGAATGACCCCCCTCCTGAATTTGCCGAAGTTTTATGGCCATAATCAAGACATCAATGATTTATAGCTATAATTAGACAATATATTATCAGTAGGCATCGGCGGCTTCCGATGGAGATATCTCAGATCATCAATCATTTGTATCCCTTATCAGGAGTTATCGGTGGCTTAAACACGCAAGGACGCAACCCCCCTATACCTGTATCCTATTTTACCTCCCGCACATCATGTCATCTAAATCCAAAGCCAAAATCAACCCACGGCTCTCAATATTAGACGTTATGCTTGACTGCTTGGGCAAGCGAATATCAGCAATTTTGCTCCGATCTCAAGATCAAGATAAAAACTATATCGCTAGCTTACACAACGAAGTGGTGAGCATCATTGGGTGATCCTATATCAGTGTTATGTGTGTGACCATGGACTTCAGCTTGCTGCTGTGTGGGTTGTTGGTCTTCAGTCAGATCCCAGCAGCCCTCCTGTTCCAGAATCGATCAAGATCGGCTTCGGCTGTTTTCCAGACATAAAAAATCCAGGTAGCTATACTGCTCCCGACAGAAGCTTGCTGCAAGAAAATTACCCACCATCGAACACTGCTCGGTTTAGTCTACCGCAGTGGTGGGAAATTGGTGAAGGCGTAACGATGGGAGAACCATTCAATGTCCGTGATCTGATAGTGGATGTGTTGTTGGGTGTTGTACAGTGGGTATGCAATTTGTGTTAGTTACAGGTCTCCTATTTGACTAGCACTATAGGAGGAGGATAACGCACATGTGCGCGCTGATATAGTTACTGGGATGAAGGTCGCACTTGAATATGTCGCTGATATTGAGTCTCGGGCCCTGTCACTTGATGATTACATTGAAGGCGAAATTCAGGAAGAGTAGGGGTCAGGACTAGCTTTCTACGTTTTCGAACAGTTACATTTCTTCCTTTTCCTTTTCCTTTTCCTTTTCCTTCTCCTGCTCAATTAAAGACTTTACCCGAGTGATCTCGTCTTCCAAATGCCCAATAAGCACTTCCAATTGTTCTTTCTTTCTCATCTCACCCCGATGAACCTGGCGAAGCATTATTGAGGCGTTCCAACGCCATTTGTATGTCGCAACCTTGGCAAGATCCTATGTAGCGTTAGTTATGTGAGACAGATCTGATCACCTATGAGCTACCTTGGTCGTGAGTTTGCCGATCGCACCTTCTAGGCGCATTACATTTCTCGGTAACTCACTGAAGCCTTCCATATCTGTAGATGGCCCAGAAGATGCTGCCGGTTCTCCCTGATGTTGGCCCACATCAAGGGCGATGGATGAGTCCAATTCTTTTTTGAGGTGCGCAGCTCCCCTCCAGAAAGCAGAGCGCATCTGCAGGCATGGAATCAGGGCTTCAGGAAGGACCACGCTAGTCATTGTACACGCACTTCCTCCTCAAAATTGTTGTTGTTCTGAGACGCGCCTTGTTCCATTTCCTTAAAGTTTTTCGTATGGCTCTAAGAATTTTGCTTGTTAATCAGACATCGGCAATCGGCAAAATCCCTTGATAGTAGTATGACATCATTATGAGTGCTTATTTGTGTGTGCACTGATGCAGTGATAATCAGTATGTATTTCCAATTTCCAAAACGCGATCGCTCAACAGAAGTGGCTATAAGCAAATGTAAACTAACTTGAGTGAGCATGCAGACTTTCCAGGTCCACTCAACATTTATGTCTGAGACCGGAACTTATCAAATATCTTCGGCAGCATCCATCAAACTCGCAACCTCCTGCTCAGGAGCCGCTGATAATCATGTGGCAGGGCCTATACCTCAAAGCAGGTCCAATCAGAAGCTACCGATTATGTTATATAACGCACAAGATAACGCATGCGCTGGTTACAAATAGAGTATATAGCGCTCTTATATCTACTGATATCTACGATACGATACTTGATACCATACCTGCCATCGATCTTCTTCTGATAACCATTTACCATATCTCTATTCTCTGAACATGGATTCTCCCACTCCGACTCTAACGAAGGACGAGAAAATCCTTCATCGCCATGCGGTTATGCTCAAGAAGATGTTAGAAGACTATCATGCATGTGCACACGAATCCAGAGATGAGGAGGCTTGGCAGGATCGATTTATCGAACTCTTGGTATATTTAAACTTATACGCCAATCCCTCTTACAAGTTGAGTTGAGTATAATTTAGGAAACATCGCAAAACTATTTCGCAAAGGTCTCGGGGGGACGACCCCCATATCCTCGTTTACACCCACTGCTATGCAGCCTTTCAGAGGCAATAAAAGAATCTGAAACCGCCATAAACATAAGCTCGATTTCTGAAGATGATCCGAGGGCTTTAAGAAGCAACTTTTATACTTCGCCGAATGAACTTCCATCGCTGGGTATCCATTTTGATGATGAAAATGGTGTGGCTCAATCTGCGGCTTATAATTCTCAGCTTATTGTGGGTAGCTTCCGTCCCAGAGAATATGGCATCTAAATCTCAAGACACACCACTAGAGGTAGGAGATATACCAATGAATGTGCTACCGCCAGCTTCCGATCTGGAGCCCTCGGCAACGCATCCTGGACACAGCACTGAAGTAAATGACCCTGCAATAAGTAATGTGACCAGCAAGGGGAAGAAACGTCAGCGTGCATCCAGCGGCACCGCTAGAAGTAAGCCCCTTATATTTATTGCGCTGTCCTCACTAAATATTAGAATGGCTACTGAAGCAATTGTAACAAGATCGGGAGCAAAATCAAGGGCTGCAGCAGCTGCTATTCATGCTGAAGCGACTGCCGATGATATATCCAAGGGAAACGATGGGGATCATAAAGATGTAAGTAAATGGATTGAAATATCACTTCTGCTGGAGAGCTCATATTTCAAAAGGTTATTCGTCATCAAAAAAAACCTAGGCTAGAAGCCAGAGGCAAGGCAAAATTAGCAATAAGGACAAGTTTTCAAAAGGGCAAGCGCACAGGAAAACAACGCGAGAAGACAGTGTCCTGGAAGAACCAGTCCGAATGCTCAGGCTCAGGGAAAGATGTCAGTACCACTTGGCAGGACGAGCCTGAGCATTTAGCAGCAGACTCTAATGAAACCAGTAGGGAGAGGAATGAGGAGGTGGTTTTGTGTAAGTTTTCTGTGATTTATATCTGAGTCATTCTGATCGCATATCTACCATCTCAAGGTGAAAAGGAGGATCAAATTATTAACCTGAATGTGGAGGTCGAGGCCCTGAAAACTAGATGTGGTGTGTATGAAAAAAAAATCAACGATCTTGAATCTAGATGCAATACGCACGAGAATGCTTTGGAGATGCTTCGGCAGCAAGTTGTACGTCTTCAGGATGGTCAGGGTACACTAAGTACTGTGTATCATGAAAGAGAATATACACTCGCACCATAAATACAGGGCCATGAAACGCATACTGTCTGATATTGGTGGTAGAATGAACGCGATAAGTTACTGAACTCGGTATGATGAGACTATTCGAAATGATGGGCAGCATCTCTCATAAGCGTAGCTGGGTCCATTCTCAGTCGTCCATAGTTTTCATCATGCTTCAGATTTGGCTCATTCTAGGTCATTGGCAGTTTGCCTCATGTACGACAATGAGCTCATTCAAGGTCATCGATAGTTTCCTCGGTGTGGGAGAATGGGTGCATTCAAAGTTGTCGGCAGTTTGTCTCGTTGACAATGTTGGGACCGTTCGTGGTCATCTGCAGTTTTCTTCATGCACGAGAAAGGCCCCATTGAACGTCTTCGGCGGGTCTTCTTATGCTAAAGAATGAGCTCATTCAAGGTCACCGGCAGCTTTTCTCGTGGACAATGTTGGGCCCATTGGTGGTTATCGCCCATTTTCTTCATGTATGAAAATGGGCCCATTGAAGGTCATCGGCGGGTTTTGCGAGAGAATGGGCCCATTCATGATCATCGGCAGATTTAGTCGTGCAAGAGAATGGGCCGATTCGAGGTCATCGGCAGTTTGTCTCGTTGAAAATGCTGGGCAGATTTGTGGTCATCGGCAGTATTCTTATGAATGAGAATGGGCCCATTGGAGCTCGTCAGCAGTCTTTCTCATTGAAAATGCTGGGCTATTCGTGGTCATCCCAGTTATTTTCATGCAAAATGGACTCATTCAAGGTCGCGTGTGGGTCTTCTTATGCAAGAGAATGGGCTCAATCAAGCTCATCGGCAGGTTTTTTTATGTTAAAGAATGGGCCCATTCGTGGACATCGGCAATTTTGTTCCTGCATGGGAATGAGACAATTCAAGCTCATTGGCGGTTTCTCATGTGAGAGAATGGGTCCATTCAATCTCATCGGCAGTTTTTCTCATATGGGCTCATTTGTGACATCAGCAGTTTTCTTCATGCATGAGAATGGGCCCATTCAATGTCATCGGTGGGTTAAATTATGCAAAAGAATAGGCCCATTCCTGGTCATCGACAGACTTCTTTGTGCAAGAAAATGGGCCTCTTCAAGCTCATCGGCAGTTTTCTCCATGTATAGGAATGGGCCCATTCAAGGTCATCGACAGTTTCTCTCATTGAATATACTGGGCCCAATTGCAGTCATCGGCAGTTTTCTTCATGCATGGGAATGGGCCCATTCAAGGACATCGACAGTTTCTCTCATTGAACATACTGGGCCCATTCGAGCTCATCGGCAGTTTTCTTCCTGTGTGCGAATGGGCCCATTCAAAGTCATCGGCAGTTTTCTGAGGGAAGTGAATGGGCCCATTCGAGCTCATCGGCAGTGTTCTCCATGTATAGGAATGGGCCCATTCAAGGTCATCGACAGTTTCTCTCATTGAATATACTGGGCCCATTCGAGCTCATCGGGTGGTTTTGTTCATGAATGGGATTGGGCCCAAT